>Ga0222712_10003884_pt1 | contig 15994 bp, 12 predicted proteins | sample C33_657DmetaG_FD_165043 | JGI IMG/M metagenome (GOLD analysis project Ga0222712, IMG submission 165043) | Estuarine water microbial communities from San Francisco Bay, California, United States - C33_657D | ecosystem: Environmental > Aquatic > Marine > Unclassified | place: USA: California... | reverse complement strand
ATGAGTAGTGGCGGGGGCGTATCAGCCAGCATCCGACTGGCGAATGAATTAGAAGAAGGCCTAATTGTATGTATAATCTGTGACCGAGGAGATCGCTATTTATCGAGTGGATTATTTGGCGATTAGCACGCCTAGTATTTTATAGCTGGTAGGCTCTGCTAAAAAAAACTGCTGCATTCCTTCGATATAATACGTTTGAATGCGTCCCTCTGAAAAATTCATAAACAGCTTTTTCCGTGTTTCAAATAAAAAGTTTTTTTGAGAAATCTCAATTTCCATTTTGGTGGGGCGTTCATTAGCATCTAAATGAATGATCATCTTTTTGACTGGTAAATTTTCATCTTTTTTCAAAGAATACCAGTAAAATCCAGGTTCCGAAAGGTTATCGTAACTCTTTTCATATGCTGGCTTATTAAGATCCGCCTCTAGGTATAGGGCAAATTCCTTTTCCCAATCTACATTTGAGACAATTTTAACCTCCTTTTTCCCGTCCATGACCACCGTCTTGTGAACCCTTTGATTTGATTGGGCAAACCCATTAATTTGTTGCTTTAAGAAAGCCGACCATGCAAAATACGTATTTTTTTGTACCGATTTCTCAGCACTGCCACAACCTAGGAGCAATCCAACAACGAAAATAAAACTCGTTAAATTCTTTAGATAAATGATCATCACTCAAAGGTAATCATATTAAGTCCACGAATAAAAAAATCCTTGGTGATTAAGTCCAAGGATTTTAAAGGTCAACCGCCAATCATTTCTTCAATCGGTATACTCAAGACTCGAGTTAAAGAAAAAATCTTTTGAACGTTTGGGTAATGTTTGCCAGACTCCCAATAATTGTAAGCGCTTTGGCTTACCCCGACGGCCTGAGCCACTTCGCGTTGGGTCAATCGCTTACTGCGACGAGATTTAATTAAAAGTACTGAGAAATTTAATTTTGTTTTCATAGTGGTAGGCGTTTTAGGTTAATAATCTATTTCTATTTCAAATATGTTTATCAAATTAGCAATCAAACTAAACAATATTTCTAAAATTAATAACTATACTGATTTCAAAAGCGCTTTTAAAGAATTTTACTAGACTTATGGTTTAGAAATGTCTTTTAATGACATGTAGCATTTGAAAAAATGACAAAAAAAGGAGTAGAATAAATTCCACTCCTTCCCTTTTTAACTGCTCTTCTTTTTACTTAATCGAATATTTATACTTATATCGTTCAAACAGTTGGCTATGCTTGTTATCTAAGTTGACAGCTCTTCCTTGAATAAAAGCATGTGTTACCGTACTTGACTTCATATCTAAAATATCTCCATTACAAATAACAAGATTGGCATCTTTTCCATTTTCAAGACTTCCAGTACGCGAATCAATGCCCAATATTTTGGCAGCGTTCAAAGTAATCGCTTGCAATGCCTCCTCTTTTGTCAAGCCATAAGCCGCCATGGTTCCTGCTTGGAAAACCAAGTTACGTTGTTGGTTGTATCCATCGGACCCATCTTGACAAATCGTGAATAAAACACCTGCTTTTTGAAGCATCGCTCCTGTTTTATAAGGTTGGTCTACCGCATCATCATCCGTTGCCGGTAAACTATGTGGTTCAGCTAATATGACCGCGACCTTATTTTCCTTCAAAATATCGCCAATCATCCAAGCATCTGTACCGCCAACAATCACTAATTTAAAGTTAAATTCGGCAGCTAAATGTATGGCGGCCAACATCTCCTTTACCAGATCACAGTTGACATACAAGGATTTAGAACGATCAAACAATCCCTTACAAGCCTCATATTTTAGATTAGTCGCGGCATGTGTTTTTTCATTTAAATAGGCCTGAGCTTCTTTGAAAAAACTTCTTGCCATATCAATGCGCTCTAATCCTAATTTAACTTGGTCCACATCCGCATCTCGACGTCGATAGCTCATAAATGAAGGCCGATTAATTAAAGCGGGCATGGTCAAATGAACTCCATTATCTAAGGCATAGGCAGCATCTTCCCAATTCCAAGCGTCCAATTGGACCACGGTAGAAGTTCCAGGAATTAAACCCCCACTTGGGACAATTTGAGCCAATAAAATCCCATTTGAACGCAGTGTGTTGATTACTTTACTATCGGTATTATAGGCAACAATAGATCGAATATTGGGGTGAATATCACCTAATTCTACATTGTCGACCGTCGATTTAGTTGAACTAACTTCCACCAAACCCAGATTGGTATTAGGAGCAATAATGCCCGGATAAATTTGCTTTCCTGTGGCATCGATGTGTTCAATATCCCCTGTCAAAGCAGGCGCATTCATGTCAATTTTCAATTTCCCTTTCTCAATGATGATATTTCCAGAAACCACCTGGCCATTTCCTATGTGTATGGTTCCACCGGTAATCACGATTTTTTTTGATTGAGCTGGTGACGGATGCATGGTTTCTTGGGAAAACAATGGAAATGAAACCAAGCATATTGCGATATATAATATATTTTTCATGTGATGTGTCAATGTTAGTTTTCTGTTAAAATCATACGTTGGGAAATCCGATCCCAAAGACTCTTGCCATGTCCGTGATCATCTTCGCACATATTTTCCTCTCTGAATGATGGAGTCATAGGCCTGGTTGCAGAACCGCCTTTTTTAGCCAAGATCATTTTTTGAATTAATCTTTGCTTTTCTTTCTTTAGGTCAACTTGCAATTTCGCATCTACTTCGCGATCAAAAACAACCGCGCCATCCACAATCGTCTTTTCAGATTTTGCATAAATACTTAATGGATGATCAGACCAAATAACTAGATCCGCATCTTTACCTTCTTTAATGCTGCCCACGCGATCAGCCACATGAAGCATTTTTGCCGGGTTCAACGTAACCATTTTGAGGGCATCTTCTTCTGACATTCCCGCATATTTAATGGATTTGGCTGCTTCATGATTTAAACGACGCGCCATTTCAGCATCATCTGAATTGATGGCCACATTTACACCATTTTTTTGCATCAAAAAGGCATTTTGAGGAATCGCGTCGACCACCTCCATTTTATAATTCCACCAGTCTGAGAACGTTGACGCACTGGCACCATGCGCTTTCATTTTATCCGCCACTTTATAGCCCTCTAAAATATGGGTAAATGTATTCACCGTGAAACCAAATTTATCCGCCACTTTCATCATGGCATTAATTTCACTTTGTACATAGGAATGGCAAGTGATAAATCTTTTATGATTTAATATTTCAACCAAAGCCTCTAATTCCAAATCAATTCGCTTTCCAGGACCTTGCTTTTCATAATCACGTGCACGTGTGAAAGCGTCCGTTAAAACTTGCTCCACTCCCATTCTTGTATCTGGAAATCTCGGATTCGATGGATTATATGATCGTTTCACATTTTCCCCCAAAGCAAACTTGATGAATGGGTCCCAATTAGCAAACTTTAAGCCTTCGGCTGTTTGGCCCCAACGGAATTTCAATAATTGAGTTTGTCCGCCGACGGTATTACAACTACCATGCAAGATATGACTTGATGTTACCCCGCCGCTCAATTGGCGGTACATATCCACATCCTCGGGGTCAATCACATCGGTGATGCGTACTTCCGCCGTAACCGATTGAGAGCATTCATTGATTCCCCCAGACGCGGCAACATGCGAATGTTCGTCAATGATTCCCGCGGTAACATGTTTCCCGGCTCCATTAACCAAACGGGCCGTTGGATCTTTCAGTCCTTTTCCAATTGCGGCAATTTTCCCATTCTTAATCAGTACATCCGTTTCTTTTAAAACACCAGATTTTTCATTCGTCCAAACAGTTGTGTTTTTAATCAAAATAGTTTCAGATTTTGGAATCGTTTTTTGTCCATATCCATTAAACGGAAATACGACCGATCCCAATTCTTCTGATTTTGTAGGACGCTTTTTAGTGCTCACGGTATCTGCATTGGCTTCACGAGTGGCTTGCCAAGAAACCCATTCTCCATTCCCTAAAGTACCCGTACCTAACATTGAATTTCCTAAAAAGTCACCCGATAGGCGAGTCTTTTTCCCTTGATCTGCTTTGGCCGTATATGTCAAATTGACCAATTGGTCCTTTTGACTAAATTCTACGGCCAAGGTATCTTTCCCTATTAATTGAGCTTTATAATTCCCGGTTTCGCCTGTGACTGCCAACTGAGCATTTTGATTTCCTAATGTAAGCTTATACTTGCCCGCCAATTCCATTTTGGAATCCGTCGAAATTCCATAGGCTGTTCCTTGAATCCAGTTTTCAACCAATACCGTTTTGTCCGCAAAAATAGGACCGGTCGTAATGAGGAAATTGGCCCATTTGCCTATATCCAAACTGCCTACTGTACTTGAAACTCCTAGCAATGAAGCCGGTGTTAAGGTTAAAGCCTCTAAGGCTTTTTCTTCAGATAGTCCATTTTGTATCGCCTTTTTTAAGTTGGGCATGAACTGACTTATATCCTTTAACCCATTCGCAGTCAAAGCAAATGGAATGCCAGCCTTTTCAAAAGCGGCTGGATTTGTTGGCGCCAACTCCCAATGCTTTAAATCCGACACATTAACAAACCTAGCATCATTTGGATCTTCCACATCCATCGCTTGTGGGAAGTTGATAGGCAAAATGAAGGACGCTTTAATCGCTTTAACTTCATCAATGCGTTGGTATTCATTGCCGCCCGCTTTAAAGATATATTGAACCCCAAATTCACTAGCAATTTTATTGGCCCGAAAAACCGACCATTTATCGGAAACTTCAAATATTTGGGGAAGGTTCGCATTTTCGTTGAATGCCTGCAAGGTAAGGTTTAGTCCTTCTTGGCTTGGTTTGGTTTTATACCAATTGGCATCCAAAAAATGCTGGCGTAAAAGAGCGATACTGCCCATCAAAGAATTTGGATAATCCTGAGTCGAAGAACCCTTGTCGAAAGAAAAGTGAGCGGACGCTTTTTCTTTTAGGATCACCATATTTTCTTTTTCTTTGGCAAGCGTTGTTAACAAGCCAACACCCCTTGAAATACCGTCCAACTGGTGCGTCAGCACAGAACCAAATCCCAATTTTCTATATTCCTTAGCCCTAGCATCATTCACTGAAAAGTTTTTAACATGCAAAACCTCTGTTTTCAAAGCTTGATTCCATGAATAAGGCCCTTTGGTATTTGAAAGCATTTGAGACGGCGAGCGATAGGTGGTCATGGAAGGCTGCACTTGGTTCATCCCGTAATCACTATAGATGTCAATAAAGGAAGGATAAATGGATTTCCCTTTGCAGTCGATGACAATGGCGTCTTTCGGCAGAGGCAAATTAATGCCCACAGCTTCAATTTTCCCTTGTTTGATAATTAGAATCGCCGAATTGATGATGGTTTTGGCGTCTTTATAAATCTTTGCATTGATAAATGCGTAGTATCCTGAACGTGGGGTGGCCACGTCGTTAGCGGGATACGTTGTTTGGGCGAATGAAACACTAGGGCCTAATAAAAAAGTTAGCGCTAGCCCATAAAGTAAGTTTAATTTCATGTTTAAAATTTGTTGATTAAATAAAGGTAAAATTATTTGTCTAAATGTATGTCTGCTTTGCCGTAATAATTGGCTATACATTTACACCAAAGTTGCTTAGGGTCAGTGGATAATTCTTCCATAAAAAACATGGTATTTTTATTTTCGATGGGAGGAATGATAACCTGTTGATTACTTGATTTAAGGATCAAATCAAACCTTTGTGCGTTTTCATTGGCGTATTTTTTAGCTTTATCAAAACGCCATTCACCATAAAATTGTTTTGAATTTTGATTAAAAAACAAGAGTGTTATGAACACGACTAGTAATGAAATTTGAGAAATAACAAGGCTCGAAGGGTTCATTTGGCCTACCTTATATTTCATCCAAACGACAAGGTACCCAAACCCAAAAATCAAATACATTAAGATTAAACTCTGAATTCTTTCAGGAATAAATTTCTCTCCAAGGCCGAAAGCTAAGGGGACAAATACTAAAAAATAGCTAATAAAGAAAAAGATTAAAATGCCTGTAATTTCCTTGAATGATAACAAATATTGCTTTTTAGACTTTTCAATTGTGACAAATAACAATAAATTAAATACCCAAATTAATGGTGATTTAACATACAATTTAAGCAACAAGCCAAAATTCATTATTGACTCTATGAGACCTTTTGTGTAATCAATATGCTTAGGAGCGCGGATTTTATTTCCGGGGGAAAGCAAAACTAGTCCAATAGAAATACCCCAAATGATTAAAAATAAAATGGTTTCTAATTTGATTTTTTTCTGTTTCCAAGCCATATATAATTGCCATGGCCAAAAAATTCCAGAGAACATAATCATGGAAATTTCGCTTGACCCAATCAAGCAAAAAATGATGCAAGCAATTAAAGTGATTCTTAATATGGGCTTAGAACAATAGAAATATACATTGACAAATAAAATGGCTAATTGAAAAGACAAGTAGTAATAATGGCCTGAGAACCAATAAAATAGCTGAAAAAGGCCTGGTATCGTATACCAACAAACGGCTTGGCTGACCAATGAAAGTATCCAGAGATTCGGGTTTTTATGCGAAAGATTGAATGCATTTTTAAAAAAATAATAGCCATTAGCAAAGCCTATAACAATTAAGGTGATCGTTCCCCATTTAAAATGCTCAAAGGATTTGCTAAAAACTAAGGGATTAAAATGAAGGAGAAGGTCGGCAAAATAGCGCCCACTCCAGCCTGCATAATAATGATATGCGCCCAGAAATATTCCATATTCCCTACCCATCCAGCCGAAGCAAAAGTCATCAGTGATGCTAGGTTGATTGTAAAAAGATAAGGTAATTAATAGGAATGCCATAAATCCCCACGCCAATAAACTAAGAAATAAAGGGATTTTTGAGAACATAGTTTTAGCTATTCGGCTTATTAAAAAATGACTCTATTTTTACGTAGGTACTGAGTGAAGAATAAGTATGCAATGTATAAAAATCGATTTTTGGCTCGTTTTATTTCGCTAGAAATGTTTCTTTTTCTGGCCTCAGCTATGCGGCAAGTAACCTGAGTTTCGATCCATTTAGCTGAGGAGTTTAGTAATTTTCCAGTATGGTCTAATGAATAATTCATGTACCTGGCATCTAATTTTAGCGATTGAAGCAACGGCGTTTTGACTAATTTAAAAGCGCAAGAAAAATCTTGAAGTTGGGAATTAAAGATTGAGTTACAAAGTTTGTTGGAAACCTTTTGCCCAAAGCGATTAAACTCATTGTCATATTTGCGATTCCGGTGCGTAAAAACAATATCAGCCTCTTGATTGCCTAATGCTGAAAGCATTTGATTCACGTTATCGATAGGAAATTGGCCATCCGAATCGGTGATTAAAGTCCAGTCAAATCTGGCCTGAGCAATGGCTTTTTGAAATGAAAACCCGGGCCCTTCATTGACCTCATTTCGTAAAATGGTCACCCGCTTGTTTCCCAAAAAGGAATCTCGTAAAGATTCATAATGTTGAAAATCACTATGATCATCACAAATGATCACTTCTCCTTCGGATATACCAGAATGCTGATCGAAAAACATCAGCCATTCGTTTGCCAACTGGATTATTCCGGGGCATTCGTTAAAGGCTGCGGTGACGATGCTGATGGATTTCATTCTTCGATTAATTGGCTTATTCCTTGTTCAAGAGATATTTCCGGGTTCCAATCTAAGTATTTTTGAGCTTTTGATATATCGGCTAACGTTTCTTCCGCGTCCCCAGATCTCCTTTCTGTATGGTAATTTTCAATAGGGAAGAAATTAGCTAATTCTTTAATGGAATAGTTGATGCCCGAACCGATGTTAAAAATTTCACCCACGGTTGCGGAATTCATCGCGGCAACATTCGCTTTGACGATATCCAAGACATGAATAAAATCACGTCTTTGCTCGCCGGATCCATGTATTTCAAGTCTCTCTCCTTTTTTAAATCGATCGATAAAAATCCCGAGAACTAAAGCATACGCCCCGGTGGCTGGTTGGCCTGGACCATACACATTAAAGTATCTCAAAATATTGCATTCAAGTCCAAAATTTCGATAAAACTGCTGCACATACAATTCGCCCACATGCTTCGTAAGTCCATAAAAATTCAAGAAATCTCCTGGATCTCCTTCTTTTTGGACCCCTATTTTATTGCCGTAAAAGGTTGAAGATCCCGAATATACGATACGCTTAACTCCATTTTTTTTACACGCTTGAAGTATATTTAAAGTCCCTAAAGCATTGCTTTCATGGCATTGTTCTGGCATATCAAAAGATGGACCACTTCTAGAAAAGGCCGCCATGTGAAACACCCCATCGATATTTTTAGTTACCTCTAGGCACAAATTGCTGTCTTCAATTTTACCAATGATCAAATTGGCTTTTGGATGAATTTTAGTGGGATCACCGAAAGACATGTCATCTAAAATAGTCACTTGATGACCTAAAGAAATCAAGTAATTAGACAAGTGAGTCCCAATAAATCCGGCGCCGCCAGTAACTAAATAATGCATAATAAATTGTTAATCGACAAATTTACGATTTATCGCTAGAACCTTGTTGGATTTGCTCTTTTTGGCTTAAAAATAAATGAGCTTCCTTAAGTTCCTCAGGGGTATTGATACCAATGGACTTATAATAAGGCTGATCTAAGCGCCAAAAAATCTCTGTTTTTTGCTGAATGGTTTCAAAAAATTTAACAAAATTTCGTTCGCCCGTAACTTTCCCAAAGGGCGCATTGATTTTATACAATGGCCATGCGGCGTCAATGGACCCACGGGTAAAGGCAAAAATCCCCATATCTTTAAATCCAAAAGCATCACATTTTTCGCCTTCCCTACTTTCCCAAACGGCTAATGGGGAACCTAATTTAAACTGAACATAGGGAGAGGAAACCCAAACAAGTGGAACAGACACTTCGAATTTATTCAGGTCTGAAAACAGGGTTTGATGCAATTCGGCATCACAAAACGGTTGGTCTCCCCATTGCACAATTACTTGAAAATCTTCCTGACGAAGTAAGAGCGATTCAAATAATTGATTCATCGCGTCAAACATTCCTGTGGCAGATTCTTGTAGCCAAACATGTACATTTTTGGGTGCAGAAGAGGCGATATGAAGGTCGAAATATTCTTTGCCCGCGGGACTTAAAAGTAAAATCATTTCGTCAACGTGTGAGGTTCCCTGCTCCACAATCAAGTCAAAAATAGATTTGGACTGATAAATAGCGGTAAATATTTTTGGCAAATCGCTATGGAGGCGACTTCCTTTACCTGCAGCAGGAATTACGATGACTTTTTTCATCCTTGGGCAATTAAATATTTTAAATATTCATTTATTTCAGGAAAGTACAAATCTGATTTTTTGGCAATTAGGGAGTTATGAACTCCAACAGCAAATATTCCTGCATTTTTAAGACTTTCTATGCCTTGCATTGAGTCTTCGATTCCATGCGTTAAGCCTGAAATATTGAATTTTGAAATACAGGTTAAAAAAGGTTCTGGATCTGGTTTGGATTTTGTGTAATCATTAGCGGCAATAATTCCGTCAAAAAAACCAGCAATTTGATGCATGTTAAGCAATAGGTCGATGGAGAGCCGACTTCCTCCTGTCACAATAAATACTCGATTCCCTGCACTTTTTAACTGCCGAATTAGGTCAAAATCAACCAAGGCTTTTATGGCATTTAGGTCGGCCTGATAGGTTTGCGATTTATATGAAGCCAGTTTTTTCACCATGTCCTCATCGTCAGAATAATTGGCAAAAATGTCTTTGGTTTTGATTCCTTTTAATGACTCATAAGGAGGGCATTCCCCTAAGCTAAAAGTCTTAAAAGTCTTTTGAAATGCTAATTCGTGCGCTGAATCAGTGTCAAAAAGAGTTCCATCAAAATCAAAAAGTAGATTATACATAGAGCCCAAGCAAGTTGACGATTACATTTTTTATTTTGGTTAAGATTTTAACTTTTTTAAATGTGCGGTAACTGATGGGTAAGGAAACAAATTCGAAATTCTTTTTCCTATTTATTTTTTTCAAGAAATAGGAAAGGTTTTTGTAAGGGATGTCATGCTTTGATTTGATCAAATAAATCCCACTGAGCGGGTCTGGCATAATCCTCCAAAATCGAATAAAATAAATGAGACTAACCCAATACGAAGTAATTAGGGCAAATAAATAGATTAAATTAGACTCGACAATCGAGTGTTTAAACGAGTTGATTAGTTGGCGCCTCGACTCAAACCTAGACCCGATCACAGCATCTAATTGGTTTAATTGCATGATTCGAATCCATGCGTCAATTTCATAAAGTGACACTTTCCCCGAAGCATCTAAATGCAGCGTATAGGACGAAGCCTCTTTTTCGCCTGTTTGGTAGAATTTTATTACCCTTGTTGGATCGCTATTAAGGCTTTCCATCTCATTGTGGTAATAATCTTTAATAAACTCCTCGGTATTTTTGGCAAAAGAGATGAGTACGGGAACTTCCCCAGACTTTATATCCAGTGACCGGTTGATCCATGTCCACAATTTTTGCCCGTCATGCTTGCCTGTTGGGTCCGCAACGTTGGCAGTCGTCAAATTAGGAATCTCTTTTAATGGCTTAATGACTGAATCGGTATCCACGATAATGGAATCAAAAAAATCAATCTTTGTTTGATCTATTTCCTGAAGAATTTTTTGTGTAAACTCGTCAAATTGAATATTTCTTGTGTCATTGTCATAATTATTATTGACAACTAATACTTTTTGAGCCTTGGATTTAAGAATCGAATTCTTACAAATTCGATAAGATGGAAGGAGGGAAGAAAACTGAGTCCCTGAACCAAAAATAATCAGATCGGCTTCTTTCAGCGCTTTAAGGGCCTCTTTAGAAACGGACGGTATTTTTGAAATTCGGTCTATTTCTTCTTTATTATAATTACCTTGTTTATCGAGCGCATTTAGCTCATCTAAAGGCAATAAATAGAATTCTGAAAGAGGCTTATTACCTTCATAGTTGACAATGTCCGCTTCATTCGCTAAAAAATTCCCATCCCCGTCAAAGGCCACTAATTTGGAATCATCGGCCGCAGATATGTTTATAATTTTTGCAGTTAATTCAAATTGAGTAGTTAATATATATAATGCAAGATTGAAATCATTTGTTTCTGCATAAATACCGCCTATAATGATATTCCCCACACTAAAACCATTCAAAATGGAAAAATTATGGGTGAAATTTAAAAGCTTTTGAGAACCAAACTCAAAGTATCGAGTAATAAAATTTTCCGAACGGCGGTCTAACGCATAATGTTCTTGAATTAGATTTTTAATCAATTCATCTGGGTCATGAAGAAGGACTCTCGTTTCCTCTTCACTTAGTCGATGTTCAAAAAGCTTTTTAAGATTGCGATTATAATCGGTGAAGTCATCTAAAATATAGGTGAAATTCTTACGGTAATCTGAGGGCCCAAGCATCCCTTGGTTCGCACTCCGAATAACTCCCGTAGATAACCCGTCGTCATATCCATTGATTAAAAGGCTTAAATTCACATAGGATAAACCTTTTAAGTGTTTAATTAAATTAGCATTTCCATTACCCCCTGTAAAAACAACGACGTTCATAATAAACTTGATAAGTTTCAAAGTTAATGGATTTTAATGAAATGAGATTTGATAAAAATATATTTTGGAGGACTATTATAAAATAATTTAGTGATTTGGTGTAAATTGCAGGATCTTTTTAGCAAAGCCTGATTACCTAAGATGCAAAAAATTATTTCACTTTTATTTTTTAGTTTATTCTTATCAGGTTACAGTTCAGCGCAAACTTTTGGAACATTTGTTTTCAATAAATTGCCTCAAGATTTTCAATTGTATCCAAGGGAGTCTACCAACTTAGCCGATATTGCGGTAGAAGGAGTGGCAAAATCTACCGAATTTACCGCCGTTTCCATTCGGGTTTTACGAAATAGCGCCAGCAATAAATACCAAAAAGTGGCATTAACATTTAGCGGTTCTTCGGCTAAATTTTCAACTAAATTTCAAATACCCGCAGAATTAGCAGAGTATGATTTTGAGGTATATGGCTTTAAAGGGAAAGATTCTAGCTTGGTAGTTAAGCGAAAAAATGTGGTGGCCGGTGATGTGTTTTACGTAACTGGGCAATCCAATGCATGGATTGGTCCGATTGACGATTTAGTTTATCAGGGTGAGTGGGTTAGGTCATTTGGGCTAGTGCAAGGGGGCGACAACTATGGTCCATATAATTTAGCAGATACACTGTGGTCTTTACCTGTAGGAAGAGCCCGAATTGGCCCTTGGGCTTCAGAAATTGGCAGACTTTTGTATGAGTCTGAAAAAATTCCAATTTCCATTATAAATTCCGCCGCGGGAAGTTCCAGCATCGATTGGTTATCCATCCTTGATGGCGACTTATCCGGACCAGACGGAGGAAATATTATGCTCTATAAAGGCATAAAATCTGGAACTCTCAATCACGTAAAATCACTTATATATAGACAAGGGGAATCTGAAGCAGCACAAATTTATGGTACACCCTATCTATGGGGCACGAAATTTGAAGCATTAAAACTCAAATACAAAAAATACTTCCCTGCATTTAAACTCATTTTCTTATCTCAAAACAATGTATACGAATGGAGATATCCACAAGCAGGTTTTGTCAGAGAGGACCAAAGAAAACAAATTTACGATCCCTATATGCGGGTAATTGCGACTGCAGGTATAAAGGGATTTGATCGATTGCATTACAGCAATGAAGGGTATAGACAATCTGCAATGGAGCAATTTCGAGTTATTTCTAAAGAAATTTATTCCCGCAATTGGCCAAAAGAAATTTTCAGCCCAAATATCCAAAGAGCTTATTTTTTGTCGCCAACGCAAAGAGATAAGCTCTATTTTGAATTCGAAGAAGGCCAAAATATACTTATTCCTGCAGATACAACTGTTTATGACGAATTAAAGCAAGCGCATACATTTTCAATAAAAGACCAATTTTATTGGGATCTAAATAGTGAACAGAGTATGGCGACCAGTATTAAAAAAATCGAAGTCATCAATAACAGAAAAGTAGTTGTTCACTTTAATTTCCCATATGAAAGGGATACGTTTGGCTATTTGCCTAGTTTTCATGCAAGGTATATTACCGACAAATATGTCTATCCGTATCCAGGGCCTTATTTTAAGAATAAGCTAGGAATGAGGGCTTTAGGCTTTTCAAATTTCCCCATTCAAATGGTAGACGGAGAATCTGATGTTTTCACGATTGGGCCAAATCCTGCGACCAAACAATTTACCCTACGCTGGCCAAAATTAATACAAGGAAGCATCAAAATCTATGACATGAACGGCTTTGTATTTTATACGGATACCATCGACGTGGAACGTGAAAGGGTGGTCGATGTGACCAACTGGCCTAATGCCAATTATTTTATTTCTTACATTAGTCGAGAGGGAAGAATTTCCACTAAGCGACTCGTTGTTATCAATTAATCTCCTCGATTCGGTCTATAAAATAGCAATGCGGATGATTTTGCATCCCTATTTTTGGATAATATGCCTCCGCTGCGGGCGCGGCCAATAAAATCAATTTCGCTTTTGGGATATTTATTTTTAAGATTTTAATTAATTCTTTTCCAATCCCCTGATGTTGATATTTTTCATTTACCGCTAAATCCGCTAGATAAGTCGTATACACAAAATCGGTCATCGCACGCGCCAGTCCTACCAATTGACCATTTTCATAAGCCCCGATGTAATAATTCGCGTGTGCCAACATGCTCTCCATCGCCTCTAAATCTGCCAAAGGCCTTCTCAATCCCAACGTGGACTTTTTTAAAATATCAATCAAATCGTGAACAGAAATAATAGGGTTAACCTGATAATTAATGGCCATGGAATAAAATTTAAATTGTTTTTGCCTTATTTTTCAGGCTAATTTAAATATCTTCTCACAAGGATGGTAAAGAAATTACACTTTGTTAACAAATCTTTTTTTTCTCTTTATTACCTTGCAGCTTAAACATATTAAAATGAAATTATCTACCTCTATTAAATTACTCGTATGTCTTTTAATGCCATTTTTAGGAATGGGTCAATCGAAGTCGCTCGCGGGCCAATTAGTCTCCAAAAGAGTCACTTTGCCAAACAGTTGGAAGCTTTCTCCTCACGGAAAATCAGTCTCTTTAGGTGATCTACCTCTTAACTTGGTCGTGTCGCCCAACAAATCCTACATGGTAGCAACCAACAATGGACAGAGCGTTCAGAGTCTCCAATTATTCAATGTGAAAAAAGGTGAAATCGTCGATAGTAAGGTCATTCCAAAATCATGGTACGGACTTAAAATAGCTGCCGATAACAAAACAATATATGCCTCTGGGGGAAATGATAATGTCATTTTACATTTTGAAATCTTAGAAGATAAACTAATCGACAAAGGAAACATCGCGCTTAGCAATATTCCAAAAGACAATATCTCACCCGCTGGGTTGGATTTAGATGACGCATCGGGGATACTTTATGTCGTTACGAAGGACAACAATAAACTCTATTTAGTCGATACGCGCCAACAAAAAGTCCTGGAGTCTTTTGCATTGCCTGCTGAGGGATATACGTGTTTGCTCGATAAATCAAAAGGGGTGCTCTATATTTCTGTTTGGGGTGGACGCCAAATATTACCTTTTGACACGCAATCAAAAAAATTCTTAAAAGCGATTCAAGTAGGGGATCATCCGAACGAAATGGTTTTGACAAAAAACGGGAAAACTCTTTTTGTCGCCAACGCAAATGACAACTCTGTTTCAGTTATTGACCTAGAGAAAGGAAAAGAAATCGAAGTTTTAAATGCCGCCTTATTTCCAAATTCATTAGAAGGATCATCAACCAACGGCATCGCTCTTTCCGAAGATGAGGAAAAATTATACATCGCAAATGCAGACAATAATTGCTTAGCCGTTTTTGAAGTAGAAGATTTAGGCAAATCAAAATCATTGGGATTCATTCCGGTGGGTTGGTATCCGACCCAAGTAAAAGTTGTCAATGGCACTGTTTACGTGGCCAATGGAAAAGGTTTTTCTTCTTTTGCTAATCCAAAAGGACCTAACCCAGTCATTAAAACACAAACGGTTACCTATCAAAAATCGGATAATAATCGGGCCGTACGAAATGAATACATCGGAGGATTAATGAAAGGGACCATGTCCATTTTTAAAGAGCCTTCAGCCGCTGATATGGCTATATTATCAAAAACTGTTTATCAAAATACCCCCTACACCAAAGCTGGAGAACTAAACGCAAAAGGCGAAAAAGGGAATCCAATTCCCATGAAAGTTGGCGATAAATCACCCATCAAATATATCTTTTATATCCTAAAAGAAAACAGGACTTATGATCAGGTTTTAGCAGATGTAAAGGGTGGAAATGGAGATACGTCCTTATTGCTGTTTGGCGAAAAATATACGCCTAACCAACATAAACTTGTCAAGGATTTCGTTCTTTTAGATAATTTTTATGTAGATGGGGAAGTAAGTTCTGATGGGCATAATTGGTCCACATCAGCTCATGCCACAGACTATTTAGAAAAGACATGGCCTACTTCCTACGGCGGCCGAGGAGGAAATTACGATGGCGAGGGCAACCGGGAAATCGCGAATCCCAAAAATGGTTTTATCTGGGATTATTGCAAAAGAGCAGGAGTTAGCTATCGAACTTATGGTGAATTTGCAGATGATTTTAAACCCAATATTCCTTCCTTAGCTGGACATTTTTGCACGTATTTTCCTTCGTTTGACCAAAATATTATGGACACGCTTAGGTTTAACCGTTGGCGCAAAGATTTCGATTCATTATTAGTGAAAGGGCAAGTGCCGCACTTTAATTCATTGCGTTTCCCCAATGACCACACAGAAGGACAAAAAATTGGCGCAAAAACCCCGTATGCTTACGTTGCCGACAATGACTATGCCATTGGATTGTTTGTGGAGCACTT
>Ga0222712_10003883_pt1 | contig 15996 bp, 14 predicted proteins | sample C33_657DmetaG_FD_165043 | JGI IMG/M metagenome (GOLD analysis project Ga0222712, IMG submission 165043) | Estuarine water microbial communities from San Francisco Bay, California, United States - C33_657D | ecosystem: Environmental > Aquatic > Marine > Unclassified | place: USA: California... | reverse complement strand
GAAGGCGTGTTTGGGTTACTCATAAAAACCTCCTTGATCTGCGTGGGTTGGGTAGTGGCTCGATGAGGGGCGAGCGGCCCCGAGCCCGCTAGAACATCGGGCTGATCGGACCACCGGTCCGCAGCGCCTCCCGAATCTCTTTCGCCAGAGCGTTTGTGAAGGGGAGCGCATGGGCCAGCTTCTCAGCCTCTTCCACGTTGAGGTGGATGGTGATCGAGCCGCCACGCTCGACCCAGACGTGGCCAACAGTCGCGATTGGCCCCACGTGCTCCATACGTAGGCGGTTTGCATTGAACTCAGACATAGCGCCTCCTTGTGCAGTTGGGCAGCGTCGGCTAAAGCCGGACGTCGCGGGTGTTTTGAGTATTGAGCCAGGCGCCGCTCTCGAGGGGCGGCCTTTGTGCAGTCACTTGAACTGACAGACGTGATATTACCTCACGAAAGGTACGTGCGTCAAGTGTTTTTACCAAGAGAATTTGAGGAAGTCTCTTGCAATTTTCCCAATGGGCAGGTCAGAATAAGAGCAGCATTCACGAATTCCAAAATGCCGATAAACGGAGGTCTCATGAATCCGAAGAGGCGGTCTTCAGAAGGGTCCAATGCGCAGCAGCTTCTTGCAGAATTGCAAACGACGAAGGGCGTCAAGATCCAATGCCCATGCTGCTATGAGGCACGCCCTGTGTCGTCTTATTTGATGTTCAGTGCAGGTGATATGCCTGAAGCGGCGAAGAGAGTGCTTGATGCTCAAGCCGATGAACTCAAGCAGCGGGGGAAGAAGAGTGAACAACGGGAAGACCGACTGGAAAATTCTGCACTTGCCGCACAGCGGGTGAACTTTGGTAATTTTGCTGAGCGCCTCAGCCCGGCAACCCCAGATTTCCCAGGCAACCCTTCGGATTACCGACATCTAGGCAGCCCTATTGACTACATCAGTTTTCACGGCCTTACGCGAACGGGGCTAGTTGATTCGATTGACTTCATTGACGCCAAAGCCGGTGATGCCACCCTCAAGCGTAACCAGAGGCTGATTGCGAATGCTGTTGCTGCCGGAAGGGTATCTGTGAGGGAAATTGGGGCAAAAGGGGCAAAGCCTACAAAAGCCTCGAGGGGGGCAAAATGAGTCTGCTCGCAGGTTTTTCAGCTCAGCGCGAGGTCTTCCTTATCTGCCCAGATTCAGGAGAGGTCATTCGGCTTTCGGAATGCATCATTGAACTGCCAGGCAAGGTGCCCGCATCGCCAGCCGAGGACCTGGTTAAGCTCCGCGAAAAGATTGCAAAAGCGGAGCGTGCGGTCGACGCCAGGATTGCGGCTGAACGAGCGAAGCGGGTGCAGATGGGGCAGCGCGCAGCGATTAAACAGGTGGGTGAGGTCTATCCGTTTATTGACCCCAAGGTGGTAAACCCAGCCGATGTACAGGTTCTGTTTGACCCCGTTTTGCTAGTGGCGTTTCATGGAGCAAGCGCTGGGGAGACTAATGTAGACATTGAATTCATCGCCAGCAATCCGAAGAGTGTAGTTGAAGAATCGCGCGTGGAGGCTTTAAAAGCTGCGGTGAAGTCCGTAGCATTTAAGACGTATCGTATTGATCTTGATACAGGGAAGGTCTCTGTAACTTCGCCCAAAGAATACAAACCGCGAACTAAGAAGGCGTGACCAAACATATTGAAACTGGTGCGCGAACAATAGTGGCGGACACCACCGAGACTGGGGCGATGCGCTTGCAGAAGACGCTTGAAAAGATTTACGAGGCGTTTGTGCCCCTTAGCCAACGAGTAAAGCCTCTGCCAAAGGTGCATCAACCTGACCGCCATCTTGAGCTCCTTGACACGTTGAGGGAAGAGGCCGGTAAAGCAGTACAAGAACTCAAAAGGCGCGAATTATTCGGCCGAACCGGTCAAGGGCGCTTGATCGAAGACCTAATTCCGCCTGAAGCGCGTGATCACTATTTTGACGAGCTTGCGCAGTACCTAGCCGCAGGTGCCATGGCTCGTGCTGCTCACCCCAGCGACTGCTTAGAGAGCAGCTGCGAAAATCGTTACGAGTACAACGAGACCGAGTTTGCAAAGACGTTTGTCGGCCTGCGGGATCCAATTGTTGAGCATATGCGCCGGGTCGCGGAGTATCTTGGCGGAAAACAGACGCGCGCCCCTGAAATATTGAATAACCTACTGGCAGTTTTGAGCACCCTGTCAAAGGAAGAAAAGCAACTGTATGAGTTAGCGCAGGAGCAACTCCCAGACCGCTTAGTTATTCCCGTGCAGTTTCTTCGCAGTACTATTGAACGCAATTTTGAAGCGTTGGGCATTTCGTCGGGCCAGTTTCATGTGTATCGCTTCTTGTTGTGCTACCTCACGATGGGCGATGCACATAAACATAAAATGCTACGGGTAGCGCAGGCCTTAGAGCTGCTGCCACCACCCGCCATGATCGTTGAGCGCGCTGGGAAAGAACTTGAGAAGTCTGAACGATTTGACGGGTTTGCAAACATGTGGGAGCGGGAAACCGCGCGAAGAATGGACGAATTATTGCGGTCGCGGGGCTGGACAGTGTTTGCGCAGCCACTTTGGACAATTTCAGATGAAGGTCGAGGTCGATCCGTATATTTTGACCCTGATTTCATTCTCGTACACCCAGATCTTGGAATTTATGTTCTAGAAGAGAAGCAGTCGGCTGAGAGCGTGATTGAGCGCAGTAAGGGTTTCTTCACACGACCGAGCGGGGCTCCTTATCGATGGAAAGACCCAACCGCACAGGCGATGCGAAAACATGCTGGGCTGATTGACGCAATGCAAGAGAGCCCTAAATGGAAAGACACCTGGTCACCTTATGCCCAGCCTGAGGCATTCCCTGTGTATTGGGGGTGCGTTTTTCCTAAAGCTAAGGAGTTCCGACGATCAAATCTCGGACATCAGCGCGAACGATATCTCTTAGCTGACGACTTTTCGGATGGTGAGCGCTTGCATGACGCGTTGCGGCGAATGCGTGACATTTCTTCTGGGGGTCGCGCCATCAAGGTTATTGATCGAGATCTTTTCGCTTGCCTGGGCGATGTCATTCGTGAAGAGGAACCGGATCCAATCATGCGTGTTGCCGTAAAGACTTCAGCTGAAGAGATTCCTCCGCTAGATCTTCGCCAGATGGAGTTGCTTTACGCAGCAGACGTCGCGCCATCAGTATCTGTAACTGGCCCGGCCGGCTCTGGAAAGTCCGTTCTCGCTCTTGGCGTTGCACAGAAGTGGGCCGAGAAAGGTCGCAGCGTTTTGTACGTCTGTTACAACAACCTACTTGCGGGCCAGGTGCTGCGTGATGTCCGTGAACGAGGATATGGGGATCGCATCGAGGTGCGGACCTATTTAGACCTCGCCAAACATGAGGCGCAGCGCGTTGGGCTCTACCCGAGGAGCCCGCAGGGGAGGATTGAGAACTGGACAGAGCTGGACGACATTGGCCAGCGCGCGCTACTTGCCGCGCAGCCTCGCTTTGACGCCGTGGTTATTGATGAGGCCCAGGATTTCACGCGCGCATGGATTGAGGCAGTGAGCGCGCTGCTGCGAGAAGAGGATGGCGTCAAACGCCGATGGCTGTTCGGCGATCCGTTTCAGGCGCTCAACATCGACGCAGCCACGTCAACGAGCGAGTTCTCAACCGGCACCATTGAACTCCCCTATAACCACCGGAACACCCTCCATATTCATGAAGCGGCATCTCGGCTACGCCCCGAGGGGGCACGGCTTGAGAGCCGGCGCACGAATGGCCTACCGGTCAGCTACCTGCCTGCACAAGAGCAGTACCTAGCGGCTCGGCTCTTTGAGGCGGTCCATAAACTTGTCTCCAACGGCGCGGAGCTGTCAGAGATCGTTGTGCTCACCTGCACCACAACAAAATCCAATCCTCTATTCCTGCGGGGAAGCGTAGAGAAAGGGGGCATTCAGTACCGGTTTGCGAACCCAGCATTAGATCCCGCGACGGGAGACCGCCTTGGTCTCAGCGCTGACCGTGTTCCAGCACAGCCTCCCCAAACCATTCTTTTCGACTCGGTACAACGATTTAAAGGGCTTGACGCTGAATTTGTGGTCCTTGTCGATCCGCCTATGCCAGACGCAGAGCAGGTGATGACGCTTCGCACCCTATACGTAGGCATGACGCGGGCCAGAACTCACCTGACAGTAGTCGGTGCTACTGAAACCGTTGATGCCTTGAAATCATTCGGCACTTCGACATCAAGCCAGGGTTAGGCATGGTTAGTTCAAGTGGCGACTCGCCCCGCCCACTCTCGTTCGCATTGGAGGTGCGATCCCGAGTAAGAAGCACATCAATTGAAGAAGCTATTGCGACCATGACGCGCCATTACCTGACACAGCCGGGTGGCGCGCACGCCGTAAAAGAGGGCCTGCTTGGGCTGCGGAAGGTAGGCGATTTGTCAGAGGATCAGCTCATTCGGGTCCTCAAGGGCCTTGGCCTAAGGGACTGGTTACGAGAGTGGTTCCCAAGTGAAATCCCTGTATTTGAACGAATGGCGCAGACAGCACTTACGGTCAAGAAAGCCGCACATAGCCAGCAGGCGATGGTTGAGCACCTTATCGACCTGGCTGAGGAATTGCCGACTGACGAGACTCGCGATGCCTATTGGAGGGCGGTGGTCTACCTGCTGCATCGCAAGTCGCTGGCCGCGGCCGAGGCTCGATTTCTGCTGTTGCGGGCTGGGTTTATGCAGCAGGCAGACTCGTACGCGCCAAAAGTGCACGAGGAGGTAGTTACCGGAGAGGCAGACGCCGGAATAGACGACTGGTGGCGGCTGTAACAAACTGCCCCCCCGCATCATACCCTTCACCCGCTGTCCGAATCTGTAGAATCTTCACGATTAGCCCAACATAGTTAACGGAGGTGTAAGCCCATGGCCTGGAAAAAGGTAAAGATTTTCAACAACTGGAAAAAGGTTATTGAAACCCTTGAGAACAGTTACGAAAATCTCAACAATGTGCCGCGCCCAGAATGGATGATGAAGGACATCATTCAGAACTCGTGGGACGCCCGAAAAGTTCGGGAAACTGCTGAGGGCTGGGTCTTCACAATCACTCTCATGGACAAGGATGGTGAAAACATCCTTGTGTTTGAGGATGAAGGAACAACAGGATTAACCGGTAAACTGACCGCAGATGAAGCTATGACCAAACTGCAAAATGGAGAGGAGCTTCCTCCCACAGAACGTAGAGCTCGATTTTTTGCAAACGCTGTTACCTGGAGTTCCGATCAAGATGCGGCAGGCGGCCGAGGACAAGGCAAAGGCGTACTAGTTATCGCAAACAGATACGAATCCGTGGTATTCGAAAGCAAGAGCGAGGACGGCTACTTCTCGGGAGCCCTGATCCGTGATGCCTCTGGTGCCAACTTGGAAGACGATGTGACCCCGCCAGAAACCTTTGTAGCTCAGCAATGCCCCGGGTTGCGCCCAAAGAAGACATCAGGCGTACGGATTGTTCTTAGCAATCCAGACCCAGACCTTGTCAACGCCATTGAAACAGGTGAAATTGACGGCCACATTCTCGCATCGTGGTGGCCACTCTTTGCAACAGAAGCGCGCATTCGGGTGCAGGTAAATGGAAAGCACCGAGACGTTGAGCCAATTGGTCCCTATAAGGACCTAGTGAGTGCGTATCGGAGCAGCACCGCACTTGCAGGACGCCCAGTCATTGTGAAACCAGGAAATGACAGCGCTATCATTAGCCACAGACTCAGCAAGAGCGCAGTCTCAGTGCTGGAAGGCGTCCAAGACAATGCTGATGATGATGAGTCAGATCAGCGCGCATTCGGAGTGCACCTGATTCGACAGGGAATGGTAGTCGAGCGATATCGCCTACAGGAAATTTTGCTTCAGCTAACGTATTCAATCTCTACCGAGCATCGTTCTTCAGTTTGCCGTGGCTACTACGGGTTCTTAGAAATTGGCGGCACAGACGGCAATCGCGAGCTCAAAGGATTTGAAAACCCGCTCCACTATGGCTTTGTTGGCGGAAAAGGTGGTCGCGTATGGAAAAGCGTAACTCAATATCTAGAGGGCCCAACACAAGCAGCCCTGGAAGAATGGGGCTATCTAATGGACGATGCCGAGGCCGAGAACGAGCGCGATAAAGCCGTGCAATCAGCAGTTCAAGGGGAAATCAATCGGCTGGCAAGGAAACTTGGCATTAGCTTAACCAAAACGAATTTACCAGGGCCATCCGCGCGTAAGAATAAAGAGGGCGGATCACCCCATTTGCCAATTCAGATTGCTATCGACAATCCCAGAACCGGGATAAGCCGGCCCAAAAATGAGCCAGTGGCCGACCTGTCTGTTCGGGTGCGAAATCGGCAACAGACAAGCGTTGCAGTTCAGATCGAGTACCTACTGGAAGTTCCGGGGGAGGGGCAGATTAGCCTGGGGGGAATCGATGCCAATCTTGCTGCTTCCGAGGAGCGAAGCCTTTCAATCCCGACTATTCCAGCATCGTTAGTTTTGGAAGCAGGTCGATACCGATTAATGGCGATGGTACTGCTTAGAGGCGCGGGAAATCTTGAGGAATTAGACAAGGTCTTGCTTTCTTCCGATGGCCTGCGAGTTAAGGAAGGTTGGTACAACGACGATTCCATCAACCTGTATAGCGCGACAGACCCGCCACAAAAAGGACTCATCGATTGGGTGTACATAAACCTTGAAAACTACTCCCCCATGGAGTATGTTCACGATCACAAAAGTCCAAAGGTTAAACTGTTTGAGGGTTCCGCTCTATTGAAGCGGGCAAAAGTGAACGGCGACGAAGCCGTTGAGGCTCTGTTCAAGGAGATTGGGTTGAGGGCGCTGGCCAGCTTCATAACAAGGGAAGATCTTCATCTTCAGAAGCTCATGGATCAAGGGCAGATAGATGACGCGCAGGGCAAGGGGGTCCTTGAAGAATCTGTGTATTTCCAGTTGAAACTTCGACTCTAAATGAGCCACGTCTGGATCACTGGAGTAGACGGACAACGGGCCTTGCGCCCGAGCCTTGAATTTCCATCAGCCGCCGCGATTGCGGCAGCTGACGCTTTTGAGGTTCAGCTTTCGAAAGCAATGCAGGTGGTCGTTCAGCAATGTAAAGCGGACAGAGTTACTAATGAGGCGCTCGGAATCATTCGTGAGAAGTGGATGCTGGGGAGCCAAGTGCGTAATCAAGTCCACCCAATAGCTCTTGCCAGCAATGTTGATCCACTCCTGGCTCACCGCGCGGCGTATACCTACAGCAAGCCAATTGTCGCGATTTCCGCTCGGGCTGATCGATTTGGTGCTGATGAAATCAGCCTTTGCGTACTGCTTGCTTCTCAATCGTGGGAACAACTGCCCGGGAAAAATCTTAGATGGGCTGATTGGTGGTCAATTCTGGAGGCGCCAAACCTACGCCGAGATACCCGACTGATCACGTTAGTTGCCAAGCGGATTGAGAGCACTGGCAATCGAAATGTGCGCGACGCCATTACCGCCTTTCGGAACCATTTTAAGGATTGGAACACTACGGTACTCTCCGACGAAGCGCTATCGGCAGAGGTGGCTTCAGTCAAGATTGGCGAACACCATGTCGACTAAACAGAATCCGGCTGCGAATGGGGTTGTCAAGGAGGAGCAAAGTGTGCTTGACTCAATTATCGAACAAGTTGATTCACAGGCACGGCAGTTTGATGATTCGATGGAATGGGCAAACAACACTGGAACCCTAGCTGGTATTCGGGCCGCCCGATCTGAGGTAGATACCGATCGCCCTTACTTCGGGCATTTTCGTGCTAAGAATCTGGCAACACAATCCGAAACATTTGACCTGAGGATTGGCCTTAATGGAGCCCAAACAAAGCCTCAGATCGTGAGCTGGGAGGCGCCGATCGCCCGTGCCTATCACATGCGCCAAGGTGAGCCCGGTGAATCTGGCATGTTTAGCATCTCGGATCGACGTGAGATTGAAATCAGCAACGGTGAGGTTACTGGGATCCGTAATTCCTACGGCTTCGACAATAGCTCTGGATCTAAATCTGTCGCGAAAGTGCCCAAAGGTACGGGGTCGAGGGCCCAACAAGCGCCTAGCGGCGATGAGAAATCTAGGCTCGCCGGTAAGTTAGAAAAGAGTCGAAAGGGAGAGTTTGAGCACATTGTTGAGACCATTCAGGAGGATCAGTACACAGAAATCTCCCGAAGCGCGCGTGGCGTACTAGTTTTGGATGGAGTTGCAGGCTCTGGCAAAACGATGGTCGGGCTACACCGCGTCGCCTACATCACGTCAAAAGAACGTGAACAAAGCGAACGAGTCGATGTTTCACGCGTGGTGTTCCTGAGCCCAACTTCCGACCTCCTACGATGGAGCACGAAACTCAGAAAAGACTTGCATATTGAGCAGATGGAGTTCTCGACCATTTCCAAGTTTATGTGGGAGTGGTTACAGGGTGTTTCTGGGGTTGTGCTAGATAAAATCGAGTCACACATTGATTCAAATGTGCAAAAGATACCTTCACAAAAAGCGGTGGAGCGAGCCACCGCGCAGATTGCCAACCAGGGTGAGATTCCAGAGTGGCTTCTGGGGAGCCCGAAGCCACTTATTGTTAACATCCCTTATAAGCGTGAGATTGAAAAGCGAATGAATGCGGCCGATTGGGATCGGTTTTGGTCAAATGAGCCGGTCCTGGCCGAGGGAACCTTGCAGATCGAATCGCTTAAAAACAAGCCATTCATTGACCTCGATTCTGTGCGCAAAAGCATTGCGAACAGTGCTGACAACAATATGGACCTCGCCCGAATTCGTACCGTTTGTGATCTCCTGCGCTCAGCGCAACCACAAGACATTACTGGAGACGTTTTGTTGCTCTCCGTGATGCCTAACCTCAAATCAGTGCATGCCGGTCTTAAGCGGTACTACGAGGTCGTGGTTGCGGTTATTAAGGCCGCGTCATGGGGGGCGAGCAATAGTCACTACACGCGAATCGCGGGCGTGCAGATTAGATTTCATGATGAGATTTTCCATTCTTTTACGGTGCCTGTAACCCATGCGCTTCAACACGCCCCGACGGATTCCAGTGAGAACACAGAAGAAGTCCAGGTCAAGTATCTGAGTGAGAGGAATAGGTTTCGAAACAATCTATTGCAGTATGGGCAAGGTTTTGCCAGCCAATTCACGCTGCAGGCAAAACTAGGAACCGAGGCCTATAGGCGAGAATTGGATCCAAAGTGGAAACAGATTGCTAGCAACGCGATTGAACAATATGTGAACAGAGTGTGGCCTCCGGTACGGCTGTCTAATCATGTGCTGCAGTGGCCAATCGGCTATGACCCAGACGAGGAGGGCGCGCCAGATCGTGCTTCACTAGCAGTCTTGTGCGCAGCCGTAATTCAAAACCTCTACGACAGCGACGATGAGCGCCACGATTTTGGTCACATAGTGGTTGATGAGGCTCAGGAGCTTTCTGAGGCAGAAGTGGCCTTTTTGAGGGCGGTCACGGGTAACAGTCTGACACTAGTTGGAGACTCTGCGCAGGTGATGGATCAAGTGACAACGGCTGATGGCAGGCTAGCGTGGATTCAAGAGAGGAAAGATGTTCAAGTTATAGAATTTAATCGGAGTTATCGGACCACTGCCAAGGTCACCGAATTCTGCAATCAAGTGCTTAAGCTACGCGGCGTTTCTAGACTTGCTGAAGGTTATGTGGAGCGACCAGGACAACCAGTTGTTGTGAAGGGTTGTAACTCAGAAGAAGATCAGGACCGAGCAATCACCGAGTGGTTCAATGCTATTACCACCGGGTCATCATTGATCGTAGTCCCAGAACAAAGTAGTACTATGCTTCGGAACCGCATGGCGCGGTTGCTGAGTGCAATTGATCCTATCGCGGAGCAGGATTGCAGAGTGATGACGCCTACCGAGGCACGCGGTTTGGAATTTGATCATGTCATTGTGGTTTATGTGGATGATAAGAATTACCCAAATACAGAAAGATTCGGTGCGGCGCTTTACATCGCGTGTACTCGTGCGACAGCGACATTGACCTGTACGTATCTCAAAACGGCGGAAACAACAGCAAGTACCTGGCTGCCAGTCGAACGTCGTTTTTTGGGGAAGTGGATGGTTTAATAATGGCGTATAGGAGAAGCCTGAGTTCCACAAATCGAAAACTGCTGGATTGGTTCGAGGCTCGGCCAATGCAACGAATCACCTCTGGGATGTTGCGCGACTATTCAGTCGAAATTTGGTCAGTTCAAATGAAGGATGCCCCCCGAAGTGCTCGCAAGCTGTGGGAATTGGGTTTCCTGGAGCGCCAAAATGGAACCAAGGACCCATATTGGTTTGACCCCGGAATCGATCACCTTGCTAAAGGTATTGAGCGTCAGCGCATACTTTGCGGGCAGGCACTTGCCAGTGTTGCAACCAGATTAGGCAAGATTGCTGAGTATGTTGCGGCTCCAGAGGCCCTATCCAAGTCGGAGCAGGATCAACTGGCGGAATTCGTTGCAACTACCAGCGCAGCCCTTAAGAAGGTTAAGTTCTCTGGTGCAGATCGGAAGAGAACGAACACCTAATCAAGAAGTTTGACGAAACATCCGTGGATATGAATTCGGAAACAGCCCCCTGGGCTTTGCCTATTTGTGAGCCGGTTCTTGGTCAATATCGTGCTGCGCATAAAGCCGCAGAACTTCATTGCAAAACGCCAGCAGGCGGAGGCGTTCTGGATCAGGTGACTTATCTGCGCTAAGGCGCTGCCGCCACTCAGAGAAGAGTTTGTGCCCAAAGTCGCGCTGGTTCAAAACCTTCTTGCGGTAGTTGTGCGCCGCGCAAAGAGTTTGACCGTTAGAAATTGAACCTTCTCCGCCTTTTTCGCGGGGGATAACATGGTCAACATGGATTTGGCGACCTTCCGCTTTGCCAAAACCGCACACCACACAGCGATACCCGTCTCGTTTGAGAATCGCTAGTCTCGTTGATTCACTGAAATTCCGCAGATCAATGCGGCCGGCGGCATGATCAGGATCGTACCGATAGATCCCATTTGCTTCCTTGATTAGTTTGCCGCGTTCCGCAAGAGTTCGGATAGCGCGGTCTGAATCTTCAAACCGCAGACCATATTGCGCCTTGTAGCCCTCTTCGAGGGCTTTCTTTGAGACCTTGTGGCGAATCCTCTTGTTTGGTCGCGCGGTAAACCAGGCCAGAACAAACTCTAGCTGCGATTCATTTGGCCTTGGCACGCGCGGCTCTCTTTGTCTGCCGAAGGCCCTGTACTAGTGTTGTGAGCATCTCAGTCGCTATGGCCGTAACGACCGGGACAGCTACCGAATTGCCCATTTGACGATACATCTGCGTTCTCGATACAGGGATTTGAAAAGTAGGCGGAAAGCCCATTATTGCTTTGCACTCGTTCTCGGTCAGCAGCCGCAAACCCGTTGGGCCATCCTTGACAAATGTTCCGGTGAGTCGCTGAATTTTGTGATATGACGAGACCAAGGTCTTCACTTTGGATTTTGAACGACGGTCGACAATCTCGGGACGACCGTCATCCAGCTTGAACAGATACCCCTCCTGGAGGTGTTTGGAAATTGAGCGATCAGATACGCCAGACTCAATGAACGGACCGATCACCGCATTCTTTCGTGATTTCTTTGGCCAGAAGAAGATCGCATCCTGCCGCATGCGGCGCTTGTCGTACCCAACTATATAGACCCGTTTTCTATGCTGCGGTACGCCATAGTCGGCGGCATCTAATACCTGGTGGTGCACGGAATATCCCAGCTCATTCAGGCTATTTGTAATCACCGAGAAGGTGTTGCCACCGTCATGATTGAGCAGTCCAACAACGTTCTCTAGGAGGAAAGCGGCCGGCCGCTTTGCTTCCAGGATTCGCACCACATCGTAGAAGAGTGTCCCTTGTGTTTGGTGCTTGAAGCCCTGCCTCTGGCCGATGGAGCTAAATGGCTGGCATGGGAACCCAGCAAGCAAAATGTCAAAGTTTGGAATCTCGGAAGCATCAATCTGGGTGATATCGCCGTGGGGCACTTCCCCAAAGTTGGCCGCATACGTTTTTTGGGCATCTTTATCCCACTCGGAAGAGAATACGCATTCACCGCCCACGGCCTCAAAAGCAAGTCGGGTGCCACCAATGCCGGCGAATAGGTCAATGAAGCGAAACGGCATGGTTTTCTTCGGCCGTCGCACCCTTGGCCAGGGGATTTTCGTCTGCACATGAAGGCGAGGTTTCCTAGTCATAGCGTTAGTTTAAGGCGACTTGTGCCAAGAGACCGGGCAGTCGATTCACTTTCTCTAATTCTTGTCTAATAGCATCCCACGGCGACCAAGTTGAGCACACAGGCATTAAGGGCATTAGGGTTAGAACTTGAAACTCCGTCACATAGTTACTATACTTCGCCCCTCAGCACTAAAGGAGGCCGGATGCGAAAACACCCAGAAACATGGACCGTGGGCAAGATTTGGGCTTCCCAAGGCGCTCTTAATTTTGCACCTCCTTACCAGCGTCCAGGCGGCATTTGGGGCAAAGAAAAGCAACAAACTCTGATCGACTCGATCTTGAATGGATTTGATATTCCAAAATTCTATCTTCATCGACTTGATGTCAATGACAAATATCATTATGCGATTGTCGACGGGAAACAGCGAATCAACTGCCTAATTGATTTCATTGATAACAAGTTCCCACTAGGCGAAGGATTTGTAAATGACGCCACTCTATATGAATATATAAATGAACCTGCACCCGTAGCAGGTGACTACTTTTCCAACTTTTCCAATGCCTGGAAAGAGCAGTTTAAGTCGATTAATCTGGATTTTGTGATCATTGATGAGAGCCCAGACGTTGAAGAAGTTATTGAGGATCTATTTGGCCGACTCAACGGCGGTGTGCCCCTAAACGTCACGGAGAAACGCCATGCGCTGCCAGGAGTCATGTCCAGATACGTGACTAAGACAGCACAGCACACATTCTTCATCGATTTTCTTCCGATAATGAATACACGCTACAAACACGAAGAAATCGCAATTAAATTGATTAAGATGGCCACACTCATGGCCCAAGACGCACGCCCAATCTGCGCATTTCCCCCATCAAGTTTGGATAAACTTGTGAAAGACGGAAAAAATGTTTCAGATATACAAATCGCGGACATTGAAAAGCAACTGAGGGTTATACTTGCAAGTCTCTGTAAGGTATTTGATAAAAAGGATCCACTCCTTGCGACCCACAGTTTGATTCCTGGGTATGTTGCATTTATGCAGGATGTGTTCCGTCACTACGGCCACCCGCAACTTGAAGGTAAAGTCAAGGATTTTATTCACTGGTTTGAGTCCGAGCGGACTCTTGTTGGAAAACTCGATGAAGGGGAGATGGACGTCGATTTTAAGGATTACACCGAAATGGCCGGCATGGGTACGACTTCTTTGCGGAATATGGAAGGCCGAGTGGAGATTCTGAAAAAAATGTTCCTTCGCCAAAATGCTGATGTTCAGATAAAGGACAAGGTGCGGGAGTTTAATAGGGAGGAGAGATTCGCGATTTGGGTCCGAGCCGGCAAGCAATGTCAGAACCATCTATGCCAAAAGCCATTGCCAACGCTGGACATGATGGAGGCCGATCACGTGTTGGCGTGGACGAATGGTGGCGCGACAGCGTTAATTAACGCACAAGCACTCTGTAGGAATTGTAATTCTTCAAAAGGTGCAAAAGCCGCAGTTTAGCGGTTCGCTACGGCATTCCTGAGGTTTCAATTGTCGTGATTAGAGGTTGCGTGCGTGCGTAACAGGGGGCAAATGGGATACAAGATTGCACCAGAAGTGTGGCGCCGAGATGGTGACCGAGTACGCGCGCACCTTGAATCGGCATTAAGTAATGTTTGGCATCTGAAAAATGCAATAGGCGAAATGAAGGCTAGCGGATGGCCCCATTGGCGTCAGTCTGAATGGCCGGGCTTCTATTTTGAATATCGGGAAGCTGCGCTAGGGGACCAGGAGTTTCGGCGTGGGCCACGCTATGGAAATGTGACGTTTGACTTGCAGTCTAAACTTGTTTGGGATCTCAAGGTTCATGTCGGGGAGGGGGGTATGGTTCCCCTCAATGATCAAGAGGCTGTCCGGGATTGCATTACTGAAAATGGATTTCTTGGATGGATGGTTCTAACTGGATCAGCGACCTATGCTTCGGACGAGGACCGTGAGTGGCATATCGCCTTTAAGGGCGGACTTACAAAGTATTCTGCAAATAATCGAGCGACAGGTAAGCGAAAGCGAAGGCTTAAAGGTACTTTTGTACCGGGAAAAATCATTGGTTTTGGCTTCGCTGGTCTTGAGGCACTCAATAAGGCACTGGCTGAAGGATGGCTTACGGAATTCCAGGAAGGCATGACAAACTCAAACGGAAAACCGAGACGGGCGAAATACATGGCTAATCTAAACGCCATTCCGGATTGGGCGCTACTCCGGGGCTAAGTCCTCAATCAGGCTGGAGGCCCTTTCCAGAACAAGCGCTGCGACGCCAATGTTCACCGCATTGCCAAACTGTTTATATGCGGCCCCAGCGCGAAATGATGGATCTTTACGCATGACCTTGCGCCATGGGCGGTAGTTTGTGAAGCCCTGAAGCACGCCAGCCTCGGCTGGACCAATTCGGCGCCATGTATCGCCAAGCCCAACGATAGGGGTTTGGGCCATCGCAACGAGGGCTGGGGCGTAGGTCGGAGCCTTCACTCGAATTCCACTTGGTCGAAGCTGAATCAAACAGTCCCGAAGGGTGCGGCCTGAGCGTTTGGCGTGATGACGCCGTGCCTGCCACTCAAGTTTCCTGCGGCTCTCTGGGAACTCGGCAACATTCCACTTTTTCATCCAGGCATCAAGTAGGGCAGCATGCTCCTTGTAGAAGCGCTTGTTTTTTGTGATGAAGTCAGCCCACCAGTCTGGCTCCCCGCCAGAAGCGTCGCCGCGCTTTGCACGGAGGGTTGATGTGCTCCCCTCTACTCGACCAGGCTTTCGCATGCGGCCGTACCAGGCATCAACCCAGATTGGGAACCCAGGCAGATCATCGGCAGGAACCAACTTCACAAAGTCATCCCATGCCTCAAGCCAATTCAGTTCCTTCTCATCGAGTTCGGTTTCTTCGGGATCAGACCCCTTGAAGATTGATTCAATATCCCAGGCCGGTGATGAGGCGGTACGCCAATCAGCCGCATCAAGAAGATTTGAGTTGTCAGGCACTTTCAGGCCCTTTGTGGAGTCCACGGCAACGATGTAAACACGCGGACGATTCTGGGGGGCGCCGCCTCGCGCCTTCTTGATCTCATGTGGTGAGATCAAGAGCGGCTCAGCGTCAACCGCGTACTGTGCATCTCGGAGTGCTTTGATGATGGTGTTCCAAGTTCGACCCTCGTCGTGGCCTACAAGGTTGGCGACATTCTCAAGAACCACGAGCCTTGGTCGTCGAGCCTCAATGATGCGCATGATCTCGTGGAAGAGCGTCCCTTGTGTCTGTTCGCTCATACCCTTCTGTGCGCCACCCTTGGAGAACGGCTGGCAAGGGAAGCCGGCAAAGAGGATGTCGTGTTCTGGAACGAGATCGTGTTCCCGAATCTCTTTAGCTGTAGCTTCCCGCGCCTCACCATTCTTGGTAATGGAGAGCACCTCGCGAATATCGCCTTTCAGATCCGTTTCTGGGAATGCCGTGGAGTAGACCTTCTTGCAATCTTTATCCCACTCAACTGCCATGACGCACTCGGCATTGGGAAAGACCTTCAAGGCGGCGTGATGGAATCCGCCGATTCCGGCGAAGAGATCGATGAACTTGACCTTCTTATCGAAGGTCACGCCAACCCAACCTTCTCCTTCACCTCGCGCATCGTCTCGGTGACGATGGGCAAGAGGCGGGCGGCGCCGTCGCCGAGGATGTTGTCCACCTCGTGCGGTAGGGCGAGGAGCTCGTTGTAGCGCTCGCGGGCGGGGGTGTAGTGGGCGATCAGGCGCT
>Ga0222712_10003882_pt1 | contig 16002 bp, 22 predicted proteins | sample C33_657DmetaG_FD_165043 | JGI IMG/M metagenome (GOLD analysis project Ga0222712, IMG submission 165043) | Estuarine water microbial communities from San Francisco Bay, California, United States - C33_657D | ecosystem: Environmental > Aquatic > Marine > Unclassified | place: USA: California... | reverse complement strand
CGATGAATATGTAGATGATGCCGAGGGATATGCCTCCGATGCTTCCAAAGCGGCTGGCTCATTAAGTAATTACAATTCTAATCAGTTTATGTTGATGGGAGTCTAAAGTGGCAGAGCCGTATGTACCCATAGCCGATTACACGACCTATAACAATTTATTAACTGAACTTGAGGTTGCAACAGATGGCGCTGAAACAAATGCTGATGCCCTCGACCTTGCGGTTGATAACACTTTGATTCATAAGCAAACAGCAGAGAACGCAGTTGCTTCTAAGTTTGATTTGTTCTTTTTGGTAGGTGCATAAATGGCGCTCGCACCGAGTTTAACCACGGTTCAAATTACTGGTAATTACATAGATTTTGAGGGTAATCCAATCCAAGGTCAGGTTAGATTTACTTTGGGTGATGTAATTCGTAATGGTACAGATGACCAAATGATTGCACCATCAAGCGTGGTTGTTGGTTTAAGTAGCGGTGCTTTTACAGTAACCCTTCCTGCTACAAATGACCCTGACACCGTTCCAATCCCTTTTACCTACACAGTTGAAGAATCATTTCCTGGGGGTCGTTCTTACACAATTTCAGTTCCTTATGACACCGTAGGCTCCTTAGATTTAGCAGATTTAAGCCCAACACCTACATTGAGCGACACATTCACTCAGGCTATTGACCAAACATCTTGGAACGCACTAGAGGCAGATATTGATGCCCTTGATGTTGAAATCAATCAGACAACAGACAAAATTCTTGCTACGGGCAAGTATTGGTACATCCCTAGTACATACGCTACTTATACAGCGCTAGATACTGCGTTTGCTACCTATACCGCCTTAACCGCTGGTACTTACAGTTTAGATGGCGCTGATATTGCCACCTTTGTAACTACGGCTCAGGGCTATGAGTCAGCGGCTTCAGCAAGTGCAACAACAGCCACAAATACTGCGACTGGTACAATCAGTCCATTACTTCTAATCGGAGGATAACCGCATGGCAACTACTTACAAGGTATTGGGTCAATCCAATCCCTCAGCCACGACGCTAACAACTCTGTACACCTGTCCTGCCGCTACACAAACGGTTATCTCAACCATTTCAATTTGTAATCAAGCAGGTACTTCAGGTACATACAGAATTGCAGTTCGTCCAAATGGAGCGGCAATCGCTCCCGAACACTATGTTGTATACGACGCAACAATTCAAGCCAACACAACAGCGGCTTATACACTAGGTCTAACCATTGATGCTTCAGATGTAATAAGTGTTTACGCATCAGCATCAACTATGTCTTTCAATGCGTTCGGAAGCGAGATAGCATAATATGGCAATAACCACTAACGGCGGGGCTGGCGTAACCGCAGATGCAGTAGCCACCCTTAGTAACAAAACACTTGAAGCACCAGTAATTAACAACGCAACCTTCACGGGCGCACAGGCTGGACTTGAAATCAAGTTTGGCAACAACATTGTTCTTGAAGGAACAACTGACAACGCTTTTGAAATGACTCTTTCAGGTGGAGACCCAACCGCTGACCGCACAATTACTCTTCCTGATGTAACTGGAACAGTTGTTACAACTGGCAATTTGACTGCAATTACAACAGTAACAAGTGCAACATTAACAAGCCCAACAATTACTGGAGCAGTATTTAATGATGGCTCAGTTGTATTTGAAGGCGCAACAGCAGATGCTTTTGAAACAACTTTAGCAATTACAGACCCAACCGCAGATAGAACAATTACTTTTCCTGATTCAACAGGAACAGTTGCTCTAACTTCAGGAGTAATTAACAACAGTTTACTTACAACTACTGGCGACACAATCTACGCATCAAGCGCTAACACACCTGCTAGACTCGCCGTTGGGTCCACAGGACAAGTTTTAACAGTCGCAGGAGGAATCCCAACTTGGGCAACTCCAGCGGCGGGTACAACAGCAAACGACCAAGCCTTCGCCTTTGCGGTGCAGGTATTCGCTTAAGGAGAAAATAAATGCCAACAACAGTATCAAGAATCCCACTATCGGGTTCAACACACGGGCGTGGAATTAAAATTGCCGCAACTGCTTCTTCAGGCGATACCGTTCACACCGCAACTTCATCAACTACTGACTGCGATGTTGTAACAATCTATGCTTACAACTCAAGCGCATCAGCAGTAAACTTGACTCTTCAATGGGGTGGAACTTCTACTCCTGATGACGACATCAAACTATCAATTCCAGCAACTTCAGGATTAACCCTTGTGGCTCCTGATTTAGTTCTTCGTAACTCTTTAATTCTAAGGGCTTATGCTGGCACAACAAATGTTGTAACAATCCACGGATTCGTAAACCGAGTCGCAACTACCTGATAGGAGTTAGCGCATGTCGCTAATCGGCAGATTGTTAAAGGCTAACCCGTCAGCGCAAGTTTCAGATATGCTGACGGGGTATTTCGTCATTCCTTCTGCTAAGAGTGCGTTTGCCCTTCCTTACTATGGTTTAATCATGGGTGGTATGAACCCTTATGGTTCAACTATTCTTTACAACACAGTTGATTATGTAAATATAGCGACTACTGCAAATGCAGTTGATTTTGGTGATTTAAGTGCGGCAAAAGCATCAGGCGCTCCAAGCAGTTCCGATACGAGAGCAATATACGCTGGTGGAAATAACAGTAACACAAATGTTATTGAATACTTTACTATTGCTTCTGCTGGCAACGCAACTAACTTTGGAACTTTAATAACTGGAACAGCAAGCATAGCGGGAGCAAGTAGTCAAACAAGAGGTATTTTTGCTGGTGGCTATAATGGAAGTTATTTGAATGGTATTTCGTATGTAACAATAGCAACTACGGGTAATGCTACAACTTTTGGTACTTTACTTGGGACAATAGGAAACCATGCTGGTTGTGCTTCTCCAACGAGAGCATTATTTATGGGTGGAGATGGTGGTGGTGCATCAAATGTTGTTGAATATGTAACCATCGCTACAACTGGAAACGCAACTGATTTTGGTGATTTATCTTCTGCAAGAAATGTTGGTGCGGCATTATCTTCAAATACAAGGGCACTTCACGCAGGAGGCGGTGTCGTAAATGTTATTGATTACTTCACAATAGCCAGTACGGGAAACGCTACTGATTTTGGCGACTTGACAGTTTCTCGAGATGCTCCTAGTGGTACTTCATCTCCAACAAGGGGTCTTTTTTCAGGCGGCGGAAGTAGTCCTTCTGTATTTAATACTATGGACTATGTGACTATTGCTTCTATTGGCAACGCAACAGACTTTGGCGATTTGACAGTAAGCCGTGGTTGGACTGCTTCGGCTTCTAGCGGACATGGTGGTCTTGATTTAGCCACTTTTGCAAGCGGTAGTGGTCAGGCTTTCAGCGCCTCAGGTTCAAGAACCTCATCAGGTGCAGGAGCAGTAACAATCGACAGTTTCAATATCACAAACTTCTCTTACACAACTACTTTTGGTGATGTAATTGGAGCATATAGCGGAAGAGGTGCTTTTGCTTCTAGCACAAGAGGATTGTTATTTGGTGGCGGTAGCCCAACTAATGATATTGAATACTTTGATTTTGCCTCAAAGGGTAATGGAATTAACTTTGGAGATTTAAGTCGTGTATTAGATAGACCAGCAGGTTTGGCAAATAACACTAGAGGTATATGTGCCAATGGAAGTAATGGAAGTTCTACAAACTATTCGACAATCGAATATGTAACGATTGCATCAACTGGTAATTCAACAAACTTTGGTAGTTCCACGCAATCGGCACAATCCTCAGCAGGTTTAGCCTCTGATACTCGAGGGGTTGTGGCTGGTGGAGAGACTGGTGTGGGTGTAAATAATTATTCAGAAATGGGATACATAACAATCGCTACAACAGGCAACGCATCAACTTTTGGTCAATTAACAGTTGCTCGATGCTTTCTATCAGGCGCCGCTTCTTCTACAAGAGGTCTATATGCTGGAGGAACTGCAAGCACCACTTCTAATGTAATTGATTACATAACAATCGCAAGTACAGGCAATGCCACAGATTTTGGTGATTTGACATCTGCTCAATTCAAAAACCTTAACTGTGGAACTTCAGATAAAATAACTGCTGTATGGGCAAACGCCAGTAACAATGATTTATTAGAAAAAGTAACTATTGCTTCAACTGGAAATGCTACAAGTTTTGGTAACTTGGCTGAGAGTAGATACGCTACTGCTATGGTTGGAAATTCTCACGGGGGAGTATAAATGACTTATTTACCACAAATCAAAATTCTAGTTCCCTCTGCCCAAGTAAGCACTTATACGACTGGTAGTTTTAATTTGCCTAGTGCGAGAGGTCAGTTTTCTACCGAACCCTCTAATGCGGGTAGGGCTGTTTTTATGGGCGGTGCAATTAACAACAATACAATCGATTACATAACTATTGCGACCACAGGTAATGCTACAAATTTTGGAGATTTGAATACCAGCACTGAATCCAATAGTGGGAATGTTTCCTCTACCACTAGAGGTTTAACGGCGGGTGGGGAAATACCAGGAGGTAGTCCCCGTTCAAATAAAATTGAGTATATTACTATCGCTTCAACTGGAAACGGCACAGATTTTGGTACCCTTTTAGCATCAGCGTATTGGGTAGCAGGTATCTCTAACGCAACAAGGGGTTTACTTGGAACGGGAACAACAACAAGTGGCGCAAGTAGTTATGCAACAGTTGGTTATGTAACAATCGCCACTACTGGAAATGCGACTACTTTTGGAGATTGTGTTGCAACAAGAAACAGAGGAAAAGGTACTTGTGGTTCAACAACGAGAGCCATATTCGCAGGTGGTGCGGCTAATGATGGTAGTGATATGACAACTGCGATTGATTATTTTACAATCGCCACTACTGGAAACGCTACCAGTTTTGGCTCATTAACCGTTAGTCGAGGATTTCAAACAGGTGGTGGTTCAAACGGAACTAGAGGTTTAATTGCGGGAGGCGCAACAGATACTAATATCAGAACCAATATCATTGATTACATTACTATTGCCACAACTGGTAATGCTACTGATTTTGGTGACTTAACAGCAATAGGTCAATGGTCATCTACTTCAAATTTGAACAGATTGGTCAGTATGATAAACGCTATGTCAAGCACCGCTATAAATTATGTAACCATGAGTACAGTTGGAAACGCAACAAGTTTTGGCGACGCAACAGTTACAAGGACTAATGGTTTAGGTGCGGTTTGCGACGCACACGGAGGAATATAAGATGGATATTGAAAAATCAAATGAGAGGCAATTCATGGAAATAGCACTACAAGAGGTAAGTAATGAGTTAGCAATAACTCCTGAATATAAGGGAATGTTAGAACATATAAATGCTAACCTTCCTGCTATTAGTCGTGACTCCCAAAACTTTTACAAATCTGCTTCTCAGTTCAAAAATGTAACCTTAGATGTTACTGATTTAACCCCAATGGGTTCGCTCAAGCATATTTTGGCAGTTATTGATAAAACCCGTATGGCTCTTGAAGAAGCCCATATTTCAGTCAAGCGTAAACAAATAGAGTTAAAGAAAAAAACCATAGAGTATGACAATGCCGAGGAAGGTTATGACAAAGAACTTCTTTGGGTAGATATTGTCGAAATCAACAATCACTTAAATAACTCAGAAAACTCAGTCAAGGGTGCGTTGCGTAAATTAAGTTTCTTTACAACTCAATATCAAGCCATTATGGAAAAATTAGGTAAGGAAGAAATTACTGAAGAAGATTACGAACTAAACGAATCTCGTCATCATGTTATGACTGCTATGAAGCAAGCCTTATGCGCCGCTAGAACTAGGGGTGGCGTTATTGACGAAGGTAACCATATCTACTTATTTGATATGGGTATCAATGGAGCAGTTGCTCAGGCAGAGATTTTTGCCTTTTTACAGGCAGAACAAGAAATGCTTGCAAGAGGCGAAGAGCCAACGCAAGAACTCACAATGAAATGGCTTGAGGCTTGTGCCGATAAGTTCGCTAATTGTGGGGCAAAGTTCGCAGAACTTCGTGGCTTTATCCCACTCGACAAAAAATCACTAGCGAAGGAGATTACAAGTGGCAAAGAAAGTAATTAGTTACAAATTAAACACAGATGGAACTGTCCCTGATTATGTAGAAGATGGTGGCTATCTAGCAAAAGAACCTAATGACACACCTAACATGGTTGTCCTTGGTATCTCAAAAGATGGCGCTGATATTTCAGGAGCCGAGGCTGAGTTTGCTGATGAGGCAAGTGCAGTTACCTATGTTGAAACCTATCTTTCAGATTCAACAACTACTGACCCAATCACAGGTGAAGAAAGAGTATTTGTTGTCGCTGATGCGGTAGCAGACCTATTCGCTAAAATAGCGTAGTAAAAGAATTGAGGTATTGAAATGGCAGGTACAACTACTAAAGGGCTTCGTTACCCTACTGCGGGAGATAACCCTGCCGTTCATACCGACATCCTTAATTTAGCAACAGATGTAGATACCGAGTTAGATAACTACATCCTTGCCTCATCTCCATCTTTTACCTCATCAGTAACTCTTGGTGCTGGCAATAACATTATTTTTGAAGGCTCAACAGATGATGGATTTGAAACAACCCTAACGGTTGCAGACCCAACAGCAGATAGAACTGTCACTCTTCCCAACGCAACTACAACCCTTGTGGGAACTGACACAACTCAAACTCTTACTAATAAGACCCTAACCTCACCAACTATCAATAGCGCAACAATTAACAACGCTACTTTTACTGGTCAGCAATCAGGGCTACAAATTGCGTTTAACGATGCAATCGTATTTGAGGGTACAACAGCCGATGCTTATGAATTAACCTTATCCGCTGGAGAACCAACTTCAGATGTAACAGTTACTCTTCCTAATGAGACAGATACTCTTGCTAACCAAAACTTTGTACGAACATCTGTCTTAATGCTAGGTGGCATGTAATGACTTTTACCTATTCGGGTGACCCAAGTACCTCCACCCGTAACTATGTTCGTTTTCTTCTTAACGATACAGATTCCACGGACGCACTTTTTAGCGATGAAGAATTAAACTATGTGATTAGCGAATGGGGTGGCGATGCCTATAATTCAGCCCGTGAATGTGCTGAAATCCTTATTGCTCGATTTAGCCGTTTAGCCGATAGTAGTTCAAAGAGTGTTGGCGATATTTCTGTATCAGAATCTTATTCTTCAAAGGTAACTCACTATAAAGAATTGGCTGAGAGTTTATTGCGCCGTCAAATGCGTAAATCTCCTCCTAGACCATGGGCTAACTCTGAAAGCCTTAAGTCCACAGATGATAGAAGTATTGACGATTACAATACCGATTTCTATGTTGGTATTACAGATAATCCAAATAGCAATTATGAACAACGAGTACCTGAATAGGATTACTTATGGATGCGATATATCCAAAGGTAGCCGAGTTCATGACCGACTCGGTAGTTTTTACACCCAAAGCGTCTGTTGATAAATACAACAAACCTACCTTTGGTAATGCTCAAACAAATGTGACTGTAACAGGTCGCCTAATTTATGACACAGTTAAATCTAAAGATGTTCAAGGAGTTGAAGTTGTAGATATTGGACGATTCATCACCTATGGTCCTGCTACCTCAATAACGGTAGGTCATAGAATGGTCGTCGGGGCGGACACCTTTACAATCAATGCAGTTGATAATCTCGCAGACGAAAACGGAGCGCATCACACCGTAATCAGATTTGGGCGGTAGTTATGGCAAAGTCGTCTTTTCGACTGGACTTATTTGGCGACAAAGAGTTGGTCAATGCTTTAGAGGCTGGTAAGGAAAATACCCCTCAGGCAATAGCCCAAGCAATATGGGAAGAAGCCAATTTAATTTTTGCTAAATCACAGATTTTAGTCCCAGTTGATACTGGAGTTCTTCGTGGTTCAGGTGGCGTATCTGCTCCACAAATGGGAAGTCAAGGCTACTTTGTAGATATTTTCTATGGAGGACCAGCCGCTCCTTACGCCCTATATGTTCATGAGATTATCGGTAACTATCACAACCCACCGACACAGGCTAAATACCTTGAACAACCAGTCATGGAAGCGATGTCCACTATCCAAGAAAACATAAAGGGTAGAATTATCGACATCATACAGAAAGGTCACAGGGGCTAATGGCAACTATTCTTGAATCAGTAGGTGATTACCTACAAAATACTTCAAGCGCTTTTGGCGCCCATGCGAGTCAAGGCACCCTTGGAACAAACATATTCTTAGGCACCCTTCCTGAGACTCCCGATGCTTGCGTGGCTATTTATGAGAACGCTGGCAGTTCCCCAACATTTACTATGGGCAACGGCGGTATTCGTATTGATTACCCAATGCTTCAAATTATCGCTCGGGCGAGTCGTGAAGATTACCCAACGGCTAGAGATAAAGCCGACACGATTCGCATTTTACTTGCGTCGGTGCTTGAACAAACTGTCTCAGGGGTGCATATTATGAGGATTGAACCGATGGGTTCAGTAAACTTGTTAGGAGTAGACCCGAAGTATCGTCCTCTAGTTTCGGTGAATTTCCGATGTCTAGTACGAATGTAAACGAGGAGCCACAGGCTCCGATAGAGAGAGTGGCAGACCCTTATGGCAGAAACGCAACAACGGATGAGTTCCAACGATGCTGGAAATGCGACAGGCTCCTCTTCGAAAGCGCAACCCGCCCGTGGAGTATCAGATGTCCCCGCTGTAAATCTAAAAATAAATCAGGTTGATTTATTTAAGGATTTAGATTCTTTAGTTGGTAGAGGACGACAGCAAGAAGGTTGTTCTATTGGCAAAATGGTTAAACAGTTAGATGAACCATTGCGTAATAAATTAAATGAAATTTTTTGTAACTCAACAGTTGATTCATCTCAACTGGCTCAAGTTATGATTGCTTACGGACTTGCAGTATCATCCTCTGATGTACTTCGCAGACATCGACGCAGACTTATGGGTAAAGAGGGTTGTAAGTGTCCAATAGACAATTCGGCGGTTTCGCTTAAATGAATTTAGATGATGCCTTAGATAATTTACTCAAGACATCCGAGATGAATTCAGTTCAAAAGACTGAACCTCGTCAAAGACAAGCGGAGTGGTTGCCTGGGGTAACTTGGCAAGGTGAAGAAGGAACAGTTACAACTCAACCAATGGAGGGCGATAATGCCCCTGATTGGTCGGGAGTTTTACGAATGTGGGGTCTTGACCCTGAACATTTCCAAGTAGTAGAACCAGTTCTTTTCAATGTGTGGGGCGATACTTTAGGAATTCTAAATCGCCAATGGAAAGGTAAAGTAGTTCGCAAAGGCAAACAAGAGTTTGCTGATATTGAAGCCCTTATCCAAGAGATTAAAAAACATAAACCCCGTGAGCGTAAGCCAATGGTCGGTGGTGCCTCTCTAGTAGTTTGTGCCTCTGACTGGCAAACAGGTAAACGAGATGGAGACGGTCTCAAAGGTTTAGTTGGTCGATGGCTTCAGGCTATTGATGATGTTGAGTTTAGAATTAAAGAGTTAAAGAAAATTGGTCGTCCCATAGACTCAATCACAGTTCTATGTCTTGGTGATTTAGTTGAAGGATGCGATGGACATTACGACATCCAAACCTTTACAGTTGAGGTTGATAGAAGAGACCAAGTAAAAATTGCTCGTCGTCTTTTAAGAGATGCTCTTATCCGATGGTCAAAGGTTGTTCCTGATATTACAGTTGCCGCTATTGGTGGAAACCATGGAGAAAACCGAAAGAATGGTAAAGCCTTTACTACCCTAAATGATAATGATGATGTAGCCCTAGTTGAGTCAGTTGCGGAAATCTTTCAAGCCAACCCTGAAGCCTATGGACATATTCGTTTTGCAATTCCAACAGATGAGTTGAGTTTGACTATTGAAGTTCAAGGAAAAATTATTGGAATTACCCACGGTCATCTAGCCCGAAGCGCAGGAAGCCCTGAAGCCAAGTTGCGTCGATGGATTGCTGACCAAACACTAGGTCGTCAAAAAATTGGTGACTGTGACATTTTGGTAACTGGGCATTATCATTCATTTCGTCTATCAGATTGGGGAGGAGTCAAATGGCTACAAGCACCAGCCCTCGACGGAGGAAGCGTGTGGTGGAGACAATCAACGGGGGAGATTGCGGATGTGGGAGTCCTGACCTTTGTTGTGAGCAGTCAGGGAGTGTCGGACATCCAACTATTATGAACGACCCAAGAGATATAGCCGCATACGCCGCAGAATTGGTCTCAGGAGACCGACAGGACGCCTACGGGCATCCGCTTGATAACTTTACCCGTGCCTCAAAGATATGGTCTGTAATCCTCGGCTGTGAGGTTTCTGCCGAGCAGGTTGCCCTTTGCATGGTTGGAATGAAGGTAGCCCGTGAGGTCAATCAATCTAAGCCTGACACCGTGGTAGATGGGATTGGCTACTTCCTCACCCTAGGCATGATTCAAGAAGAGCGCTTGAGAAGGTTGAATTCCTAACCCCAGTTTGATATACTTGTGGTGTCAGAAAGGTGATGCCATGAGAGAGTTCAGAATCTCAGAGATTGATGTAGCGAAGACTTTATCCAAGGCTCAAAAACTTGCATCCCGTGGCAAAAGCAAAGGTTTGAGTGGCGGGTTTGAGGTTCGTATTGAATCACGCTCAGAAGTAGTAAATGGCGTTCAAGGCGAGTATTCAGTTTTAGTAATTCAAGGTGAGCCAGTCAAGTTCAACGGCTGGCAGTTTGTCGGAGTTGCTGAGTTTATTGAGGGCAAGGCTTTAACAAAAAGCATCGCAGGTGGAGTTGAAATCAAGCCATCAGATGTAAAGGTTGGTTATTGCGAGCATTGCCAAAAGACTCGTTCTCGTTCCAAGGTTATTTTTGTTCAAAACCAAGAAGGAAAGATAAGTCAGGTCGGTTCAAGTTGCGTCAAAGATTTTCTTGGTTGGGAGTTCAGCGCCTCAGCCTTGGTAACCGAGGAAGATTTCCAACAAGAGTTTGGTGGCTTTGCTGGTGGCAGTTATAGCGGATTCGATACTTTAGGAGTTTTAGCAACAGCGGTTTGTGCAGTTGAGAAGACTGGCTATGTTCCTTCAGGTAGCGGTCTTTCTACCAAAGAGGTTGTTTGGGATAAATTAAACGGTGGCTTCCACGGGCTTTCCAAGTGGAAAGAATTAGTAGGTCAAGAAGTCACAGATGCTCACCGTGCCAAGGCTCAGGAATTGCTTGAGTTTGGAAAGAACTTCGAAGGCGACTCAGGTTACGCACAAAATGTCAGGATTGTCAGCGGATTGACTTTCCAAAAGTACAGCACAGCAGGAATCTTGATTAGTTTGCTCAAGGCTTACCAGCGTCAAACTGAAGAGAAGATTGAGAAGAAAGTTTACAAGTCCGAGATTTTGGCTCCAGTTGGAGAAAAAATTGAGATAGAGGTAACCGTGCTTGGCGAGAATACCTTCGAGTCTCAGTTTGGATTGACTACTTTGTACACCTTTGAAAGCGGGGAGTATCAGTTAAAGTGGTTCTCCAGCCGTGGCTTAAATGTGGAAATTGGCTCCAAGTTAAAATTAAAAGGAACCGTTAAAGGTATCGATGAATACAAGGGAACCTTCTCAACAGTTCTTACTCGATGCAAAGCCGTCTAAAAATCCATACGCTATACTGAACCCAATGTGCGCTTAGTCGCCCGAGTTTTTCGTCTCTTCCGTGTCCGAGTGACCTGACGGTCACTTGGGCTATCTATGTGCCGTCACGGAGGAGGTACAGATGGCTCGTTATCGAGTCTTACAAGGTATTGATTACCCACCTAATAAAAGAGCCGAGGCTGGCAAAGTCGTAGATGACTTACCTGCAACCTCGGTTAAATGGCTTTTGGAATCAGGAATTATTGAAGATGCTGACAAGCCAAGTAAGAAATCAGAAGAGCCAGTTGTAGAAGAACCAAAAGTCGAACCAGTAGTTGAGAAGGTTGAAGAACCAATCGTTGAAGACGGTTTTGACCCTAACGCCGAAGATATTGATGGCGATGGTTTCCTTCAAGATGGCACCCCACATCAACGCCCAGTTGAGGAGAAATAATGCCTACTTTTCGCCACGGTAAAAATGTCAATGTCTTTATTGATGAGTTTGATTTTTCTACCTATTTTAATGATGTCAGCGCATCTACCTCGGTAGATACTGCTGAGACAAGCGCTTTTGGAACAAGTGCAAAAACTTATGTAGTCGGTCATCGAGATGGAACAGTCTCACTTTCAGGAATGTTTGAAGGAACCGCTTCCACAGGTACAGATGAATTTTTCAATACTGCCCTTGGTAACGCAACCAAGGCTTTAGTAGTTGTTGCTCCTGAAGGTCATTCAAATGGCGCAGGTGCAATCATGTTGCAAGCGGACGATACATCTTACGAAATCTCAAGTGCCATCGCAGATATTGTCCAAGCAAGCGCAGAATTCCAATCAACAGATGCAGTAGAACACGGAAAGATTCTTTCTTCAGGTTCGACTGTGACTGCAACTGGAAATGGAACAAGCGTAGACAATGGAGCCTCAACCGCTAATGGTGGAGCAGGATTCTTGTCAGTTCCAGTAAATACACGCAATGGAAATATCACAGTAAAAATTCAACATTCAGCAGATAACTCAACCTTTGCTGACTTGATTACTTTTACCGTGGTTTCAAGCACAAGCAAAACTTCACAAAGAGTTGAGGTTGCTAGTGGTACAACAATAAACAGATACCTACGAGTGAATTACACAGTCGCAGGTTCAACAGGCTCGGCTACCCCTGTGGTGGCTTTTACTAGGAGGTAAAAAAACAATGCCTACATTTCGTCATGGTAAATCCACCGTATTCAAAGTAGATAATTCAGGTGGCACACTTACCGATATTAGCAACACCCTTACCGATGTCTCATTCCCACAATCAGTAGACACAGCCGAAACCAGCGCTTTTGGTTCCTCTGCAAAGTCTTATGTAGTTGGTTTGACCGACTCAACAATTTCTATCTCAGGAAACTTTGATGCAACAGTTGATGCTCACTTGGCTGGAATTCTAGGTCAAGCGGCTTCAGTTTCATTCGAGTACGGTCCTGAAGGTTCAACAAGCACTTATGTTAAGTACACAGGAGAGGCATACCTAACTTCTTACGAGAAGAGTGGTGCTATCGGAGATGTAGTGACATACTCTGCTGAGTTCCAAGTGACAGGTGCCGTAACCCGTGGTACCTACGCATAGTAGGAATTGATTCAAAAAAACTTAATAAATTATCGTGACCAATCAATCTAGTGTCCAAGGAGAAAAGAAATGACAGATTTACGCAAAAGCATATTTGACGCCGATGATATTACGAAGGAGTTAGTGGAAGTCCCTGAATGGGGAGTGACAGTAGAAATTCGTTCTATGACGGCTGGACAAAGAGCAACACTTACTGAGGGTGTTACATCCACAGATAAAGTTGATGTTTCTAATATGTACGCAAAAACTGTAATTGCAACCGTGTTCGACCCTGCGACTGGCTTGCCAGTTTTCACAGACCAAGACCGAGAAGCCATCCTTTCAAAGAATGGTGCAGTCATTGAGCGTTTGGCAACAAAGGCTCTTGGCAGTTCAGGTCTTAGTGAAAAGGCGGTAGACCAAGCACAGGCTCGATTTCCTCAAGAATCCTGAGAGACGGTTTCTTTTCGAGATAGCAGAAAAGTTAGGTAGGACGGTGGGTGAACTTCTTTACGGAAGTCCCGCCCACCGACCTCTTAGCAGTATGGAATTGACAGAGTGGAACGCCTTTTATCTTGTCAAAGAAAAAGAGCGTGAGAAAGCGGAGAGAAAAGCGAAGGCTAGGAGATAAATGGCTGAATCACCAACCATGGAAGTCCGTGCCCGATTAACGGCTGACTCCGCACAATTTACAAAAGGTCTTAGCGAAGCAACAAAAAGCGCTGAAACTTTTCAAACCGCCGCTTCAAACTTAAATAAAGTTCTAGTTGCATCGGGAGCGGTTGCTGGTGGTTTTGCAATCGCCATGCTTGCTTTTGGAACTAAGTCTTTCAAAGCGGCGGCTGAAGTTCAACAGTTAGATGTTGCTTTACAGGCTCTCGGTAAATCAACTCGCTATGGTTATACCGCATTAGCCGAAGCAGTTACACAAATTGAACAAGTTGGTATTCGCTCAACAGCGGCGCAACGAGCAGTAATCAAACTTGCTCAGTCAAATGTTGATTTATCTGAGGCTCAACAATTAGCCACTATCGCTCAGAACTTATCTGTAACAGCAAGCGTTAATTCAGCAGATGCTTTGAATTCTTTGGTTTTTGCTATTACAACAGGTCAAACAAGAATGTTGCGTCAGATTGGTATTACGGCTGGAGCAACCGAAGCCTTTGCTATTTATGGACGGACAATAGGCAAAAGCGCTAGTGACTTGACTATGGCTGAAAGACGCCAAGCAGTTCTTAATTTAGTATTAAGAGAAGGCGCCAAGGTTAGCGGTGCTTATGCGTTAGCCATGCAGAGTCCATCGAAGGCTCTTCAAGAGATGGCTGACTCAACTAGAAAATTGCAAGAGGCAGTAGGTAAAAGATTGCTTGCGGCTTTTACAAAAATTATTTTAGCCACATTCACTATGTACGACAGATTCCAAAAAGCGGCTAATGGAACTGGGGCTTTGTCTAAGTATCTTGATGCTATGGAAATGGTCTTAACTAAATTGGCAGACCCTTTTGCAAAAATCGCAGAAAATGTTGGAAACTTTATTGAGAAAATAGATAAGAGCGAAGTAAGTATTAAATCAATAGCCTCTTCTATGGAAAAACTTTTACCTATTGCTGTTGGTTTTACAACATTTTTTGGTATCAAAGCAGGTAAATCTTTAAGCCAAGCGGCTCCTTTCTTCCAAGGTTTCTTCAGCGCTCTATCAAGATATGCAGGGTTATTCACGGCTTTCACCGTGGTATTAACATCTCCTCAAATACGAAATGCAGTAGGACAAATTATCTCTGCCTTCAAACCATTATTACCAGTATTGCAACAAGTAGGTGGAGCATTAACAACTTTATCCGCAATCATAACTGGAGTAATCTCTAAAGCCTTAACTGGTTTTGCAAACTTAATCAGAACTGTTACAAGTTTTTTCCAAAATAATGCAAGAGCAACACAAATTCTTGTTATAGCATTTACAGGAATAGCAACCGCAGTTGGTTTAGCAACAGTAGCCTTTTTTGCTCATGCGGCGATTATTAAGGTAGTTACATTCACTCAGGCTTTATTGCAGGTTGCAACAACTTTATTAAGTGGAGCGCAGTTGGCAAGTATCGCTTCTACAAATGGACTTGCCGCCTCAATGCTTAGACTTAATGCAGTCTTAGCGGCTAACCCAATTATGCGTATTGTTTTGATAATTGGTGCCTTGGTTACAGCCCTTGTAGTTGCCTATAAGACTTCGGAGTCATTCCGCAAAGTTGTTGGCATGGTCTTTAACTTTGTAGCAAAAGTAGTTATTACTGTTCTTGGTTACATCATTCAGTATTTTGGTCATGTTCTAAAAGCCTTGGCTTCAGCAATGAGAACCTTTGGATTCTTTGGAGAGGTCATAGCAAAAGTATTTGAGTTTGTTATAGATGTATTTTTGACTTTTGTTAAATTTGCATTAACCTCAATTAAAAATGTTATTGATGGTTTTGTTACTCTGATGGAAACAAACGACACTCTTCGTAAAATTGTAATTGCAGTATTCAACACAATTATTAGAGTAATTGCTTTGGCGGTTACTACTATTGTTACAACTTTTGCTAATATCTTAAAGGCTATTGCAACCGCTATTTATTTCTTTGAAAGATTATTAGATGTAGGTAAGACTATTGCAAAGGGAGTTATCTTAGCGTTCTTGGCTCTAGGTAAGGGTGTCGTAGGAGTATTTGGCAAAGTTGCAAGTGGCTTAGGTAATTTCCTTGATAACGCATTAACAACAGTAATAGACTGGGTTAAAAAAGTTACTGCTCCT
>Ga0222712_10003881_pt1 | contig 16003 bp, 24 predicted proteins | sample C33_657DmetaG_FD_165043 | JGI IMG/M metagenome (GOLD analysis project Ga0222712, IMG submission 165043) | Estuarine water microbial communities from San Francisco Bay, California, United States - C33_657D | ecosystem: Environmental > Aquatic > Marine > Unclassified | place: USA: California... | reverse complement strand
AGAGAAGAATGCTGATTCCGATAAAGCAAAATCTAATAAATGATCATTTTTGATAAAAATCAATGGCAGTTAAGTGGCGATCTTACAATTGAAAAGATACCAGCTATTATTGATTTAATTAATAAACAAAAACTAGACAAAAAAACGACGATTGCTTTCTCAAAAGTAACTTCTGTAGATACGTCGACATTAAGTCTGATTTTTGAATTACAAAGACAAGCTAAAAAAACAAAATCACATTTTGTTTTTAAAAATTTACCAAAAAATTTAAATAGCCTCGCAAAATTATATGGAGTGGAAGATTTAGTATCTTCCCTTCATTAGGTTTTGTATTCTTAAGTTTCATTTAAGAAACTTGTTCCTTTTATCCCAATGAAAAAAGCCATCGTATTTAAGAATGTTAAAAAGAACTTCGGTAAATTAGAAGCACTTAAAGGTATTGATCTCACAATAGAAGAGGGCGAATTTTTTGGGCTCTTAGGTCCTAATGGTGCTGGCAAATCAACTCTTATTAATATTCTGGCTGGACTTGCAAAATCTTCTTCAGGCTCAATTAAGGTGATGGGCTATGATGTGATTCAAGATTATCAATACGCAAGAAGATCGCTTGGTATTGTGCCCCAGGAATTAGTATTTGACCCTTTTTTTAATGTGCGTGAAATGCTTCAATTCCAAGCAGGCTACTTTGGCAAAGGTCGCGAAAATGATGATTGGATTGATGAAGTCATAGAAGGACTTGACCTTAAAGATAAAGCCAATACAAATATGAGAATGCTTTCTGGTGGCATGAAAAGAAGAGCATTAATAGCGCAAGCTCTCGTGCATAAACCGCCGGTGATTGTTTTAGACGAGCCGACAGCAGGCGTAGATGTGGAACTTAGAAAAAGATTATGGCAATTCATCAAAAAACTCAATCAAAAAGGCCATACGATTGTTTTGACTACACATTACCTAGAGGAAGCCGAAACTCTTTGCAGTCGAATTGCTATGATGGACCAAGGCAAAGTTGTTGCATTAGATAAAACAAAAAACCTATTAAAACGTTTCTCAGCAAAAAATTTAAATCTACGCTTAGATTTAAAAGGAAAAAAAATTCCTGCAAGCATTCAGAATCTTATGCAAAATTTAGATCATCACTCGATCAGTTTTTTAATTGAAGAGATAGCAGAAGTCGAATTTATTATAGGCGAATTAAAAAAATCAAAAATAAAAATATTGGATATGGATTTAACTAATTCCGACTTAGAAAATGTCTTTTTAAAGCTCACTGGAAGTAAAAAATGATAAATTTTAAAACTGAGTTTATAGGTACATGGACGCTTTTGAAGAAAGAATTATTAAGATTTTGGCGTGTCGTTTTTCAGACAGTAGCCGCACCCGTGATCACTGCAGTCCTATACTTGCTCATCTTTTCTCACGTCTTAGCAAATCATGTAAAAGTCTATGATAATGTTGAATACACTGCGTTTCTTATTCCAGGTTTAATCATGATGTCTTTATTGCAAAATGCTTTTGCAAATAGTTCATCAAGCCTTATTCAATCTAAAGTCATGGGAAATATTGTATTTATATTATTAACACCTATTACTTATCTTCAATTTTTCTTAGCTTTTTTAATCGCTTCAATTGTGAGAGGTATTTTTGTCGGTGCTTGCATTTATTTATTTGCACTTTTGTATGTAGATTTACCTATGTTGCATCCGTGGATTATTTTTGGATTTGCGATGATTGGAGGTGCATTACTTGGCACATTTGGAATTATTGCAGGTATATGGGCACATCGATTTGATCAGATGGCAGCATTCCAAAACTTTGTGATTATGCCTCTATCATTCCTGTCAGGCGTATTTTATTCAATTCATTCCTTGCCGCCTTTTTGGCAAAAGGTGTCTCAGCTCAACCCTTTCTTTTATATGATTGATGGTTTCCGGTACGGTTTTTTTGGGCAATCTGATGTAGCTCCATTGTTAAGCCTTTCAATCGTAACCTTCTTTTTCATTGTGTTGGCTTCCATTACCTTAGGAATGCTAAAATCCGGCTATAAATTAAGAATCTAAAAGATGACGGCTGACGATATTAGACAATCGATTCTCGAAAAACTTGAATGTGAGTTTATAGAAATTTTAGGTGAGGATGGCACCCATTTTGAGGGCACGATTGTAAGTGGTTTATTTGAAGGATTAAATCGGGTTAAACAACATCAAATGGTATTTAATGCTTTAGGCGATAAGATGAAAAGTGAAATTCATGCTCTATCTATGAAGACTTATACACCAAATGAATGGAATCAATTAAAAACGTAATATTGAGGAGTAAGGCATGAGTGCGCAAGAGAAGATTCAAAAAACGATTAATGAACATGATGTAGTTTTATTCATGAAGGGAAGTCCTAAATTTCCTCAGTGCGGTTTTTCAAGTTTAGCAACTAAAATTTTAGATGCATGTGGTACCGATTTTCATGCAATCGATGTACTTCAAGATCCAGAAATAAGAGAAGGTATCAAAGTGTTTGCAAATTGGCCAACCATTCCTCAACTATATATTCGCGGAGAATTTATTGGTGGCGCCGACATCATGAAAGAAATGTATGAGACTGGAGAGCTTGTAAAGTTATTAAAGGCTAATTCATAACTTGGATAAATTAGTTATTCAAGGACAATCACCTCTTCACGGCGAACTTGAAATATCAGGCGCTAAAAATGCAGCCTTACCTATACTTATCGCCTCCCTTCTTACTGAAGACACATTGTCATTAACTCATGTGCCTCAACTTCAAGATGTAAATACAACCAAATCTTTATTAAAGTATATGGGTGTAGATATTGAGTTCAAAAATGATTCAACTGAATTAACTGCAAAAGAAATTATCAATAAAAATGCACCTTATGAACGCGTAAAAACAATGCGCGCTTCTATTCTTGTATTAGGGCCCTTACTTGCAAGATTTGGCGAGGCTCGAGTTTCATTACCGGGAGGCTGTGCTATTGGATCAAGACCTGTCGATATTCATATCAAAGGCCTCCAAGCGATGGGAGCAAAAATAGATATTCATAATGGTTATATCGAAGCTTCGACGAAAAACTTACCGAAATCCAAGTTACAAGGGTGTAAATTTTATATGGATATTGTTACCGTCACAGGGACTGAGAATTTAATGATGGCGGCTTCATTGGCTAATGGAATTACCATTTTGGAAAATGCTGCCAAAGAACCTGAAGTTTTAGATCTTGGGGAATGCTTAAATAAAATGGGCGCCAAAATACAAGGCTTAGGGACTGATGTAATTACAATTGAAGGCGTAGATTCGCTGCATAAAGCAAGTCATGATGTGATCTTTGATAGAATTGAAGCAGGGACATATTTGGCTGCTGTAGCAATGACAGGTGGCGATGTTCTTTTAAAAAATGTACAGCTTAAATGTTTAGATGCAATTACACAAAAATTAATTGAAACTGGCGTTAAAATTGAATCGCGTGAAAATTCAATTCATATTAAAAGTGATGGTAAATTGAAAGCGGTAAGTATAAGAACTGCACCTTATCCTGCTTTCCCAACGGATATGCAAGCACAAATGATGGCATTAAATACCATTGCAGAAGGTGTATCAGAAGTTACTGAAACGATCTTTGAAAATCGTTTTATGCATGTGCAGGAGCTCATTCGCATGGGGGCACAGATAGATGTTAGAGGAAATACAGCAATTATTAGAGGCAAAGAATATTTGGAGGGGGCTTCTGTAATGGCAACAGATCTTAGAGCTTCTGCAAGTCTGGTTATTGCAAGTTTAGCAGCTAGAGGACAAACTACGATAGAGCGTATTTATCATCTTGATCGCGGATACGAAAAATTAGAGGATAAACTCAATCAATTAGGTGCCAATATTAAACGGATTCATTAAGATGAAAATTACAATCGCATTATCTAAAGGAAGAATATTTGAACAAACCATCCCTCTTTTAGAGTGTGTTGGCATTACTTGTAACGAAGATCCTGAAACTTCAAGAAAACTTATTTTAGATACCAATCACAAAGATATAAAACTTATTATTGTAAGAGCTACAGATGTGCCAACTTATGTTGAATATGGCGCGGCTGATATTGGTATTACAGGTAAAGATATTCTTGATGAATATATGGGAGAAGGGCTTTATCAGCCGATCGATCTTAATATTGGTCGTTGCAAAATGATGGTAGCAGCCAAAGAAGATTTTGATTATGCAGGCGCTATTCAAAAAGGTGTTCGCTTAAAGGTAGCGACAAAATATGTAAAAGTAGCTAAAGAACACTTTGCAAAAAAAGGTATGCATATTGATTTAATTAAGCTTTATGGTTCTATGGAATTGGCGCCACTTGTAGGTCTAGCAGATGTGATCGTCGATTTAGTGAGCACAGGTAGAACTTTAAAAGCTAATAATCTTGTTGCAGTTGAAGATATTTCCGATATCAGTTCGCGGTTAATTATCAATCAGGCATCTTTAAAATTAAAGAGAGAACTCTTGCAACCTATTCTTAGTCAATTTGAAAAAGCACTTAAAACATAATCATACTTATGATTCAAATTAAAAAATTAAATACCCAAGATTCAAATTTTAAAGATCAGTTAAGTCAGCTCATTTTCTTTGAAGCTGAAGAAAATACTCAGATCGAAAAAACAGTCGCAGAAATTTTGAGTGATGTGAAAAAAAGAGGCGATCAAGCCGTCATTGAATATACAAAAAAATTTGATCGCGTAGATTTTTCTCGTATGGAAGAATTTGAAATATCCAATGAAGAATTAAATTTGGCTTTGAAAAGCCTTCCTCAAAAGTCAAGAGAAGCCCTCGAAGAAGCTGCTAAAAGAGTATTTGATTATCACAATAAACAGTTAATGAGTTCATGGAGCTATACCGAAGATGACCAAACTTTGCTTGGTCAAAAAGTAACTTCACTAGATCGAGTTGGTTTATATGTTCCTGGTGGAAAAGCAGCTTACCCGTCTTCAGTACTAATGAACGCAATTCCAGCAAAAGTGGCAGGTGTTAAAGAAATTATTATGGTAGTCCCATCGCCTCATGGAGAGAGAAATCAATTGGTTTTGGCTGCCGCGGCCCTCGTTAAAGTCGACCGTGTATTTGCAATTGGAGGCGCTCAAGCAATCGGAGCGCTTGCTTATGGCACACAAACCATACCTCAAGTGGACAAAATTGTAGGCCCTGGCAACGCTTATGTTGCAGAAGCTAAAAGGAGAGTATTCGGTGTAGTTGGTATTGATATGGTTGCAGGCCCTTCAGAGATACTCATTATTGCAGATGAAAAATCGAATCCAGATTGGATTGCGATGGATTTATTTTCTCAGGCTGAGCATGATGAGCTAGCACAGTCAATTTTAATCAGCCCAAGTGAATCGTTTTTAAATCAGGTTCAAGAGAGTATTGATAAATTGATTGAAACCATGCCGAGAAAAAAAATCATTGAAACTTCTTTGACAAATAGAGGTGCAATGATCAAAGTAAAATCATTAGAAGAAGCAGCCGAGATTTCAAATTTTATTTCACCTGAACATTTAGAGCTTTCAGTAGATGATCCAGATTCACTCGTTAACAGTATTAAACATGCAGGCGCTATCTTTATGGGAAGAAATACATGCGAAGCTGTTGGGGATTATTGTGCTGGCCCGAATCACGTCTTGCCAACATCAAGAACAGCAAGATTTTCTTCGCCACTTGGTGTTTATGATTTTCAAAAGCGCTCAAGTCTAATTAAATTATCTAATCAAGGCGCTCGCAAGCTTGGAAAAATTGCGTCGGTCTTAGCCCATGGCGAAGGACTTCAAGCCCATGCCAAATCAGCGGAATATCGTATAGATAATGAGTAAATTCTGGAGCAAGGTTGTTCATGGCTTGACGCCATACATTCCTGGCGAGCAACCTAAACTTAATAATCTTATTAAGTTAAATACTAATGAGAATCCTTATGGACCAAGCCCAAAGGTAATTGCAGCCATTCAAAAATTTACAGATGACAATTTAAGACTCTATCCGGACCCAAATTCAGAAGCGCTTAAGAAATCAATTGCAGATTATTTTAATGTTAAAGCTAATCAGGTTTTTGTGGGAAATGGTTCTGATGAAGTCTTAGCTATTGCATTTCAAGCACTTTTGAAACATGACACGCCTATTTTATTCCCTGATATTACTTATAGCTTTTACCCGGTATATTGCAAACTCTACGAGATTGATTTTAAAACTATTCCCCTTAATGATTCATTTGAAATCGTATTAAATGATTATTTAATGCCTAATGGAGGCGTTATTTTTCCAAATCCAAATGCGCCAACGGGCATACCACTTACCTTGAAAAAGATTGAAGCATTTCTTGATAAGAATGTTGATTCTGTAGTGATCGTAGATGAAGCGTACGTTGATTTTGGCACAGAGTCGGTTATTTCTCTTACAGAAAAATATAAAAATTTATTGGTCACACATTCATTTTCTAAATCGAGATCATTAGCAGGACTAAGACTTGGTTACGCTATAGGCCACCCAGATCTTATCGAAGCTTTAATTAGAATAAAAGATAGCTTTAACTCTTATCCAATTGATCGATTAGGATTGATTGCCGGTATTGAATCCTTTAAAGATGATGCCTATTTTAAAAATACCTGCCATAAAGTTATTAAAACGAAATTAAATTTTGTTGATAAATTAAAGGCTCTTAATTTTTCAGTTCTTCCTTCAGGCGCGAATTTTGTTTTTGCTCAACACACCTCTCTCGATGGAAAAATCATCACAAATAAATTAAGAGACCACGGAATTGTAGTGAGGCGCTTTGATAATCCAATGCGAATCTCTTCCTACATTCGATTCACAATTGGTTCGGATGAAGAGATGCAAGTATTGCTTGAGACGTTAAAACTTATTCTAAGCATATGAAATAATTGATGTTAATTACATTTTTAATGAGTTAAAATATCTTATCTACTTTAAGTAAAAAAATATGACAAGATCAGCATCTGTTTCAAGAAATACAAATGAAACTAAAATCGAAGTAAGTATTAATCTTGATGGTCAAGGGAGTGCAAAACTCAATACGGGCATCGGTTTTTTAGATCATATGTTAGACCAGGTTGCTCGTCATGGAATGTTTGATTTGGAAGTTACAGCAAAAGGTGATCTTCATATTGATGCACATCATACTGTTGAAGATGTTGGTATTGTCCTTGGACAAGCCTTTAATAAAGCAATCGGAGATAAAAAAGGTATTACCAGGTATGGGTCAGCTATTATCCCTTTAGATGAGGCATTGTCGAGAGTTGTGCTTGATATATCAGGTAGGCCTGGACTTGAATTTGATGTTGAATTTAAAAGGGCTGCTATAGGTGAATTTGATGTTGATTTAATACACGAATTTTTTCAAGGGTTCGTGAATCATGCAAATATTACGATGCACATCGATAATCTTAAAGGTGATAATGCCCACCATCAGGCAGAAACAATTTATAAAGCATTTGGAAGAGCCCTTAAAATGGCTGTTTACATTGATCAAAAAATTTCTGGTGTAACCCCCTCAACCAAAGGCAGTCTATAAACCTTTTTCATCAAAATAATAATGATCGCTATCATTGATTATGGAATGGGAAATTTAAAGTCAGTATTTAATGCCTTTAAACAAGTCGCGCCCGAAGCCGATATTAAAGTTACAAATAATCCTACCGATATTAAACAAGCACATCATGTAGTTTTTCCTGGCCAAGGCGCTATGCCTGACTGCATAAGAGAGCTTGATGAAAGAAATTTAAGATTCTCTGTGATTGAGGCAGCAAAAACAAAACCTTTTTTAGGGATATGCATTGGTTTGCAAATGTTGTTTGATAAAAGTGAAGAAGGTAATGTTGATGGCTTAGGATTGCTGGGAGGCACTATTAAGCGATTTAATAATCAGAATACAGCAGATGAAAGTGGCCATAAGCTAAAAATTCCTCATATGGGATGGAATGAAGTGTCACAGACAAATCATCATCCTCTATGGAAAAACATTAATAATAAAGATCGATTTTATTTTGTTCATAGTTATTATTTAGAATCTAATGATAAAAATATTGTGTCAGCTGAAACTTCATATGCGCAAAAATTTTGTTGTGCTATTGCTAAAGAAAATATTTTTGCAGTGCAATTTCATCCAGAAAAAAGTTCGACAGCTGGCTTACAACTTATCAAAAACTTTGTTCAATGGTCAGTATAGGCTTTAGTTTATGTTAATCATTCCAGCAATTGATTTGAAAGATGGTAAGTGCGTTAGACTCAAACAAGGCTTAATGGCGGAATCAACAATTTTTTCAGAAAATCCTGGAGAAGTTGCGAAGCAATGGAAAGACCTTGGAGCTCGAAGATTGCATCTGGTTGACCTAAACGGCGCTTTTGCAGGCAAACCAGTGAATGAATCTGCAATTAAAGCTATTGTTAAAGAAGTGGATGGTGCGATTCCAATTCAATTAGGTGGCGGCATTCGTAATCTCGATACTGTTGAAAAATATCTTAATAACGGCGTGGACTACATCATCATAGGAACAGCCGCGGTTAAAAATCCTGGTTTTCTTCACGAAGCTTGTTATGCATTCCCTGGGCAAATCATTGTGGGACTTGATGCAAAAGAAGGAGAAGTAGCTATTGATGGATGGGCCAAATTAACCGGACATAATGTGATTGAGCTCGCAAAGAAATTTGAAGGCTATGGTGTTGAAGCTATCATTTATACTGATATTGGACGTGATGGCATGTTAAATGGATTGAATATTGAAGCAACTGAAAAATTAGCTGAGGCACTCACTATCCCTGTGATTGCTAGTGGAGGAATAACTAATTTAGATGATATTAAAAATTTATGTTCAATTGCATATTCAGGTGTCAGTGGCGCAATTACAGGTAGAGCTATATACGAGGGAACGCTTGATTTTAAAGCAGCACAAGCACTCGCAGATGAGCTTATCAAATAAATGTCACTCGCCAAAAGAATTATTCCTTGTCTAGATGTGACTGATGGCAGAGTTGTAAAAGGAATTAATTTTTTAGAATTAAAAGATGCAGGTGATCCTGTAGAAAATGCAAAAAAATATAATGAGCAAGGTGCAGATGAATTAGCTTTTTTAGATATCACTGCAAGTTCAGATGATCGAGGTTTAATACTTCACATCATTGAAAATGTTGCTAAAGAAGTTTTTATACCGCTGACTGTAGGCGGTGGGGTTCGAACTCCCGAGGACGTCAGAAATTTACTCAATGCAGGCGCTGACAAAGTCAGTATTAATACCTCTGCAATTGTTAATCCAGATATTGTTTATCAAACCTCATCTCGGTTTGGATCTCAGTGCATTGTGGTCGCGATTGATGCAAAGTTAACGGCAGACGAGAATAAGTCTTTTTGGCAAGTATTTACTCATGGGGGAAGAAATGCCACTGGATTGGATGCAGTTGAATGGGCAGCGAAAATGGCTTCATTGGGAGCAGGTGAATTACTCATTACAAGCATGGATCGAGACGGAACAAAAAAAGGCTTTGATCTAGAATTGATTAAGGCAATATCTGATAAAGTGGATGTGCCTATTATTGCATCCGGCGGTGTTGGTGATCTTCAACATCTTGTAGATGGTGTAAAAATAGGGGGAGCTGATGCAGTCTTAGCGGCCAGTATATTTCATTTTGGAGAGTATACGATTAATGAAGCTAAAGCGTTTATGAAATCTAATCACATCGAGATTCGTCAATGAGTTGGATACATTCCATTAAATGGGATAAAGATGGGCTTGTGCCAGTGATTGTCCAAGACTATAGAACAAACAAAGTTCTTATGTTTGCATGGATGAATCAAGAGGCATTAGAGCTCACACAAAAAAACAAAAAAGCTTTTTATTGGTCAAGATCTAGAAAAAAAATTTGGGAAAAAGGCGAGGAATCTGGACACCTGCAAAATATCCATGAAATAAGACTTGATTGCGATGGTGATGTCATCTTGCTTAAAATTGAGCAAATTGAAAACATTGCTTGTCATACAGGCCGAGAAACTTGTTTTTATCAAAAGTTGGATGATAAAGGTATGTGGGTAACTGATTATCCCGTGATGAAAGAACCTAAAGATATTTATAAGAAATAATTAATATGAATGCGATTTTAAAAAAACTCACTGAAACGCTTGAAGCTAGAAAAAATGATGATCCTAGTAAATCATATACAGCCTCTTTATATCGTGATGGATTGGAAGCTATTTTAAAAAAAGTGAATGAAGAAGCTTTTGAAACAATTATTGCTGCCCGACAAGGAGATAACAAAGAGCTTATCCATGAAGTTGCTGATTTATGGTTTCATACTTTAGTATTAATGGCGCATAAAAATTTGAGTGTAGAAGATATTTTGAATGAGCTTTCAAGAAGAGAAGGTACCTCAGGTATTGAAGAGAAAGAAAGCCGGGGTTGGAAAGCTAAATAATATGAATTGCATCTTTTGTAAAATTATTGAGGGTTCGATACCTAGCAAAAAAATATTTGAGAATGATGAATTAATTGCCTTTCATGATATACATCCGATCGACAAAGTTCATTTTCTAATTACACCTAAAAAACATATTGAAAATTTAATATCTTGTAACGAAGCTGATAAAGAGATTTTATCGAATATGCTACTTTTGGCGCCTAAATTAGCAAAAGAACAGGGATTGCAGGGCTTTCGCACAATGATTAATTCTGGTGCCGAAGGTGGTCAAGAAATTTTTCATATACATTTTCATGTCTATGGCGGAAGTTCAAAACTAGCAAAAATTTAAGAGGGAGTTAATATGGGATTTTCAAGCATCACACATTGGTTAATAGTTTTATTAATAGTTTTTTTAATATTTGGTACAAGCAAATTGAGAAATATTGGAAGTGATTTAGGAGCGGCTGTTAAAAATTTTAAAGATGCAGTCAAAAATGAAGATACATCTAAAGATAAAACATCGCGTCGTGGAGTATCAAAAACTCGCGTTAAAAAATAAGTTTTATGTTTGATGTTTCCTTTTCGGAGTTAGTTGTTATCTTTTTTGTAGCACTTATGGTGATTGGGCCAGAAAAGCTGCCTAAAGTAGCTAAGGTTTTAGGTAAGCTGACTGGAAAAGCACAAAATTATATTGGTAAACTCAAAGAAGAAATTGAACGAGAAGAAAAGTTTAAAGAGCTTCAAAAAATTCAGCGTGAAATTAAAAAAAAGTCGATTAAATCTTAGTGACTCATTTTAAGCCCTTTATTCAGCAACTCATTGAATTAAGAAACACTCTTTTTAGAAGTGCGATCGGTTTTATTGTCATTTTTGTATGTTTAAGTTTTTACGCAAATGATATTTATAGTTTTTTTTCAGCGCCACTCATAGAGAAATTAACAGATGGCAATAAGTTAGTGAGCACGGGCCTCACTTCAACTTTTTTAGTGCCAATTAAAATTACAGCTTTTATTTCTTTTTTACTCTCACTTCCTTTTGTTTTTTATCAATTTTGGTGTTTTATTTCTCCAGGCCTTTATAAAAAAGAGAAGAAATTAATTTTATTTTCATTCGTAAGTGGCTTCATATTATTTTTTGTAGGAATGTCCTTCGCCTATTATCTAATTTTCCCAATTGTATTTAATTTCTTTATTTTGATGACACCTTTAAATGTGAGCTTGATGATTGATATTTCAAACTATCTAGATCTCATTCTATCTTTGCTTATTTCGTTTGGATTGGCATTCGAGGTGCCTGTGATTATTCTGATATTGGTGACTTTAGGATGGGTAAAAGTAAAAACATTAGAAGAGGTAAGGCCTTATATGATCGTTATTGCTTTTGTTATTGGCGCTATTTTAACTCCGCCTGATGTGATCTCACAATTTTGCCTAGCTATTCCATTATGGCTTTTATATGAATTAGGGCTATTTGTATCCAAACGACTCTACTTAAAAGCTTGATAACCGGTAATTTAGTAGCACTCCTATTTAGATTTCGAATGAAATTTTGTATAATGACGCAACTTTTGCAAAGTTAAATTCTCTCAACTACATTAATCTCATAGAAGCACACTTACACAAGATCATGGCAAATCATCAAGACGACAAAATAGATAAAAAGAAAAGAAGTTTTTTAATCGCAGCTACCACTGTAACTGGCGCGATTGGTGCCGGAGCGATAACTGTTCCTTTTTTATCAAGTATGACGCCAAGTGAGCGCGCTAAAGCAGCTGGAGCGCCTGTTGAAGTTGATGTAAGCAAAATTGAAGCAGGAGCTATGATTACTACTGAATGGAGAGGCCAGCCAGTTTGGATTATTAATCGCTCTAAAGCAATGTTAGATAGTTTAAAAAAAAACGACTCTAATCTCTCTGACCCTAATCTTGATGTAATTTCTCAGCAGCCAAGTTATTGTAAGAATGCGACAAGATCTCTAAAACCTAATTTACTTGTCTTAGTTGGTATTTGTACTCACTTAGGTTGTTCACCGACTGCTAAATTACAAACTCAAGGCGACATGGGTGAAAATTGGAATGGTGGATTTTTCTGTCCATGCCATGGTTCTAAATTTGATTTGGCAGGTCGAGTATATAAAGGGTCTCCAGCCCCAATTAATCTTGTAGTCCCCCCACATAAATATATAAATGAAACCACTCTCTTAATTGGCGAAGACAATAAAGGATAAGGCTGACTTAAAAGTATGAAAACAGAAATCAAAACAAAAAAAACTAAAGGTGGATTAATGGCATGGATAGACGAAAGATTTCCATTGTCATCTTTAATTACTAATCATCTAACAGAATATTACGCACCTAAAAACTTTAATTTTTGGTATTTCTTTGGAGCACTTGCTTTATTAACTCTAATACTTCAATTAATTACAGGCCTTCTGTTGACTATGCATTATAAGCCAGATGCAGAATTGGCATTTGGATCAGTTGAGTACATTATGAGAGATGTTTCATTCGGATGGCTAATAAGATATATGCACTCGACGGGTGCGTCTTTATTCTTTGTTGTTATTTATCTTCATATGTTTAAAGCTTTAATTTATGGATCCTATAAAAATCCTAGAGAGCTACTATGGCTTTTTGGTGTCTCTATTTTTCTATGTTTGATGGGCGAAGCTTTTTTTGGATACCTATTGCCTTGGGGGCAAATGTCATACTGGGGTGCTCAAGTTATCGTGAATCTTTTTTCAGCGATTCCATTTGTAGGCCCAGATTTATCTGAATGGTTAAGAGGAGATTATTTAGTATCGGATGCAACATTAAATCGTTTCTTTGCATTTCATGTGATTGCACTTCCTTTGGCCCTTTGTGGATTGGTATTTTTACATCTTGTGGCTCTCCATGAGGTTGGTTCAAACAATCCGGATGGCATCGAAATTAAAAAGAATCTTGATAAAAGAACAAATATTCCACTGGATGGCATTCCATTTCATCCTTATTACACTGTTAAGGATTTAATCGGTGTTTCAGTATTTCTGATTGTATTTGCACTTATTGTTTTTTACTTGCCAGAAATGGGAGGCTACTTTTTAGAAGCAAATAATTTTATTCCTGCTGACCCACTAAAAACGCCTGCCCATATTGCACCTGTCTGGTATTTCACACCTTATTATTCAATTCTTCGAGCTGTGCCACCTGTATTGAATTCTCAATTTCCAGGCGTTGCTGCTATGGGACTATCTGTGCTCGCATTTGCATTTTTACCTTGGCTAGATAGAAGCAAAGTTAAATCGATTCGGTACAAAGGCAATTTGTTTAAACGATGGATTGTATTATTTGTTGTGAGCTTCTTTGTCCTTGGATACTTAGGTACGGTGCCATCCAACGTTTGGGGTCAATTCTCCAATGCAATTCCACTGATTGGCGGTGTTGATAAAGCCACAGTAGTTGCTCGAATTTTTACAATTACTTATTTCTTATTTTTTGTACTGATGCCTTATTACAGTAAAAAAGATAAAACAAAACCAGTTCCTTCAAGGGTCAGTTACAAATGAAAATTTTAACTAAATTATTTTTAATAATTATTTTTGTTTATTCAAGCGTTGGATTTGCGAATGAGCATCTCATATTAGATAAAGCACCTATTGATTTAAATGATCAAGCTTCTCTTCAAAGAGGAGCAAAAATATTTATCAATTATTGTTTGAATTGCCATAGCGCAAATTACATGAGATACAACCGTTTAAAAGATATTGGCTTATCTGATAATTTAATTAAAGAAAATTTACTTTTCACAGCAGAAAAAGTTGGTGAACCAATGAAAATTGCAATGACTAAAAAAGACGCGAAGGATTGGTTTGGTGCAAATCCACCTGACCTTTCTGTTGAAGTAAGAGCAAGAGGTGCGGACTGGATTTATAGTTACTTAAGAGGTTATTATCGCGACTCATCTAGACCGACTGGATGGAATAATACTGTTTTTGATAAAACAGCAATGCCTCATATTTTATGGAAATTACAGGGCGATCAAAAGTTAAATGAAGAGCATCATACTCTGGAGCTCGTTAAACCAGGTACGCTTTCAGTAAAAGAATATGATGCGTTTGTAGGGGATCTTGTAAATTACCTTACATTTATGTCAGAGCCATCAAAGCTCAAAAGACTCCATATGGGGTATTATGTTTTGTTATTCCTCGGGTTGTTATTAGTTTTAACAATCAAACTCAAAAAAGAATTTTGGAAAGATATTAAATAATTATGATGAAATTATATTCAGGTTCGATTGATCCTTTTAGCCATCGTTGCAGAATCGTTTTATTTGAAAAGGGTATGGATTTCGAGGTTGTTGATGTTGACTTAGCAAATAAACCGGAAGATTTAGCTATATTAAGTCCGCACAACTCCGTTCCAGTATTAGTGGAAAGAGATCTCGTATTAACCGACGCTAATATTATTAATGAATATATTGACGAACGCTTTCCTCATCCTCAGCTTATGCCAGCCGATCCAGTTATGAGAGCTCGAGCACGTTTATTTTTAAGTGACTTTGAAAAACAATTATTTATCCATATCCCAGCTTTAGAATCAACGGATGAATCAGCTAAAGAGATTGCAAGAAAACATGTGCGCGATAATTTACTTTTGATTGTCCCTATTTTTTCTAAACAACAGCATTTATTGAGCGATGAATTTTCAATGTTAGATGTTGCAATTGCTCCTTTATTATGGCGTTTAGGTCATTACGGTATTGAGCTTCCAAATCAAGCAGCACCATTACTTAAGTATGCGGAGAAATTATTTTCAAGACCACTTTATGCTGATGCAATGACTCCTTCAGAAAAAGCGATGAGAAAATAATTTAGTAACAATGGCAAAATCAGCTTCGACCAAACCTTATCTTGTAAGGGCGATATATGAATGGTGTGTTGCTGAACAATACACGCCTTACTTGCTTGTAAAAATAGATCAAAATACCCTAGCACCTAGAGCTTTTATTAAAGATGGAAAAATTCTTCTTAACTTAAGCCCTGAATCTATTAAAGACTTGTTAATGGGTGATGAGGCAATTACCTTTACAGCAAGGTTTAATGGTGCGCCTGAAAATTTATATTTGCCTATTTCGGCTGTTGAGGGCATTTATGCCAAAGAAAACGGCGAAGGATTGTTCTTTGAAGTGAAAGAAGATCAGGAAATAGACCCAAAAGAGACAAAAAAATCACACAATAAACCTAAATTGACCCTAGTTAAGAGCTAAAAAACTAGTTCAAATTTAAATAAATTGGTATAGTAGCGCCTCCTGATAACGCCGGATTAGCTCAGTTGGTAGAGCAGCGCACTTGTAATGCGAAGGTCGTCAGTTCGATTCCGACATCCGGCACCATCTTAGTTCGTATTTATTCCCTTTCTATAAGTCCCTCATTAGTTTGACAAAAGTCTAAAAAACCAACATAATTTAGGGTTCGGTTTGGAGGGGTGGCCGAGTGGTTAAAGGCGACGGACTGTAAATCCGTTCTCTCTGAGTACGAAGGTTCGAATCCTTCCCCCTCCACCATGAGTGATAGCCTCTTTT
>Ga0222712_10003880_pt1 | contig 16008 bp, 11 predicted proteins | sample C33_657DmetaG_FD_165043 | JGI IMG/M metagenome (GOLD analysis project Ga0222712, IMG submission 165043) | Estuarine water microbial communities from San Francisco Bay, California, United States - C33_657D | ecosystem: Environmental > Aquatic > Marine > Unclassified | place: USA: California... | reverse complement strand
CTTTTTACTGGTCAGCATATTCCTCTTTTCCGGGTTTATTAAACTGAATGACCCCATTGGGACCCAACTAAAACTAGAGGAATATTTTGATGTATTTTCGGTGGACTTTCCATGGATGTCGGGCTTCTGGAAATTCTGGATTCCTTATGCATTAATTATTTCGATATTATTAAGTAGCCTAGAAGTGGTTTTAGCCGTCGCCTTATGGTTTAATTACCGGGCTAAACAAACCCTTTGGGCCATCTTTTCCATATTACTATTCTTTAGTTTTTTGACTTTTTATTCGGCTTATTTTAATAAGGTCACCGACTGTGGATGCTTCGGTGAGGCTATCAAACTAACCCCATGGACATCTTTTGGAAAAGATATATTTTTGATTCTGCTTACGGTAAGTTTGTTTTTAACCAATAAGGCTAATAAAAATGAACGCACGTTAAAAATCGTCGTAGTCAGTATTTTCATCAGTGTGGGGATTGGTGTTTATTCGTATTTTTATTTACCCAAATTCGACAGCCTGCCTTATGCGATAGGAGAAAATATACCTCAAAATATGAAAGAGCGGGAAGCTCTGAAATTTAGTTATGTGTATCAAATAGATAGCAAGGAGACTGAATTATTGGAAATGCCAACAGACACCTTAGCCAAGTTTATTTCGATGAAGGCCATCAACGAAAAAGAAGCGAGGCCCCTAATCACCGATTACCATTTATGGGCTGAAGGCGATACGACTGATTATACGAAAGAAAGCTTTGTAGGAAACCGGGTCATGGTGATCGTGCCCAACATACACCATACCTACGAAAAAGCATTCTCGGATATCAGTATTTTAGCCAAGGAATTAGAAAAGAAAAAAATATCGGTTTGGTTAGTTTCCGCATCTACTGATGAGGAAGTAAACGAATTAAGACATCGGTATCAATTAAGCTTCCCTGCTTTATCAGCAGATGTAAAAGTTTTGAAAACAATTATCAGGTCTAGTCCAGGAATTTGGATACTCAAGAATGGGGTGGTTAAAGGCAAATGGTCAGCTTTTCACTTGCCCAACGCCAATGAAATCGAAGAACGTTTAACAAAAGTGCAAGAATGAAAAATATTTATTTAATTGGAATGCCCTCATCTGGGAAAAGTACATTAGGAAAAGAATTAGCAAGGAATTTGGGTTATAGCTTCACCGACATGGACAAACTGATCGAAACCCGTGAGCAAAAAACGATTTCAGAGATATTTTCTGGCCAAGGAGAAAGCCACTTTAGAGAGTTAGAAAAAAAGACATTGCATGGATTCCAACCGGATCAATCGATGGTCATCGCTACCGGGGGTGGAGTTCCTTGTTTTAACGACAACATGGAATTTATCAAAAACAATGGAGTAAGTATTTTCTTAAACGTAGATGTCAATGACCTAGCGAAAAGATTATATAAAGCGCAAGGGAACAATAGGCCTCTATTAGACAAAAGTCAAAGCGAAGAAGCCGTGATCGATACGATCAAAAAAACCTTTGAAGAAAGATTGCCATTTTACAAACAAGCCGACATACAAGTAGACGGAGAAATCTCAGTGACCCAACTCCTTTGGTTGTTGGATCAGCATGTTCCAATTTAATGAATTTCAAAAAAATATAAATAAATTTTATATTTGACTTTATTTAGTTCTTAATAAAGTATTATTCTTAATGACAGAATACTTAGCTATATTTTTTCACTTTTGCCTAGGAACAATATTTTTAATATTTGGATTAAATTTAATCCTAAGAAGAGGTTTGGTAGCTTCAAAATTGTTTGGAATTCAATTTACCACGGTCGCAATTCAACTGTTAATTTCCTATTTTTTAAGTGAGAATAATATAATCAATCATCCTCATTTTTTCAGGACCTTATCCCCATTAATATACCTTTATGGTCCTCTTGCCTATTTAATTCAAGAATTTTTACTTTATCCTCAAAAGAAATTCAATTGGATTAATGCCATCCACTTTTTACCTTTTTTATTTCATTTCATTGAATGCATTCCATTTTATTTAAGCCCTTTAGAAAGTAAAATAATTGAAATAAATTATGTTCTAGCAGAAAAAAACTATTCCGTATCAACTAAAAATTTCGGGTGGATTCCAATGAACACACACGATTATTTTAAAGGCATGTCAATTTTTGTTTACACTTTTTGGACAGGTTTAAATTTATTCAAATACTTCAAGCTAAGTGGTAATAATCTAGTAAGAAGAAATAATAAATTATTTATAAAATGGATTTCCATTGACTATGCTTTAAAATTTTTTGCATTAATTTCAATCACATATTTCTACTCGATTTACAAATTAACGGGAATTGGGTTTTCCCAAACCATCATCTATTTAACTTACATCATCAACTTTGTTTTTGATGCACTATTTATTTTAATTTATCCCCAACTTTTAATAGGTCCAACCCTTGGAGACTTCTTCCCAAAATCAGAATTAAAAAGATTTACTTTGACAAACTCAAATCTCGAAAATGATATTCACAACGAACATAGTTTTATTATTCAAAAACTATTTGAAACTGAATTGATTTTTTTAAATCACGATTTAAATATTACCTATGTAGCTAAGAGATTAAATTTGTCCACCACACAAATTTCTACGGCTTTAAAACTAAAACGCCAACAAAGTTTTCCCGAATTTGTCAATTCATATAGATTGCAATACATTAAAGATCAGTTATCCAAAAATTCAAATTGGAAAAAATACACGATAGATGCTTTAGCTTTTGAAGCAGGATTCGGAAATCGACAAACATTGCACTTAGCTTGTAAAAAAATGCATGGTCTCACAGCTTCTCAGTATCTATTTGAAGAAAACCAGCGATAAGTAAATTTGTACGTTTTTTGTAAATCTTATAAAAACGTACATCTTAGAATTTCCAAATTTGTTAATTGCTTCCCAGCGGAATTTAACAAAAAATGAAGTTTATATCTTTCCTCCAATTACTACCCTTTATTCTAATTTCATATTCTGGGCAAAGCCAACAATTAAAAATAGGCTTAGGAAATAACTTGACAAGTTATCAATTTACAAATTCACTTGGGATATTGAATACTAATTTAAAGCCTAGCGCGGGAAATCACCTGCTAATCGGCATAGAACGCCCAGTCATTGACACACTATCCCTAATGTCAAAATACTCGAAATTGGCTTTCTATCTGGGCAACAAGCCTAATTTTACAAAATTACTTACCTACTTAAATTACCAAATTGATCTTAATTATAATCAATTCAATTCTGTGGGAGATCTTCAAAACTATACATTTTCTTATCAAACAAATTTCATTGGCATTCAATTTGGATTTGGCCCACAAATAAATTTAAAACGTGGATATTCCATTCAACTTAAAACGCAAGTTTCCTTAAACAAAATGATTCATGGCATCCAAGAGCTAAATACACATTTTGTAGACCTAAATAATAATTCACAGTTTTCAAATATTCAATTTATGACTGGGTATGAAATAGGAATTACAAAAAAAATAAACAATCTATTTGCCGGATATATCTCTTATCAATCAAGTAATAGCTCAAATAAAAAAATAATCGGTTCGCCAACATTAAATTTTAATCCAACATGCATCAGTCTTGGAATAAAAATATATCCATCAAAATGAAAAATATTTTATTGCTTACATTCATCTGTATCAGTTTTGTTGCTAAAAGCCAAAATAAGGGATTAAACTATCAAGCAGTTATTTTAGATCCCAAACCACTAGAAATTCCAGGTGAAACAATTACTGGTCAACCCTTAATTAATGAGAAAATTTGTGTAAAATTTTCAATATTCTCTTCTTCCAATAGACTTGAATATGAAGAAATTCAAGAAACGATCACGGATAGTTTTGGCTTAATTAATCTTACCATTGGAAATGCAAATGCTTCAGGAAATAATTCAGGTATTTATAAATCATTTAACCAAATTGTTTGGGATACTCAAGTCAAAGATTTGAAAGTTTCAGTTAGCTTCTCAGGCTGCACCAATTTCATCCAAGTTTCAAAGCAAACACTAAATTACACCCCTTACGCCCTCTATGCAGAATCTGTCGACTATAAAAATGTACGAGATTCTCCGACCAAATTATCGCAGTTCACTAACGATGCCGGTTACCTTATTCCTAAAGATTTAGATCCATTAAAAGCAGATATCAAAAGTAATACCACCGATATAAAAACCAACGCAGCCGATATAGGCGAGGCAAATAAAAATATTACTGCCAATAAAAAAAGTAGCGATGAAGCGTTTTTAATCACGAACCAGAGCATTAAAAGCCTAGATGTTAAAGTTGCCGAAAATACAAGTTCGATTTCCAACATCAATTCAAAGTTGACAGACCAACAAAGCCAAATCATTGAAAACCGAAATAAAATCAGTACCACGGTCAATTATCTAGATAACCAGGTGAGCAGTTTACAAAGCCAAATCAATACCACCAATTCCATTGTCAATAATCTTTCAGGTGCCGCTGAAGTGATCTCTAGTAAATCTACTGCAATTGATTTAGGAGGATCCAATCCCTCAGACCAATTGTACCCAAGCCAGAAAGCAACCAAAACCTATGTAGATCAAAATATCTCGAGCTTGGTAGCCGGCAATATTCCTGATGCTACAACACTGGCGCCAGGCAAAATCCAGTTGGCAGGTGACCTAGGTGGTACCGCTACGAATCCCACCGTTCCCGCTTTGGCCAATAAAGAAAATACAAGTAATAAATCGACCAATATTCAAGGCGATGCTGGATCCGACAGCAAATATCCTTCCGTGAAAGCGGTAAAAACGTATGTAGATCAAGCCACCATGGGAACTGCCTTGCAAGCTACCGTGGATGGAAAAGCCGATAAAAATTCTCCCACATTCACGGGAACTCCAGTGCTGCCTACTGGAACTACCGGAGTTACTCAATCGGCTGCCGATAATTCAACAAAATTAGCGACCACAGCCTTTGTCCAAGCCGCAACTGCAGGCATAGCTTTGCAAGCAGCAGTGGATGCAAAAGCTGATAAAAACTCACCTACATTTACCGGCACACCAGTATTGCCGGCTAATACCGTTGCTGTCACTCAATCTTCGGGAGATAATAGCACCAACATAGCCACAACTGCTTTTGTCCAACAAGCCACCGCGGCAGGGGTTACAGATGCAAGTACTTCTGCGAAAGGTAAACTTAAATTAGCTGGAGACTTAGCAGGTACCGCTGATTTACCAACAGTCCCTGGATTAGCCTTAAAAGCCAATGCCACCGATGTCACGAATTCACTTGCTTTAAAAGAAGATGTGGCTAATAAATCCAATGCCGCCTTAGGAACTAGCACCACCCTTTTCCCGACCCAAAGTGCAGTCAAAACCTATGTCGATGCACAAGTGTCTTCGGCCACCATCGTGGACGCAGATGCAAGCACCAAAGGTAAGATTCAATTAGCCGGTGATTTTACAGGGACAGCCGCCTCACCTGCCGTAACCACGGGAGCTATAAACTCTACAAAAATATTAGACGGAACCATTGCCACTGCTGATCTAGCTGACGCCTCCGTGACTGATGCTAAAATTGCAGGCATTTCTGGAAGCAAAGTCACAGGAAATATTGCCGGGAATTCAGCGAATGTCAGTGGAGTAGTAGCAGTGGCCAACGGCGGAACGGGTGCTACAAATGCTGCAGCAGCAAGAGCCAATTTAGGATTAGTTATAGGTACAAATGTTCAAGCGCCACTAATTGCTGGTACAGACTTTCAAACACCATTAACAGCAGGAAACAATTATATAATTCCAAATAATGCTATTACTGCATCTACAAAAACTAAAATAACTTATGATTCAAAAGGATTAGTAACTACTGGAGCAGATGCAACAACCGCAGATATTGCTCCAAACACAGATAGAAATTATGTAACCGATGTACAAGCTGGGGTATTATCAAATACATCTGGTATTAACACAGGAGACGAAACAACCTCATCTATAAAATCAAAATTAGGCATCGCTACTTTAAGTGGCAGTAATACCGGCGACCAAACAATTAGTTTGGCTGGTGATTTAACTGGAACAGGAACTGGCACTATTACGGCTATACTAACCAATAGTGGAGTAGCGGCAGGCAGCTATGGAAATGCCTCTAGCATTCCAACTTTTACTGTAGATACAAAAGGAAGATTAACAGCTGCAGGCACTGTAAGTATTACATCAACAGGCGTTCCTTATACTGGCGCAACGGGTGCCGTTAATTTAGGTGCTTATGACTTAAGAGTAAATGGATTAACAGTAGGTTTAGGAGCAGGGGCAGTATCTGGAAATACTGCTATTGGAGTTCAACCTTTAACAATAAATACGACAGGGTATAATAACACCGCTGTGGGTTACAATGCCTTAGACAACAACAAAACTGGATATAATAACACCGCAATAGGCTATGGTGCGGATACTAATCTAGATTATCATTATAATGCAACAGCAATAGGATACCAAGCAATTGTTACCGCTAGCAATAGAGTTCAATTGGGAAATACGAATGTAACGAGTGTAAAAACCAGTGGCAAATTAACTTCTGGAACAGTTACCTATCCTAATACCGATGGAACAAATGGTCAATTTTTAGCAACAGATGGAGCAGGAAATGTAAATTGGACCACAATAGATGCAAGCACATTATCAGGCACTACATTAAAATCAACTATTACAGGTTCTAGTTTAACAAGTGTTGGGACAATCACAAGTGGCGTATGGAGTGGAACAGCGGTAGCAGTTGGAAAGGGAGGAACAGGATTAACAAGTGTTGGAACTAATGGTCAAGTATTGTCTTCTAATGGAACAAGTATTGTTTGGACTACACCTTCAACTGGGGATACACATTCTATCGGAGAATCTTATGGAGGAGGAATTGTGTTTTATGTATATGACGGAGGTAAACATGGTTTAATAGCTGCAAGTTCTGATCAAAGTACAGGAATTAGATGGTACGGTGGTGGTTCATTTACAAATACAAGAGCAAGGGCAGATGGAGTTGGCGCTGGTTTTAAAAATACTGCAATAATTATTGCAAATCAAGGAGCTGTCGATGGTAATGCATTTGCTGCAACGGTTTGTAATGAGTATTCAGTAACTGCTGGTGGAGTAACTTATGGTGATTGGTACTTACCTTCAAGGCATGAACTTAATTTACTTTACATACAAAAGGTTGCAGGAACGGTTGGAGGTTTTGCGACTAACAACGTCCTCTACTGGAGTTCTACGGAGGAAAACGCCAGCTACGCAGGGGTCCAGAATTTCACCGATGGCTTACAGAGCATAGACGGTAAGCTCTTCACAAACTATGTTCGCGCCATTAGGGCTTTTTAACAAAAAACAAAGATTTTCTGCGTGAGGAAAACACCTCCTGAAATCGACTGAAATCCGTTGATTTCGGTTTTATGAAAACATAACTAACTACAAATCAACGCCTTCATTTTCTCAAATTAATATCAATCAAAAAATTATCAAATTAAATGAAAGAGTAGCAAAAAGTTATTCTTGGCAAAATTCCCAATTGAATACGAATCAAATAACGTTGAATAAAATTGAAAAATATATTAGATAATGAATTTACCATCCACCATATTCAAAGATCAAATACCAAGTTAGGACTTGATTTTATCTTAAGCCTTCGGCCTGTGGACTACAAATATAATTACCGCGACTCATACCGAGTCATAAATCCTGATGGATCAGAAACCTATTTATTAAATGATGGATCTAAAACTCATAAAGAGTATAAACATGGATTTATTGCTCAAGAAGTTAAAAAAATTATGAAAGGAAAAAGTTTGGAGTTTGGAGGCTTAAATGATCTAAATAAAATCGGTGGGAAGGATATGTTGTATATTGGTTACACCGAATTCATCGCGCCTTTAGTCAAGGCTATTCAAGAACAAAATAATATCATCGAGGCTCAAAAATTACGAATTGAAACTTTGGAAAAACAAATGATTGAAATACTCAAAAATAAATAATACTAAAAATAAACACCTCCACCGATCATGAATTGCATGCTCGTCAAGTTCAAACTTGCCGAAGAATAATCCGCTGAGCTCTTTAAGGCATAGGGAGTAAAGGCATCTTTAGAAGTTCTTTGGTAGGCTGTCAAATCGATGTAAAACTGGTTCGTTCGATAGCCCAAACCACCTGAAATTTGTAACACGGTCCGATCGATTGAATCATACGTAGGCGAATAGCTATTACCCCAAGTGGCCACACCCCCACGAAGATTAAAATTGGCACTTAGTCTAATTTCAGTCCCTAATTTTATGTTGAGTGCCGATTGGAAATTTTTCTGCGTTTGCCCGTTGTACTTATTCTCGAAATTTATATTATCTGTTGCCGATAATTCAGCAGATGAAACGCGCATGCCTGGGTAATTGACATATTCCAAATCAAGACTTAACAAACCCCTTTTTCCAAAAAAATAGGCCGCACCGCCAGAAATTTTGAAGGGCGTGGTTAATTGGTATGTAAATTCATTCGGGGTCAACTTCACCGGTCCTACCCTCGTAATGGTGATAGCATTTCCCTTTGAATCAAACGATGGAATACCAAAAACCCTAGGATTTAACGTTGCGTCATAACGTTCATTCATTTGGTCAAAAAACATAGGAGTATGCAAGGCCAATGATGCTCGAAGATTTGAAGTCAATTTGTAAATCATACCCAAAGTCGCCGAAATTCCTGAACCCGTATTGACCAATTTTTCTTGATATTGTAAACCAGCCACATAGTTGGCCCCAACAAATTCTTCTTGCCAAAAGGTGGTTGAAGTCGCATTTATTTTAGAAAAGTGCAAACCTAAACCCACATAAAATTTACTTAAATAAGAAGCCCCATAACTAATATCCCATTGGCTCAACGCCCCCTCATTATCCGCAGTACCTTGTTGGCGCGTAGGCAAATTAGCCTCATACCGCTGGAAAGGTGCGCCACCTGTTTTTGCATTGGGATTAATCAAATAGGCTTGATAAGCTACCGCTTCAGGACTGTCTGCCGATTTACTAAAAGAATTAAACTCGTCGTCTAGGCTTTGGCCTGTGGCTCCTTTATCGTTTGCTTTTTCAATGAAACGGTCCAACAAAGAACTTCGATTATTGACTCCTGAAATTGAAATGGGCTGCGCAAAGATCACTTGTCTTGAGTAAGCAATTCCAAAACTACCGCGCCATTGCGAAGCGGAAAACTCGGCAGGACTACCTAAAACCAAACCAAAAATAGGCACATGGACAAATGAATTAGTTTTAGAAGATGTTTCAGAAAGATAGGTAGATTGAGTCGTGGCAGAAACATAGCCTATACCCAAAGACACTTCAGATCGATTGTAAAATCCTAAACCCGCTGGGTTTCCAGAGATTGAACTTATATCGGCACCTAATGTACTATGAACACCCCCCATGGCTTGCATACGTGGTGAACTCGTGGAATAGGCGGTTGAAAAACTCTTGGCCAAATTCGAATAAGAATAAATCTGTGCATGCACTGCCGATAGGCTACCTAGGCCTAAAAAGACAAACAAAAAAATACGATTCATATTTTACCTAGGTCCTCTGGTTGAACTTCCACCCCCCGAACTTCCACCGCTTGAACCTCCATAATTAGTTGATGGAGCGCTATAGGATTCTGTTCTATTTTGGTATTGCGGAACTGAGTTATTTTGTGGAGCCGCGCGATATTCATAATTAGTATTCCTCCGAGAAGGTGCCACTACAGCCTCCCCACCTACTTCAGTTGCCCTAGAGTTGACCCTTTGTTGGTTTGTTCCATTCTGATTATATGAATTGCTGTTGCCCCTTGGCGCATTGTTATAGTTTTCACCTCCATAACGATTCGACATTGCATCTTCTCTAGCTCCACGCCTGCTGATTTGCACAGGATCTACCACATTATAATTATTCGAATTATAAGAAGCATAACTTGAATTTAAGGCCCCATAATAATTGTAGATATTAGTTGACCCAAACATACCAAACCCATACATACCCCCATACATCGAATTAAACGGATTTGAAAATACAGACATCCGATAAAAAGGATCATAATAATAAGGGTTCATCATGAAACTGGATTGGTAGGCAAAACTTGAATACATCATAGGGCCATACATAGAGGACATAGATCCAAAATAATAAGGATCTTGCAAACGCCATGAGGCTAATGGGGAAGCCCAACGAGAACCAAAACCGGTTCCAAAAGATATGAAAGGATTAGTATACCAACTATTCCACGGGTTGGCATTCATCAAACCCGATGAAAAACCATTGGCAAAACCTTGATCATATTGATTGGCATATACGGCACGAGAATTTAAATAATTAGGTTCCGCAGCTTCAGCTAACCCATTCTCTTCTTCGATTAAAGTGGATTCATCTTGAAAATCAAGGTAATCAGACTTCTTCTTTTTCTTAGGTATAACAGCAGTTTGAACAGGATTATCATACAGGTCATCGATGACCAATTTTGATTGGCTCGTCACATCTGAAGAATTATTTTGAACAACGGCACATGCTTGTATAAAAAATAAACCAACAAGCAATAAAAACAACATCAAGTGATTTTTCATTGGATTTGAATGTTATACATGTTAAAAACCTAGCACAAAACTGTATCTTTGTCCCCAACAAATTAGAAACAAAAATAGTTTACAAATAAAACGATAATATCTTTAAAATTACGATTATAAAAAATATATATGAGTAAATCCCTACCAAGTCGCGCCGAGAACTATTCTGAATGGTATAATGAACTAGTTAAACGAGCTGATTTAGCTGAAAATTCTGCCGTGAGAGGCTGTATGATTATTAAACCATATGGGTATTCGATTTGGGAGAAAATGCAAAGGGCCTTAGATGACATGTTTAAAGAAACAGGACACACAAATGCCTATTTCCCTTTATTTATTCCTAAATCGTTCCTTTCCAAAGAAGCTTCACACGTAGAAGGATTTGCCAAAGAATGTGCTGTAGTCACCCATTACAGATTAAAAAATGATCCTAATGGCGGAGGTGTCATTGTGGACCCAGACGCAAAATTAGAAGAGGAATTGATCGTCCGACCTACCTCCGAAACAGTCATTTGGTCCTCATATAAAAACTGGATTCAATCATATAGAGATTTACCTTTATTGATTAATCAATGGGCTAATGTGGTTCGTTGGGAAATGCGTACGCGTCTTTTCTTGAGAACGGCCGAATTCTTGTGGCAAGAAGGTCACACAGCACATGCCACCAAAAAAGAAGCCATTGCCGAAACCGAGCAAATGCTAGAAGTATACGCGGAGTTTGCAGAAACTTTCATGGCGATGCCTGTTTTGAAGGGTATAAAAACGGCTAATGAGCGATTTGCGGGAGCGGAAGAAACTTATTGCATCGAAGCATTAATGCAAGATGGGAAAGCATTGCAGGCGGGAACGTCTCATTTTTTAGGACAAAATTTTGCCAAAGCTTTTGACGTAAAATTTTTAAGCAAGGAAAACCAATTAGATTATGTTTGGGGAACCTCATGGGGAGTTTCTACGCGCTTAATGGGAGCTTTGATTATGGCACATTCCGATGACCAGGGTTTAGTTTTGCCTCCCAAATTAGCACCAATCCAAGTAGTTATCGTCCCTATTTACAAAGGAGATGAACAATTAAACTTGATCAAAGAGAAAATAGAACCCTTAGTAAAAGGGTTAAAAAAACAAGGGGTATCCGTGAAATTTGATACGTCAGAAAATCAAAGTCCTGGATTCAAATTTGCCGAATATGAATTAAAAGGAGTTCCTATTCGCCTGGCGATTGGCGGCAGAGATATAGAAAACGGAACGATTGAATTAGCCAGAAGAGATACACGTGAAAAAACGAGTATGCCTTTTGACGGTATCGAGCAAGTGGTCATTGACACACTTAATGACATCCAGGAAAAAATTTATGCCAAAGCATTCGCTTTCCGTGAATCAAATACCCATGAAGTGAATAGCTGGGAAGAATTTCAAACGAAAATCGAAGAAGGTGGATTCATCTCAGCACATTGGGATGGCACTTCTGAGACGGAAGAAAAAATTAAGGAATTGACCAAAGCAACGATTCGTTGCATTCCTTTGGGAGTCAAAAAAGAAACAGGTAAATGCGTTTTGACAGGAGCAAATTCTGAGCACCGGGTGATATTCGCAAGAGCTTATTAAATTAGGTAAGAAGTAATAGGTAATAGGTAAGAAGTAATAAGTATTAGGTAAGAAGTAATAGGTAATAGGTATTAGGTAAGAAGTAATAGGTAATAGATTTCTTAGCTGATTATTTTGCGCAGAACCTCTAATACGCGATCAATTTCTGCCTTCGTATTATTTTTCGAAAACGAAAATCGAACTGCTGCACCTTCTGCATTTGGATTAAGAGCGGTCAATACGTGAGATCCCACAGATGTTCCACTAGAGCAAGCACTCCCTCCAGAAGCTGAAATCTTTTCTATGTCTAATTTAAAAAGCAGCATGTCTCCATCTTGAATTTGCGGAAAGCGGACATTTATAACTGTATATAAGCTTTTTTCAAGATCAGCTGAAAGCCCATTAAATTCAATGCCTGGGAAATTATCCTGCAAACCCTGAATAAAATAAGTCTTCAAATCTTTTATATGAGTTTCATGAGCAGCCATTTCTTGGTAAGCTAAAGAAAGAGCTTTCGCTATCCCCACCATTCCATACACATTTTCTGTGCCTCCCCGTTGATTTCGTTCTTGGGCACCGCCATGCATTAAAGGGGAGAATTTGATCCCAGACTTAGCGTAAAGAAAACCTATTCCTTTGGGGCCATGGAATTTATGTCCGGCGCCAACTAAAAAATGAACGGGTAATTCCTGCACATTGTGCACAAAATGGCCCATGGTTTGAACCGTATCGGAATGAAAAAGTGCGCCATACTTTTCACATAAATTACCCACGGCATGCAAATCCAATAAATTCCCGATTTCATTATTGCCTTGCATCAAACTCACTAAAGCGTTGGGGGAAGCAGATAATAAACGCTCCAAATCCGCTAAATCAATCACTCCATCGGCATCTACCTTGACCATTTTCAGGTCAACCATCCCCAATTTTTCCCAAGCCTCCGCCGTATGCAAAACGGCATGATGCTCCAGTGGCGAGGTGATAATCGTCTTAATCCCTCCATAAAGTACACATGATTGAATCACCGTATTATCTGCTTCCGTACCTCCAGAGGTAAAAAATATTTCGGAAGGCGAAGCATTTAATAAGGTGGCAATGGTCTTTCGCGCTTTTTCCACAATCACTTTGGCTTGTCGGCCATGCGAATGAATCGACGATGGATTTGCGGTAAACTGCTCAAAATAGGGCTGCATTTCCTTCCATACCTCAGGGTCTATGGGCGTAGTAGCCGCATTATCTAGGTAAATCGGCGTTTGCGTTGAATTCATACGTTTTATTTGGCGGCAATATCTTCGATTACCTGTATAATTTGTTGTGCAAGTGCATTGGCTTCTTCCTCGTTAGGGGCCTCCGCATAAATCCGAATGATCGGTTCGGTATTGGATTTTCTCAAATGAATCCAACGATCAGAAAAATCTATTTTTACTCCATCTATCGTGTTCACTTGTTGGTCTTTATATTTCTCCGCCACGGTCGACAAGATTAAATCAACATTCAAATCAGCCGATAACTCGATTTTATTTTTTGAAATAACATACGAAGGAAAACTAGCTCTCAATTCTGATGTCTTGATACCTTTTTGGGCCAAATAAGTCAGAAATAAACCAATCCCTACCAAAGCATCCCGGCCATAATGAGATTCTGGAAAAATAACGCCTCCATTGCCCTCTCCACCAATAACGGCCTGCTGAGCCTTCATTTGATTGACGACATTGACTTCACCTACCGCCGCAGCAAAATACGTTCCTCCATGTTTTTCTGTCACATCGCGTAGAGCACGCGTGGAAGATAAATTCGAAACCGTATTTCCCTTACCTAAGGACAAAATATAATCAGCTATCGCAACTAAAGTATATTCTTCTCCAAAAGGCATACCATCCTCCGAAATAAAACACAAACGGTCTACATCGGGATCAACTACAATACCTAAATCATAATTTCCCTCGTTCATTTTGGAAATCATAACACTCAAATTCTCTGGCAGAGGTTCCGGATTATGCGCAAAATGCCCCGTCGGTTCGCCATAAATCACATCCACATGTTTTACTCCTAATGCGTGCAAAAGATCAGGTACCACGATCCCGCCTGTGGAATTAACCGCATCCACCAATACTCGAAAATTTGCTTTTGAAATTTGGTCTGCATGAACCCCACGAAGACCTAAAACATGTTGAATATGTTGGTCCAAGAAAGAATGATCTTCCTTGTATTCCCCCAAATCATGTACCTCAGCAAATGAAAAATCTTGATTTTCGGCAATCGCCAACAAATCCTTTCCATCCACATCCGATATAAATTCTCCTAAATGATTCAATAGTTTAAGTGCGTTCCACTGGGCCGGATTATGGCTTGCTGTGATGATAATACCACCCGCAGCCTGCGTCCAAGGCACAGCTAGTTCAACCGTGGGAGTTGTGGAAAGGCCTATATCGAGGACATCCCAACCCAAACCGATCAGGGTATTGGCCACCAAAGAGGAAACCATGGTACCGGAAATTCGAGCATCTCTACCTAACACGATGGTGTTCGATGGATTCCCTACTCGCTTAAGCCATGTGCCATAAGCGGCTGCAAAAGTAACTACGTCGATGGGACTAAGGCCTTCGCCTGGTTTACCTCCGATGGTACCTCGGATACCTGAAATTGATTTAATTAAAGCCAATGGTCAAAAATTTTATTTTCTAAATTTCGAAATTTAAAATTACGCAAAAATACTTATTTCCTTTCTGAGAAAATATCCTTATTTTTAGAGGCATTTTCAAACCTGTCTATATGAATTCCAATCGGCTTAAAGAGATCTTAAGTCAAATACAAAAAATCAAGATCGCTGTAATCGGTGATTTTGCCGTTGATTTTTACTTTCAAGAAAACACGTTAACGACAGAATTCTCGGTGGAGACCGGAAAAAATGTTTTCTGGGGGTATCAACCGAAAGGTTATTTAGGAGGTGCGGGGAACGTGACTAAAAACTTGTCTATTTTGGGAGCGAAGGCCTATGCCTTTGGGGCGATTGGCCCAGATTTATTTGGCAGAGAAATGTTATTTCAATGTCAAACATTAGCTATTGACACCACGCATTTATTGCCCTTTTCGGATATCGACACACCTACTTATTCCAAACCCATGTGGGCAGATGTTGAATTAAATCGCATTGATTTTGGTACTCAGAACAAGCAATTCCAATCTAAATCTGAAACATTAATTCAGCATTTAGAAACTGAAATAGCGACATTTGATTGGGTAGTTGTCAATGAACAATTTCAAAATCCTTTATTAAACAAGGCTAGTATAAAAAAGCTGCAAAAGCTTATTAATCAGCATAATAAAAGCTCATTGGCCGACCTGCGAAATTTAGGGGGTGAGGCTACTGATATTCCTTTAAAAGTGAATGAATCTGAGCTAGCGGCCATATTAAAATTAAGTCCGAAGCAATTAGCATTAGATGAAACTTTGATTGCCATCATTAAAAATTGGGTTTCCCAACAAAAAACGGGGGCCTTAGTGACCTTAGGTGAGCGGGGATTAATCTACGCAAGTCCAACAGAGTTTCATTGGCAGCCTGGCATTAAACCCAAAGGGGAAATTGACACCGTGGGCGCCGGCGATATGGTTGTCGCTGCATTTTCAGCGGCTAGAGCCTCGGGGGCGAGTATCGCTGAATGTTGTGAATTTGCGAATTTATGTGCCCACATATCCATCCATAAAATCGGCGAAACGGGTGCGGCCAGTCCAGAAGAAATAGAAAAATTAAACTTTACATTTTTATGAACAAAGAAGAATTAAAATCACTTCGTGATGAAATCAAACAGTATACAGAAGCTCATTTATTGCCTTTTT
>Ga0222712_10003878_pt1 | contig 16014 bp, 14 predicted proteins | sample C33_657DmetaG_FD_165043 | JGI IMG/M metagenome (GOLD analysis project Ga0222712, IMG submission 165043) | Estuarine water microbial communities from San Francisco Bay, California, United States - C33_657D | ecosystem: Environmental > Aquatic > Marine > Unclassified | place: USA: California... | reverse complement strand
GGACGACGACGACGAGCGATCGAACGCGCGCGGGTGGTGTTCACGACACAGCGCGAGACACGGCGAACAGGGGACGTCGAACGTGCGTCAAACACGTCGATAGTCGTCCATAGTCGTCGTCGCGCGAGGAAACCGCGGGGGGAATCGTCGACGCGCACGTCAGCGAGGAGAGAGGCGAACGAACGACCGAACGCGTCGATCGAGGTGGAGGAATATCCTTTGCGCGCGTTTGTGAAACCAAACGTTAACAAGAAGTGAAGACGACGACGGGAGGGATGTCGAGGACGACGACGGGGAATATGAATACACATATAAATGTAACGACGACGAGCGAGAATGAGGGCGAAAGTCGACGGATGAAGGTGACGAGCGTGGTGTTGGACGGAGCGGCGTTCGTCGCCGCCGCGGGTCTGGGCGTGTGGTTGGAGATGTCGGAACCGAACCAAAAGTATATTAATCCGGATTTGCTGTGGAGATATTCATATCCACATGGGGAAAATAGCGTTCCTACGATCGTGGTTCCAATTATCGCGTTCGTTGTACCGTTTATTTGCATCGCGGCGTTACCGCGAAGATTTAATCCAAACATGCGACGCGACCGAGCGCTCGGCGGGTTGTGCGCCGCGGTGGGCTTGACGTGGGTCGTAACGTGCGGGGTAAAGAGTATAATCGGTGGCATTCGACCGGATTTCGTAGATAGGTGCTGGCCCGACGGAAACAACACTTGGATATCCCCGGGCGTACCGAAATGTTCGGGCGATAGTCACGATGTGCAGGAAGGCCGACGGTCGTTTCCGAGCGGTCATACGTCGATGTCGTTCGCAGGATTCGTGTACGTCTCGCTCTACCTCGCCGCGTGGCTGCGAATCGGGCGCGACGTTTATTCTATACATAATAAGTGGCACGGCATCTGGAAGCTATGTATCGTCACCGCTCCGATCGTTCTCGCGAGCTTCATCGGGTTGTCGCGCGTGCACGATTATTGGCATCACTGGGAAGACGTTGTCGTTGGCGCTCTTCTCGGAACTTCCTTCGCCGTTTTAGCGTGGATTCACAAGAGACCTTATGTGCGATCGAAGGATATAGAGTCATATACGTTGCTGATGGATGGCAACGACGTCACACCGCATCCCTCATCGAATTTTGTGGATGCGACGTCGACGTTTGTGGATGTGCGCGCGCCGTGATAACGCCACGAGCTTTGTGTCGGTAAAGTATCAATTTCTATAGCATCTATACATATACAATATTTTAATAGCCATGACATATAATCAATCCGCGAATGCGTTTAAAATGAAACCCCGGTCTCGCCCGAGTTGAACGCAAAGGACACTCGCGGCGCGCTTGAGCCGATGTCGTTGGCCAAAACGCCGTGGTACACCCAGGATGGGAATATCACCAAGCGCGATGGTTTTGGCGCGATACGATGGTATCGAAAGTACCCCGAATTCTCCCCAGGTTTTGCGAGCGGATTGAACCCACCAGCGGTGATTCGAATGAGCAAATCGCCCGGTTGATCCTCTTCGTCTTCATCGTCGCGGTCCGTCGCGGACGTTGCAGCATAATAAACGCCGCTCCACACTGCGTTCACGTGATTATGCAACCCATGCCCTTGCTCGCCGACGCCATCGCATACGTTCACCCATGACGTCGAGACCTTGGCGCCGTCGCCTCGCCCCATGCACTGCTTCACCATGACCTTTTTCTTATCAAACTCGCATTCGACGTCTCGCAGTGCCGCCTCCACCGCTTCACGCAACTCCTCCGTCTCCGCGCACTTCCATCGCTCGAACACGTCCGGAACGCTGTGAAATGCCCCACCTAAGTTCGACACCGCCATCGCGCGCCCATTGGCGCGTTCATTCAAAGCCAAAGCTACCAACGCCGCGTTCGCGCGCGCGCTCATGTTCAACTCCAACGCGCGAACGACGACGGTTTTCCCGAGTTCATCCGCGTCCCAGCGCTCGTGCGGGCCGAACACCCACGTCGTTTGTGTCGCGCTCTTTGTCGTCGATGTCGCGCTCGCCCTCAATGGTCCATCCTCGAAGCATTCGCCAAAGAGTTCTCTCGCATTCCTCGGCGCGCGCATGGTGTGACGTCGAATTCGATGACCATCATCTCGAGTCGATCGCCATGCGCACCGCACTCGCATCGTTTAATGCGAGCGAAATCGCCTACGTCGCACTGGCGTGCGTCTTCGGGGCGTTTTTAACCGGCGCATTGGGCCTGGGCGGCGTAATCATCTTGCCCGCGCTATTGCTCACCAAGGATGTCAACGCGAGAACGGGCGTAGCATCGTTGTTCGTGGCGTTCACGCCCGCGATGGCGCTCAGAGTGGTGATTTTGCGTCGAACTCTCCCGAGAGATGGGTTTCCTTGGCGCGCAGGGACGGTCACCGGGATTGGGGCGGCGGGCGGGAGCGCGCTTGCTGCGACTGCGCTCTTGGAGCGAACGCCGCGAAACACCATGATGATCGTCGTCGGCGCTGTCGCCGCGCTCGCGGGAACTAAGGACGTTGTAGATGCATGTTTGATCGTTTTCAACCGACGGCGACGGGCGCGAGAGCGAAGGACGGCGGAGGACGAGGTCGTGGTCGTCGAGACAAAGGGAGAGTCGGTTACGACGCGTGACGACGCGACTTGGGCAGCCTCGGACGTGATGGAGAACGAACTTTGGGCGCCCTCGAACACAGAGCTCCTGGTTTTGTTCATCTTCGGGGTCTTAGTTGGGGTTTTGAGCGTCTTGACCGGCACCGGAGGACCGATTATATTCCTTCCGCTAGCGGCGATATGGAAAGGCTCGAAAGTGCATCGAAAAGTCCTCCTCGCCGTTTCCGCGGTACAGAGCGTTTTCTTAGGCGTCGCGGCGATTATCAGCGAGGTAGCGATCGAACAATATCCCGACGTTGGGTTGGTATTGTTGATTGCCCCGTGCGCGATTTTGGGCGTTTTTGTCGGCGTTGGTGTTCTGAGATACGCGTCCCGAGAGGCATTGATGTTTTTCATGGGCGTGGTCTTACTCGGCGTCGGCGCGTTCACCATCCAGCAAGGCTCGTCGTGATAAAGGTTGTTACGTAGCATTGATTTGTTGATTCTTTCTAGTTCTACTCGCTTGGCTATTCTTTGATTTTTATCGTACAGGTAGACGTCGTTCGCATCTCATCTTTTGTTTTCACCTTAACGCCACATAAGAGCACTCGATGACTGCGCCCACGTCGAGTGACGACAACGACGACGAAGCACCGCACGCGCGCGAGGATGACGCCGGCGCAGATGTCGATGTGTTAACTCGAGCGTTGGGTGAAAAGTTATCCGTCACCGCGCCGCCTCCGTCGGTCGAGCGCGTCGTTCAACGGAATGGAATCGTGCGCGACACGAAGACTCGCGAACTCGAGCGATGCAAGAGTAGCTCGTCGTCGTCGAAGATATCGCCTAAAGTCGAGGCGCGAGCAAACAGCGGACCTCATGTCGTCAAGGATGAGGCCGAGAGGAAAGAAGCTCGGGCGACGTCGCCGAGTGAACTGAGTACGACGCGTGAGAGACCAAAGACGAACGCGAGCGTGGCTCGAAGAATGATTGGTAACGCGTTGAACATGAATTTAAGTAAAGCCCCTGGTCGAGGAGGAGAGAACGACCGAAAGGCCCTAGCAGAGGAGAGACGTAAGCGAGCGGAAGAGCGCGAACGTCAACGCGAACGTGAACGCGCGCCGTCCTGAAGATATCAATCTTGTCATAAAAATTAAAAGAAGGTTTGCTGTACTGTACAAATTCATCAAATCACGTCTATTTAGTTTTTGCTTGCTTCGAGGCGTAATATGCCTCCACAGTCAGGCTGCGTTTGTTTATTTCTTTCCAGCGACAGCGGCGGGCACAGGCGCTGAGGTGGGGTCGCCGCGGCGCTGCGTGCGCTGATAGCCCTCCTTAGCTTTTTCTCGAGCCGCCAAACGGTCAGCTTCGCCTGCTTGATACTCTTCCACGCGTCCTGCCAAGTCTTCACTCGCCATTTCAAGAGTTTGAACCTTGTCAACGAGTTCGAAGCACTCGAGAATGTCACCAGGCTTGAAGCCATCCCATTCGGGGTCGGCGCCAATACCACACTCCAATCCGGTCTCAACCTTTTTGACTTCGTCCTTAACGCGACGAAGAGAGCCAACTTTGCCAACATACACTTCTTTGCTTCCTCTCTTCACGCGAAGGCTCTTCTTGATTTGGAAAATACCATCAATAACCAAGGAGCCAGCCACCTTGGCTTTGCCACCGCCGAAAACCGCCTTACACTCCGCCTTGCCGATAGGGATCTCCTCCTTCACGGAACTCAACATGCCCTCCATCGCCGCCCGAACTTCATCAACTAAATCGTAGATCACATCATACGAGCGAACTTCAACTTTCGACTGCTTTGCAACATCCATCATTCTATCAGAGCACGTAGTGTTAAACGCAAGAATGATGCCTTGCGATGCCGACGCCAAGTCGACATCGCTTTCACTCACTTCACCAGCGGAAGTCATAAGGAATCTAAGCTGCACGCGATCCTGAGGTAGAGCACTGAGTGCTGCCTTGATGGCTTCGCACGACCCACTTACGTCTGTCTTAACGATAAGGTTGATCTTCTGCAAGCCTTCCTCGTCACCAGGCAAGTTCGTCAACGAGACGACGTTGCCGTCAAGCAATCGGTTATCGCGCTCCTGTTCTTTAACCTTTTCGGCACGGTCTCGGGCGATGGCGTCGGACGCACAGACAGTGAATTCGTCGCCTGCAGCGGGAACACCGTTGAGACCCATGATTTGAACGGGAGTTGATGGAATGGCTTCCTCAACCTTGACTCCATCCGCGTCATCCATCGCTCGCACTTTGCCGTACACGCTTCCGATTTGGATCGCGTCACCAGTACGAAGAGTACCAGCTTGAACGAGCAAAGTAGCCATCGCACCACGCTGTTTATCAAGGAAAGCCTCAATTACAGTACCTTGGGCCTCGCGATCAGGATTCGCCACCAGCTCTTGTATTTCAGCGATGAGCGAAATAGTTTCAAGCAATTCATCGATCCCTTCACCAGTTTTGGCGCTGATGGGCATGAAAGGAATATCTCCACCCCAATCCTCGCTAATAATGCCAATGCGAGACAATTCATCACGAACTCGATCGATGTTAGCGCCGTCCTTGTCAATCTTATTGATGGCGACGATTATTGGCACATCTGCAGCTCTGGCGTGCGCGATGGCCTCCTCGGTTTGCGGTCGAACACCATCATCAGCGGCCACGATGATGATTGCAATGTCAGTCACGCGCGCACCACGAGCGCGCATCGCACTGAAAGCTTCGTGACCGGGAGTATCGAGGAAAGTGATATCCTTTTCTTCGTCACCGACCATGGTGCTGACTTGGTATGCACCGATACCTTGAGTGATGCCACCCGCCTCACCCGCGGCAACCTTGGACTTGTGGATATAATCCAACAACGACGTTTTACCGTGATCGACGTGACCCATGATGGTAACCACTGGAGCACGTGGAACAAGGTTGTCTAAATCTTCTTCGCTCAAAAACACGGTCGTCTTCTTCGCAGCAACCTCGACCCCCTCCTCAGCCTCATCGATCCACTCCACGCCCATAGCCTCCGCAACACAGATTACGGCTTGCTTGTCTAGCATTTGACCCATTTGAACGGCGATGCCCTTCATGAAGAGGGTCTTAATCACTTGCGCCTGCGTCGTGGCGAGGAGGTCGGTGAGTTCTTCGATCGCCAAACCGTCGACCGGAATCTCAAGAATCTCAACAGCGACGGCTTTGTTTTGCTCCGCATCAGCTCGGCGCTGCGCAGTTTTCGCCGCTTTGCTTCCTCGACGCTGCTTTACTTGATCCATGCCACTCGCTTCGCTGATGATTTTTGGTCGCCCACCGCGACCCTTTTCACCATCGGAGTAGCGAAAGTCTGTGCGCCCGCGACCGCGAGCGGCGTTCTCGCGACCTCCGCTCGGTTTAGCGTCATTCCTAAATTTACCTCCACCTCGTTCGCCTCGCTCGCCGCCGCTTCGGTCGGCGCTGCCTCGAGCGCCCGAATCCCCTCGTCCTCCGCTCTCGCGTCGTCCGGCGAAATCTCCTCGTCCTCGTCCGGCGAAATCCCCTCGTCCGGCGAAATCCCCTCGTCCGGCGAAATCCCCTCGTCCGCGTCCGCGTCCTCCGCCCTCTCGTCCGCCGCCCTCTCGCCCTCCTCGTCCGCCTCGTCCTCCGCCCTCTCGTCCTTCGCTCCCTTCGCGTACGAACTTCCCATTCGCATCTTTCACTAATTTAGGTCGTCGTCGTTCTTCTTCGTCTTGGCTTTCCGTCACCGCTCGCGTCGCCGTGACCTCGGCCAAGCGACTGTGTTTTGGAAACCCTCGACCGAGCGCTCGTCGTCGCGTCGCGCCGTTCGCCCGCGCGCGTTCGGTCGATCGATCGTTCGCGCGCGCGCGCGCGATCGACAGCGCGTCGACGAAAGCGCTTGACATCTGTCGCGTATTGACGCCGCGCCGCGTGCGGTCGACGCGACGTCGTTCGCGTTCGACGTCGAGACGACGCACCTATCGACGATGCGTTTGGCGTTCGTCGTCGAGGGTGGGGACGGGCGGGAGTATGCGAGGAGTCACGACTCGCCGTGCGCGTGCGTGAGCGGACGACGACGATCGCGTGGTCATCGGTCGTCGGTCGTCGGGCGAGTGGCGATGTGCGATGTGCGATTTGCGATTTGCGAGTGAATGCGTCTTCGAGCGTACACTACGGAGAACGAACGACGATGCCGAATGTCCGATAAAGCGACACTCCACGTCGACGTCGACGTCGTTCGATTCGAAACGGACGGCATAGACTGGAGGACGACGACGAAGCGCGTCGGGCGCGCGCGCGCGCATTGAACCGCGCGCGCATTCAACCGCTCGTTCGCGCGTGTGCGCGTCAAGCGATGCGATACGTCGACTTACGTCGCACGAAAGGTGAGGAAAAAAAATTGCACACGAATGAAGGGCGATCGAGCGATGACGAATGCGCGAGCGCGATGTCGTGCGATGACGAACGCGATGGCGAGGACGAGGGAAGGCGAACCGTCTCGGAGGATGGAACGAGCGCGGAGGACGCGACGACGTTGGACGATATCATGACGGGGGGAATGACGATCGCGACGATGAGGAAAAGAACGCGAATGATGACCCTTCGTGGTTCAGACGTCATCGCGGCGCTGGAGTTGAAGGCGTGCGACGAGAACGAATGGGGATGGCGCGAACGCGACACGTGCGCGAAACGATTTCAATCGACGGCGACGCGAGCGGCGGCGACGCCAGAGTTGATGGCAGTGGACGCTCCAGCGAAGACTTCGATGATGAAATGGAAAATGAGTGGATTTGACATGGATTCGAACGGTGGGGCGTCGTCGCGAGGGATGGAACTCATCGAGGTACCGACGATTATGGAGAGCGATACGTTGGCGTCGAGACTGTCGCGTGCGATTAACAACGCGCGAGCATTTCACGATGACTCAACCTTTGAAGATGCGTTCAAGCTGGACGACGAACGGCTCGAAAATCTGGATTGCGTGGAGAACGATCTTTCGTTGGTCCTGCCCGTCGAGCGACGATCGAGCGACGTCCAGCGGCTTGGTCCTGGGACGTTGAAAAGTTTCATGAATTTGTTCATCTCAAAGGAGCGCGAGTCGGCATGCATTCTCGACGATTCCGCACGTACGCCTCTTAAGATTTTGCTCGGATTAGCGGAGAAGACAAAAGTGGTGTGGACTGATGCGCTAAAAACGGTGGATCAATCATCCAAGGCGTACTTGAAGAACTTGCTGTGTCCGCCTCGGATTGATTACTCCACACGCGAACTGGAACGAATCGAATCGGCTAATCGCAGAGCGAAGACGCACGAAGTCGACGCGTTACCCAAATTTGCAGAAGTCGTTCATACCGAGGCTAGAGGTGGTGATATCAGAAGTCTTGTGAAACCGCTGACGCTTGTCAAGGTCTTCGAAGACAACAAAGCGCCGTCTGATCCGAAGTTTGCAAACAAGGCAAAGGAAAACACGATGACTTCTTTGTTGCTCGACGTACCCGGAGAAACAAATGCGATGCAACCTGTTGTCGTGCCGAGAATCGATGAAGGCGTCGACGATTCAGCAGTCGAACGCTCTGCGCGAGCTTTGGAACGGGTCGTCAACACCGTCAACGAGCGCAAGGAAGAATCGAAGGTTTTGCCGAAATGGAATGTTAAATTTCCCTTTCTTGCTCCATTCAATGACGACGAACCAGCCTACATCCAGAAAGCACCGATGCTCGATGAGTTTGACTTCGACGATGATGACTTTGGGAGCACCGACTTGCCAGGTGGCACTGTGAATGTTGACGAGGCGAAATGTCCATCAATGCAGCCCGCGTTTCAGCCCCCGACGTTGAGTGAATCGTTCGAAATTCCTGAGACTCCAAAACGCGTCGTGATGATTGAACAGCTGGACATCTTGCTCAACCCGCAACAACTGGAAATCGTGCAAACCTTTGCAGAACGATACGCACAATTAACGCGTATGTTGCCTTTTGAAGTTCAAGAAATGGTACCGCGTTTTCAAATAGGAAAATCGGCGGCTCTTGCGGAAACTATCAAGGTGTTTGATTCGATGCCGACGGTCAGTCAGCGCTTGAAGTGCTTACTCTGTTGCCTTGCCGCCGCGAACTTGGTGAACTTGTATGGGTTTCATATCGCATATCTTTACATGAATGTTCACGCTAAACAGCTCCCTGATTTGTTTGACGTTGTTGAGCTTCTTGCACGATTCGATACAGCCGTTTGCCGCGGAGATGTTGAAGACCATCCAAAATTGCAGGCCCTTACGAATGTCGTCGCCAATACTGCAATCACTGGAGGTAAACTTTTGATCATCTTTCCGGATACGACAGCGATCCTGTCAATCAAGAAGTTTGTTGCAAAGTTCAACACAACCGCCGCGCAGTTTGATGGTCGACAAGAGTTCAAACATCTTACCATGGATGGTGGTGACGAGGATTTAATTCGCGCAGTGAAGAAATGCGCCTCAACGGCTGACGTGTCACTCGTGCTTGAAGATCACGTTGCGCACGATGCTTTTCCAATGGAAATTTTTTCTTCATGTGTCTACTACGCACCCTCAGATGATGCGCTGAGTCGATTGAACGCTTTTGGTCTGGAGAAACACGCCTCGAATAAGTACGTTCATGTTCTTTGCATGAAACACAATTTTCTCGGAAATGAAGATTTGGAACCGGCATCATCGGAGCTTATGCGACCACAGAACGAAACGCGTGATCGCTCAAACGCCATTGAAGATGAGCCGCAACTATCACCACCGATGGATTTTGGTGAAATTCCACGTCACATTGTTGTGTACAACACCGCTCGTCAACTCGTTCGAGCGCGTGAACGCGATTTCGCTCAAGTGGAACAAGCGCTACGTGACGAAGGTGTTGATGTGACTTATCGTCAATCCACGATCGATGTCGATGCGCTTGTGACTGTCGGTAGCCATGTTCATGGAGTCTTGCTCATCGTGCCAGAATATTTCGCCGAAGGTTCGCCCACGCAGTTTGAAATTTTCTCCCTTGCCGAGGACTTAACTATGGCCATGGCGGCGTGCTTCATAAGCGGAACAGTCATCTTCGAAGGTGATGAGGAATTCTTGCGTTTAGCGCAATCTATTGAGAACCGTCTCATCGCAGATGCGCGAAAATCGGAGTTCAGTCTTGATGTCCGATACTGCGTCGAGTCGCAAATTCCGAATCAGCTCTTGGAAACGCTCCGGCCGAGAGAAGATGCGCTCTCAAATTTCATGACGGCGCCACCAAAAATCCCATCAAAGGATGAGGTTGAAATTTGCTCTTTGTTCCCGCGGCTAAATGCAATTTCAGCGTGTGCGATTTTGGCGCTCGAACCAAAATTCGATATTCTCGGAATGGTGCGGAATACTGGAACTCTTAGCCCTGATCTGATTGAATACTTGCATGGAAACGTCGCTTTGGGCTGTCCTCCGACGGTGCTTGGAAATCAAGTGGTCGAACAGCAACGCGAAATCTCATCACCGCGCGCGATCTCCTACTCTCCGCAAGTCAATCGCCGTCGTTCTCGTGCGCTCAGTCGTGAATTGGATGAACAGTTGTTATCGCCGCCGAAAATGCAGCGAATCACCAACAACTGGGAAATCAATTCGCCATCTCCAATTCGCGCATCAACAATTCCATTTGGCAAACATTCTTATGTTCCTGATCGCTTCGAGGCGCCGTCTCCAGTGAAAGATGTCAGCATTTCACCTCCAAGTACTCCAAGAACTTTTCTGAAACCACTAGAATCGACTCAACGTCAAAGCATGGTACCAAAGTTGGACATCGGCGGTGGCCTGTGGCCTCGTCTGAGTTCGCCGCTTTTGCAGACCAAAAGTGACACTCATCAACCATCGAGAATGAGTACGCTGGAAAAACGAAGCACGTCTCCGTTTAATTCATCAGAGCTTCCTTGTATGATTGAGTCATACCGCATGCCGCCACCTCGACCTCGCGAGGAGCATGGAAACGTCGATCCCAATCGAAATCTCGCACAACACCGCTTCAAAAAGATTCAGACTTCGAATCGTTTGCCCAATAGGTGGTGTTGATATGATTTGACAACTCATATATCTAATGTAATGATGCGATACTATTTCTGTACTTTTGTGCTAATAACTACTATTTTGGAACGCGAAACGAGTCTACTACAGCGCGAAGCGACGCTTCAGCGTTCTTCCAACTTCGCGAGGCACACGACGCATTCATGACGTACAGTTGCCCATCGACGACCGCGGCGCTGATGAGGTTATGCGGAGAAACGAGCTCGTAATAATAGTACACGACACCGTCAATCGTTTTGATCGACGTATCCAGTATGGATCCCGCTCTGCCGCTCTGACCGAACCCGTTTTGTTCCCAATACGCCCCGATGAGCTCTTCAAAACGTTCGAGCGCCGCCTCTGGCGTCCCAATATCCTTGATTGAATCCGCACCAACGAACGGAAGGACGTGCACTGCGAGCTGTCCGTTCCCCGATTCGCTCTTTTTGCGCTCGTCCACGCCGTAGAGCTTCCCGTCGTTCAGCGAAACTCCATCCTCCACCCATTCATCGGGGTATTCGAACGCATAGTCGTGCGTCCCCGAAGAAATGCTCGTTTCAAAGCGCTCGCGAAACGATCGCTCGTACGTCAACGCGCGCGCGGTCGACGCGACCGTCGACGCGAGCGCGCACGATGCGACACGAGTGAAAACCAGGCGCCTCGACGTCGCATCGGCGCGCGTCGTGTCCCAAGCGTCGTCATCGCTCGCGCGCGCTTCGACGCAACGACGACGTCGCGCGCGCCGTTCGCACGCGCGCGCGCGACTGGTGACGAACGCGCACGAGCGCGCGCGCGACGCGACGAGCGGCATCGCGCGCGACGACGAACGCCCACGGACGTCGCCAACTGAACGGGCCAAGCGCCAAAGTGCGGCGAGCGAGCGAAAATAATAAATACCTGATACATTTGCCACGGAACTCGACGCGAGGGAAAAGGTATAAATTCGACGCGCGCGCGACGAATGAACGCACAATCTTTACATTTCTCAAGCGCGAGTGCAAGACCTCGCCCCCATGGACGCGAGGTTCGCGTGGAGTGAAGACAATGCTTTCGACGCGAACGCGACGTGACTGAAACGTACATCACACGTGGTAGAGATTTCGAGCGCATGAGAAGCGCGAGCGAGACGCGAGGGAGATCGTTCACGTCCGGGCGCTCGGCGACGGACAGCCTCGCGACGCAGCGCTCGCGAGCGAGCGTGGTATGTGAGATTTGTGTTCAACTTTATCAGTAGTCCATCGCTGCTCTACAGTAAACGAATGTGCTCTAAATACGACTAAGCGGTTTCCTGCCCTAAACACTCCTAGACTTCGATGCCATTCTTGAAGATTTTCTTGAGCGTCGCCAAGGCGGCGGCACGATGCTTCTCGACTTCTTCCACTGTCGACGCGACATTATCTCGTAAAGCCACCGCCTCTTTGCTCGGTAAAACTCGTAAATCATCCAAAATACTCGTAGCTTTTTTATCCATACCATACGTGCGAGTCTCGATCGATCGAAGTTCTCGTGCGGCGGCGCGTAATTTCGAAGACGCTTGTTTCAACTCCGCCTCCGCGGCCGTCGCCGCCGCAGTTAATTTTTGTATTTCCCCGCTCGCCCGTTCGGCATCGAGCGCTAGCATCTCACTCTTTCGAACGCACGCGTTAAATATCGCTTCTTCGCTCTGCAATCTCCCGATGGTCGATCTCCAAATCAACGCTCGCGTAGCCGGTAGCGTCATCGCCACCGCGACGCACGCCGCCCCGCCGACGAGCATCGGGTTCGTCCGTACCGCTTCCGCCACCGTCTTACTCGCGCTCTTAAAGAACGCATCCTCGTTCTCTTTGAACGACTCCATCGCCGTCGCGGTGTGCGCCATCGCGGTATCTCTCCCTTGATTCATTCGTTCTCGCGCGATCTCGATCGCTTTCGTCGTCGCGAACGCCGCGTTCGTCGTCGCTCGATCGACGTTCGATGCGACGGAGGACGTCATGGATGATGCCGCGTTCGTGCGATCGTGTGCGAAGTCCATCGCACTTTTCACGAAATCCATGGTGGCGATGCGCGATGATATGCGGTGACGGGTGCGACGACACAGCGCGACGCGACGCGTCGATTCATCGATCGAGCACAACGCGAAGGACGACGACGAGGACGGAGCGTTGGAGATCGACGAGAGAGAGGGATGAAACGCGCGATCGAACGTGACGTCGCGAATGACGCGTCGACGTCGAGTGCGCGACGATTCAACGGTCCCGAGGCGGGCGCGAGGGCGTCGCGCGAGGACGCGCGAGCGAGCAAAGGGAAAGAAAGCGACGAACGACGGGCAGGGAAGAAGCGTCGATCTGGAAGACACGCGCTATCGATCGATCGATTTGTCAACGCGCGACGATCGACGTACGATAAACGAGAACGAATCAAGAGTGACAAGGCGGAGGCGGCGGCGAAGCGAGCAAAGTACGAGAGGTTACAAAAGAAACTCACGGGGACGTACGAACGACGAGAAGAGTTCGATCCAGAGATGTACGAGCGACGGTTAGCGATGATTGATGATCCCGATCTCGCTCGCGAGGATATGAAGAGAAGACGAGAGGAGGAAGAAAGTCTTCAGAGGGAGGCGACGGCGAAAGCGTGCGCCACTGGCGAAGAAGCCGACGGCGCGGGCAAAGATACACAAGACGACGCGCCCGAGGAACGGCGCTCGTCCAAGGGGAAAAAGAAGAAATTCGATTATCTAGCCGCAGCTTGGGAAAAAGGTCAAACCGAGAGGGACGAGCGCGAGGCACAGCGTAAGGAATTTCTAGAGAAGCGAGCGGCTCGAGAGGCGGAGCGCCGCGAACAGGTTGCCAAGCGTTCGACGCAAAAACAATTGATGCGCAAGAAAACCAGCCGCGGGCAGCCGGTGATGAAGCATAGGGTACAAAGTATTTTGGACAAGCTTCAAGCCGAGCTCGCGGGCAAGTCAGCATAGATTGTTGTAATATATCGAAAAGCACTTTCGACAACATCGCTCAAATTTTCCTGTTATTATCCACAAATTCGAGCACGCGATGTTCGTCGCGACCGCGTCCGCACCAGCGTTGAAACCTCGAGCGAGATCGACGAGGAATGAGTCCATGAGACGCTTTAAGTCCTCCGTCGTCGTTGCGCGCGCTACATCGCCGGCGTGCGACGACGTTGATCGTCGCGCGGTGGTGTTTGGTGGACTATCCACCGCGGCGTTGACGTTCATGGCGACGTTAGGGACGACCACGAACATGGCCTACGCCGCTGAAGACGCAGAAACGAAGGCGAAGAAGATTGTCGCAGTGCCTTACACCCCGTATGTGGTGACGAGCGACTCTAGTGAGGAGGCGCTGGAGACGGCAAAGCAGCTGAACGCTGCGGGAGCGCGTTTATACGGCGCGTTCTGGTGCGAGAACTGCAACAAGCAAAAAGAGCTCTTAGGTAAGCAAGCGATGGAGTTGATCAATTACGTCGAGTGTTTTCCGGATGGCGTGTATCAAAACGCGGAAGGGCACGAAGACGTCATTAAACCTTCGGGCATATGCACCGGATACACGAGCGCCTGGCCGCTCTGGGTCGTACCGAAAGGCGACGACGAGATTGGAATCCAAGGGCAGATTAAGAAGCCGCGAGAGCTTCAACGTTTGGTGAAAGAGGCACGGGGAGAAAAATTCGACGCCATGAAGTACTTCACAACGCTCGAAATGGATTAGATTTTTATTGCTCAAGAATACAATTCGCTATTGATTGATGTACACGATGTTTTGCGACCACTTCTTGCTCGCGCGCGTGGCGTCTATTTCAGCGTAAGCCGCGTCCCAATCGATATCCTCCGTACTTAACTGCGGCGTAGTCGCTTGGTTTTTTGCGGGAGAGGTGTCGGACGATGACGTTGGCACCGCCACGTCTCCTTTTTCCCCGACTTCGGCTCTGGCGCCTCCATACGAAGCGTCCCAAACAACGTCAACCCACTCCGGAGCTTTACGACAAGTCTCACCGACCGACGCCACGACGCGCCCTGGAATCGTCGTGCTCGCGCTTGCGTTTTCTAATTTGCTACGTAATTCCATCGCTTCCGCTAGCGCCTCTGCGCGCGCCTGCTTTGCCAACGCGACGTCCTTCTTTGCCTCGGCGAGCTCGCGTAATAAAGTTCTACGCTCCTCGGGGTCAATCAACGACGACGGCGTACCTTTGCCTGACGATTGCGCCGCTGAAACTCTGATTATATCGCGGCGCATTTGCGTCAATTCCTCCTCCAATGCTTTCACTCGCCCTCGCAACCTGTCGTTTTCACTCTCCAGCGCCGACGTCGTTGCCGATTGCGACGCCGCCGCCATGCGCCTCGCGTAGCTTTCTTCAATTTGATCCAATTTCAGCGATAACGCATCGGCCTGGGCGGTGACTCTCGCGAGTTCATCTTCAGCGTCGTCCGCGCGAATGGATTCCCGTTCGAGAAGGTCGCGCTGCTCTCGCATGATGACATCCATGAGCTTTTTGCGTCGCGTCTGCGGCGACGAGGACGTCGCGCGCGGTCGTGTACGAGCTGGAATAAATACCCGGGGTGACAAATCTTCGTCGTCGTCGTCGTCGTCGTCGTCGTCGTCGTCGTCGTCGTCGTCGTCGTCGTCGTCGTCGCTCGCGTGTGTCGAGGTAAATCGTTGAGCGAACGCGCGGCTCATCCCGAGGCCATTCCGTCGCGCGCGCGCTGTGTCGACGCCGTCGTTCGTCGTTCCCGCGTCCAACGCCCGGGCGTCTGCGCGATTTATCAAGAACGTACTGTTTACACATATCACCAAAACGTCAAGAAATACCCAGAACAAAGTTGTTTGGACTATGAACGACGCATTGAACAATTAGGGTTTAGTGTATCAGTCCAGGACCGATGTCACTTTCTTAGTTGAAATCGACATACGATACGAGGGGTATTGGTCTAGTGGTATGATTCGTCGTTTGGGCTAAGTTCAGAGTCGGTCATTCGTATCGTCCTGAAGGACGTAAACGTCGATGAGGTCCCGAGTTCGATCCTCGGATACCCCCGCTTTTTATCGTCTGAAAACGTCCACAGTACTTTGATTTTGTTCGACGTTGAGAACGTAAACCTCTCGCGCGACTCGCGATCGAACCCGTGGGCGATCGCCCGCTCGACGTCGCCTCGCAAATCGTCGAGTCGCAAATCGTCGCCTCTCACAGCGTCGAATCGCGTCGCGTCGCATCGCATCGCGTCGCATCGCGCGTCGTCCGTCGTCGATCGTCGTCACACCTCGCTCGTCGTCGTCGATCGTCGTCGTCGATCGTCGTCGTCGATCGTCGTCGTCGATCGTCGTCGTCGATCGAGGTGTCGATCGATCGACGGATCGAGGCATCGCTCGATCGACGGATCGACGGATCGACGGA
>Ga0222712_10003877_pt1 | contig 16015 bp, 10 predicted proteins | sample C33_657DmetaG_FD_165043 | JGI IMG/M metagenome (GOLD analysis project Ga0222712, IMG submission 165043) | Estuarine water microbial communities from San Francisco Bay, California, United States - C33_657D | ecosystem: Environmental > Aquatic > Marine > Unclassified | place: USA: California... | reverse complement strand
TCGCCGACGGCCGCGCCCTCAACGTGCGGAGCCACGAGGGCCTCTTCCTCAGCCTCGAGGGCTAAAATTCGTTGATAGAATAGCTCCTTGTAGTACGGGTTTTTCTGGCTCGCGTAGTACAGTTCTTCGATCGTTTCGGGTTCGCGGCGGGGTCCACCAAAAAATGGTTTCGAAGGTGGAATAAAGCCATAGACTAAGTCCACGCCCAGGGCCTCGGCGGCTTCCGCGAGTTTGCGAAGGGTGATTTGCCCAAGAAGTTCACGTTGCTCGAGTTCGTGGGCGGAACTTGGCGAAACACCCAGTCGCTCTGCGAAGCTTTTTACCGTGAGTTTTCGGCCTACTCGGGTGTGCCTGATCCAGCCTTTCTGCGGGAAAAGAGGCAGGCGATGGAGCGATTGACCGAAAAAATCAACTAATTGAATTCCAGTTATTTGCTTGTTTGGCATGGGGCGCGATTGTGTTAAATCCGGAAATAACCGGATGAATTCATGCGCAAATTCCTGTGCGCGCCCGAATTAGAGTCGTTGCCATCCGGTTAAAACCGGATTTTACATAAATGCGCTAGCCGCGAACCAAACGCTTGTAGGCCCAGACGCCCGCATACATGAAGGGGGTGTCGAGCGCAGCCATCAGGATTTTGAAGATCCAGGCGTCGGCGATGTACTGGATGAGGGTTGGGGTCGGAAGGACTCCGACGAAAAGGATGAGGATGACCAGGATGCTGTCGACGCCCTGGGAGAGCATGGTCGAAAAGTTGTTGCGCACCCACAAATGCTTGCCGCGGGTGACCCCCTTCCAGAAGTGGAACAGGCGGACGTCGACGAGTTGGGCGACGATGTAGGCGGCCATGGAGGCGATGATGACGCGGATGGAGTTCCCGAAGACTTGGTCGTAGGCGGGGTCCTGGACTTGCGAGAAGGGGAGCGCGGGCAAGAGTCCGCCCAGCCAAATGACGAGCAGTACCAGCAGGAGCGCGGCGAATCCGCTGTAGACGACGTAGTCGGTGCGGCGTTTTCCGTAAAATTCGCTGAGGAGGTCCGTCACCAAAAACGTGAGGGGGTAGGGAAGGATTCCGACCGAGATGACGAAGGTTTTGAAGCCCAAGTCGACTTCGACGAATTTGTTGGAAACCAGGTTGCAGACCACGAGTGCCGTGATGAACAGCGATCCGAGGGCCATGTAGATGGCCAGGTTGCGCCCTTCGAGGGGCCCTTCGTGGAGTTCGTGGTCGCTGGACATGCTCAGAGGATTAGGGTTTCGCGCGCCTGGATTCCTCCGGCGCGCTGGATTTGGGTACGGAGGTGCTGGAGTCCGCGCTCAAGCTGGGCCTCGAGGCCGCCGCTGCGCAGGCTCACGCCAACTTCGCGCAGCGCCTGCCTCCACGGCTCCTCGCTCTGGGGCAGGAGCTCCACGCGGTAGCTGCTGATCTTGGCCAACTTGGCACAGGCCGCCAGGGCGTCGTTCAGGCCGCCGAGCTGGTCCACCAGGCCAAGTTCCTTGGCCCGTCGCCCCGTGTACACCCGGCCGCGGGCAATCGAATCCACGACCTCGGCCTCGAGTCGGCGCCCTTGGGCCACGACCTCCTTGAAGCGCGTGTAGGTCTGGTCCACCGAACGCTGCACCACCGCGAGCTCGGCCTCGGTCGGCGTGCGGTCCAGCGACGGAAAGTTGGCGAAGGGATGCGTGGACACCGGCTGGCTCTTGATGCCCAGCTTGTCGTGCATCAGCTCCTCGCCGCTGAACAGCAGGCCAAAAACGCCGATGGACCCGGTGACGGTGGTGGGCTGCGCCCAAATCTCGCGTGCCGGAGCGGCCATGTAGTAGCCGCCGCTCGCGGCGGCTCCGCCCATCGAAACCACCACGGGCATCGCCTTGGCCAAGCGCGTCACGCCGCGGTGAATCTCGTCGGAAGCCAAAGCCGATCCGCCCGGGCTGTTGATGCGCAGCACCACGCCCTGGATGTCGTCGCGCTCCAGCAGGTCGTCGACCGTTTGGTTGAAGTCGTAGTCGGCAACGGCATTTGGGTCGGAGCCGTCCACCACGTCGCCCTCGGCGAAAACCACCGCGAGCAGCGGAGCGCCCGCATCCTCAGAACGCGTTCCCAGGTAATCGGCGGCGGCGATTAAGCCGTCTTCGCTGCCGCCCCAGTCGCTGAGGTTCAGCTCGTCGGGGTAGGCCAGGGCGTCGACCAGGCCGAGTTCGAGGGCGCGCCCTGCGGTCAGCAAGGGTTCGCGGTTCAGCACCTGGGCCCAGGAGCTGTCGGTGATTCCCCGGCGGCTTCGGCGAACGGAGCCCTGAACTTCGGACCACATTCCGCTGAGCAATTCGGTGTACTGCAGGCGGTTGGCTTCCGACATTTCGTCGGCAATAAAGGGTTCGCCAGCTCTCTTAAAGGCGTTGTCGGATCCGCGAACCAAGTGGGCCTTCACGCCGAGCTTATCGAGGGCACCCTTGAGGTAGAGGGGGCTGGCGCTCAGGCCGTTGAGCACGACCATTCCGGCCGGAGCCAGGTAGATTTTCTTGGCCACGCTGGCCAGGTAGTAGCTCTTCGGGTCGTAGGCCTTGCTGGTGGCGACCACGGTGATGCCCGCTTTTTTGGCCTTGGCCAACTCGGCGCGGAGCTCGGTCAGGGCCGCCCAGCTCGCATCAACCGTTCCGAGGTCGAGCCAAATGGCCGCAACTTGGCCGTTGGCTTCGCGCGCACCGCGCACGGCTTCCAGCAGTTCGTACAGCGAAAGCGGCGCCGTTTCGTCGAGCAGCTCGGCCCAAAGTTGGTCCACTTCGTTGGGACGTTCCGCAAGGCTTCCGTCGAGTTCAAGGTGCAGGACCGCGGCGTCGGGAACGCGCACGACCGGGTCGGAGCTCGCGGCCGCGCCGATTCCGAATCCGATCAGTACCGCGATCAACAGAAAAAATCCCACAAACGAGCCAATGAGGGCTCCAAAAAACTGCTTCATGTGTTTCTTTGCCGAGGGCCTGAGGCCCGATTGATTATGAGCGCCAAGGTACTAAACGTCCTGATCCTACTCGGGAGCAACAGCGAAGACGCCGCGAAGGTTTTGACTCAAGCCCGCGCGGAGCTGGCCAAGCGGGTCCCGGTGCGTCGCGAGGGCAGCCTGTGGCGCACCGCAGCCTGGGGCTTTGAGGGGCCGGACTTTTTGAACCAAGTGCTTGAAGTCCAGTGGTCGGGCGAACCCATGGCCCTGCTTGAAATGGTCCTCGAGGTGGAGCGCAGCCTGGGACGGGTCCGCGACGCGCAGGGCCCGCGCTACGCCAGCCGGAGCATCGACATCGACCTGCTGCTCACCCAGCCGTTCCTGGCCCTTGCGACGCCTCAGCTCGAGCTTCCGCACCCCCGAATGCCGATGAGACGCTTTGTGCTTCAGCCCGTTGCGGAATTTTGGCGCGAATGGCAGGCCGACGCGTCGGGTGCTTCGGTTGGCGACCTTCTGGGCCGATGTTCCGACCAAAATGACGTACATTTGCATTCAAACTTAAACGATCACGATTTATGAAGTACGTAGCTCTTGCCGCCAGCGCCCTGTTGCTGGCTTCGTGCGGTGTGAAAGACCTCGAAAAAGAAGTAAGCTCGCTCAAGGGCGAATTGGCTAAAGTGCAAAAGGACGGCGACGGCGACGGCGTTTCGGACGCTTTTGACCTGGAGCCCAACACCCCCAAGGGTTCGATGGTGGACGGTTCCGGCCGCGCCCTTGACCTCGACGGCGACGGCGTTCGCCACGAGTTGGACGTGGATCCGTTTAGCCAGCGCGGCGTGCGCGTAGATGCCAGCGGTGCCGAGCTTGACAGCGACGGCGACGGCGTCTCCGACAGCAAGGACAAGGAGCCCAATACCCCGGCCGGTTCGCTCGTGAACTTCCAGGGCAAGCGCATCGAAGCCAACGGATTGAGCGCTCAAGTGGCCAGCGCCTTCATTCCCGAGATCATTTTTGCGACCAACAGCGTGACCGTTTCGGCTACCGAAGAGGCCAAGCTGGCCGTGGTGGCCAAGATGCTCAAGGCCAACCCGAACCTGCGCCTGCAGATCATCGGCCACGCCGACAAGACCGGTTCCGAGAAGACCAACCTCAAGGTGGGCGAGCGCCGCGCCAAGGCGGTTCTTCGCGTACTGACCTCGACCTTCAGCCTTCCCGAGTCGCGCTTCGACGTGGTGAGCAAGGGCGAGAACGATCCGATCTCGAAAAAGAACCAACACAACCGCCGCGTAGAGTTCGTGGTGATCAAGTAAGCGACCGTTCCGGTCGATCAAGAGCTCCGGGCTTCGGCTCGGAGTTTTTTTTTAACCAGTAACTAGTAGCTAGTGAAGCGCACGGGGTCCTTGTGCCAAGAAAAATTGACGACCTTTAGGCTGTGGATTGGATTATAGAGGTGCGCGAACGCAACGAAGTGCTGTTTTACTTGGGATTGGTCTGCCTCGTGCTGGCTGGGGTATTTGGGGGGCTTGCGATGGCAACCGAAACCAAGGTGTTCGGGGTCAATGCCTGGCTGAAGCCCCTTAAGTTTGCCCTATCTACCTGGGTTTATGCCTGGGCCATGGCCTGGTACGTCGCCTATTTGCCCGACTTCAACGCCACGAGGTTTGGCTGGGCCGTGACCCTGCTTCTCGGATTTGAAGTGCTGTACATCGCCATTCAGGCCGGACGCGGCCAGCTGTCGCACTACAATTTGAGCTCGGCCTTTTATTCGGCGATGTTTTCGTTGATGGCGTTTGCGGCTACGGCCGCAACGTTGTACACGGCCTACGTGGGCTGGCTGTTTGTGGTCACGCCGCTGCCCGAGCTGCCTGCGTACTATGTTTGGAGTATTCGCTTCGGAATCTTGATTTTTTGCCTTTTTGCGCTGCAGGGGTTTGTCATGGGTTCGCAGTTGAGCCATTCGGTAGGAGCCGTGAACGACAACTCCAACTGGTTCATTTTAGGATGGAGTCGAACCGTGGGAGACTTGCGCGTGGCGCACTTTGTCGGAATGCACGCGCTTCAGGTACTGCCTTGGTTGTCCTATCATGTGCTTAAAAGCACCAAATGGACGACGGTAGCCGCCGCGGTCTACCTCGCCCTAGCCGCATTTACCCTGGTTCAAGCCCTACAGGGCGTTCCCTTCTTGAAGGCGAGTAAAACGCAAATCCGGAATTAAACGATCAAGGGATCCCACCTAGGGGAACGGTTCCCGCCGTTAAAATGGGTTCCAGGTTTGGTTTTGGCCCTTTAACCTGCTACTGGTAACTAGTTACTGCTTCCAAACTGCTTCTTCCAGCGGTTCAGCAGCATCAGCGCGTCCATCGGCGTCATGGCGTTGGGGTCGAGCTGCTCGAGTTCCGCGCGCCAGGCTTGGGCCTCGGGATCCTCCCACTGAATAAAGGAAAGCTGCGTCGGGGTGGCCGCAGCCCGTGCGGGTATAACCGGATTTTCGATTTTTTCAAGGTCGCGGAGCACGGAACGCGCACGCAGCACCACGCTCGGCGGCATGCCGGCCATTCGGGCGACCTCGATGCCGAAGGAGTGCGAAGATCCGCCCTCGGCCAGGGTGCGCAAGAAAACCATGCGGCCGTCGACTTCCTGGATGCGCACGTGGCGGTTGGCGATGCCAGGCAAGCGGTCGGCCAACTCGTTGAGTTCGTGGTAGTGGGTCGCGAAGAGGACCAGGGGCTTGAACGGATGGTCGTGCAGGTACTCCGCGATGGCCTGGGCGATGCTGAGGCCGTCGTAGGTGGCGGTTCCGCGCCCGATTTCGTCGAGTAAAACCAAGCTGCGCTCGGTCAGGCCGTTGAGGATGGAGGCGGTTTCGGCCATTTCGACCATGAACGTGGATTCGCCGGCACTGAGGTTGTCGCTCGCCCCTACGCGCACAAATACGCGGTCGAGCAGGGGCAGGTGCGCGGAATCGGCGGCCACAAAGCAGCCAATCTGGGCCATCACGGCCTGAAGCGCGGTTTGGCGGAGCAGCGCGGACTTGCCCGACATGTTGGGGCCGGTAACCATCCAGATGCGCTCGCCCGCGGAGTCCAGACGGACGTCGTTGGGGATGTAGGGCTGGTCCTCGGGCAGGCGCTGCTCGATCACGGGGTGGCGGCCTGCCTTCACCGTCCACGACGGCGGTTGCTGGTTGCTGGTTGCGTGTAACTGGTTGCTGGTAACTGGTTGCTCGCCGGCGGGCTCCGCCCGCGTCGGCGAAAATTCCGGGCGGATCCAGCGGCGGCGACGGGCCAGCGCGGCAAAGTTCAGCAGCACGTCGAGTTCGGCGAGGGCGCGGGCGTTGCGCAGCAGGGCGGGGAGCGCGCGCTGCGCGCGCGCAACCAACTCCGCAAAAAGTTGGCCTTCAAGGGCGGCGATCCGGTCGTCGGCCTGCAGGATGCCCTCTTCCTGAACCTTGAGCTCGGGCGTGATGTAGCGCTCGGCGTTGACCAGGGTCTGCTTGCGGATCCAGTCGGCCGGAACGCGGTCTTTGTGGGAGTTGCGCACCTCGAGGTAGTAGCCAAAGACGTTGTTGAAGTCGAGCTTGAGCGAAGGGATGCCGCTGCGCTCGGATTCGGCCTGAAGGATGCCTTCGAGGACGGAGCGGGCGTCGCGCTTGAGCAGCCGGTAGCGGTCGAGCTCGGGGTCGACGCCCGCGGCGATGGCCCCGCCCTTGGCCAGGAGGGCCGGAGGGTCTAGGGCCAAGGTGGCGTCGAGGTCGGCGCACCATTCGGTCAGGGGGTCGAGGGCTTCCAGAAGGTGCTCCAAGGGTGCTGCGCCATTGAGTTCCGAAGCGAGCTCGTTGATTCGCGAGACGGCGTGGGAAAGGGCGCGGAGGTCGCGCGGGCCCATGCGGCCCGTGGCGAGCCGGGTGGCCATGCGCTCGAGGTCGGGGAGCTCGCCGAGGACGGCCGCGGTGCGGCCGGCGGGTTCGGGGTGGGCCAAGGCCCAGGCGACGGCGTCGTGCCGGCGGCCGAGGGCCTGGGGGTCGAGCAGCGGCGTGGCCAGCCAGCGACGAAGGAGCCGCGCGCCCATGGGATTGGCGGTGGCGTCGAGCACGTCGATGAGGCCGACTCCGCCCGGGTGGGCCGAGCCCAACAGTTCAAGATTCCGCACGGTGAAGCGGTCCATCCACAGGTGGGTGGCGGGGCGCAGGCGCTGGATGCGCTCCATGTGGCCCCAGTTGGCGTACTGCGCTTGGCGCAGGTAGTGCAGCAACGCACCGGCGGCGACCACGGCCAGGGGCGCGTCGTCGAGGCCAAAGCCCTTGAGGGAAGCGGTCCCGAAGTGCTCCGAAAGGGTTCGGGTGGCAAAATCGCGCGCAAAAACCCAGTCTTCGAGTCCGCTGGGCACCGCGGAACCCATGAGGCCGCGCAGGTCGTCGCGGCCGGCACGGCGGTTGAACACCACTTCGCTGGGCTTGAAGGATTGAATCCAGGGGTCGATTTCGCCCAGGGGCCCTTCGGCGGCCAGAAATTCTCCGGTGGACACGTCGACCAGGGCCAGTCCGAGCAGAGGGCCGTCGGCGTGCAGGGCGGCGAGGAAGTTGTTGCTCCGCGCGCTCAGCAGGGTTTCGTGGTGGGCAATGCCCGGGGTTACGACCTCGGTCACGCCGCGCTTGACGATGCCCTTGACCGATTTGGGGTCCTCGAGCTGCTCGCAGATGGCGACCTTGAAGCCGGCTTTGACCAGGCGGGGCATGTAGGCGTCCAGGGAGTGGTGCGGGAAGCCCGCCAGGGGCATGTCGGCTGCGGCCCCGTTGGAGCGTTTGGTGAGCACGATGTCGAGGGCCTTGGCGGCCGCCACGGCGTCGTCGCCAAAGGTTTCGTAGAAGTCGCCGACGCGGAACAGCAGCAGGGCCTCCGGGTACTCCGCCTTCAGGGCGTTGTACTGGGTCATGAGCGGAGTTTCTGCGGTCTTCTTGGCCATGTCGGTCTACCTTTGCGGCGGAACGACGAAGATAACCATGCGCAAACGGCTAACCGAGGAAATTCGCGCGGAGCGCTCCGCCGCAAGCACCAATACCATCCCGGTGGTGGCGCTCCTGGAAAACTTGCGCAGCGCCCACAACGTGGGGTCGTTTTTTCGCACAGCCGACGCCTTTGGCCTGGCTTCCGTGTGGCTGAGCGGGTATTCCTGCCGTCCGCCCCACATCCAACTGGACAAGGTGGCCTTGGGCGCGACCGAAACCGTAGCCTGGCAGGGGTTTGCCGATGCCGCCGAGGCCATTGCGGCGGCCCGAGCAGCCGGCATGGCCGTGTACGCCGTGGAGCAGACCGACGCGTCGGTGTCGCTGGCTTCGATGCCAACTCCGGCAGCCGGCCTGGTCCTCGTCTTCGGCAACGAGGTGGACGGCGTGGAGCCCGAAACCCTGGCGCTCTGCGACGGGGCTTTGGAGGTGCCGCAGTTTGGCCTCAAGCATTCGCTTAACGTGAGCGTGTGCGGCGGAGCCGTGCTTTGGGAGGCCTGCCGCCGCTACCGCGGACTTTGAAGTTTTTTTTGAAATCCGGGTATACCCGAATGCCCAGTAATCGGAACCCTTAGTGGAAACGAAAAAACCCGCCGGTTGGGGCGGGTTTTTGTCTGGAGCGAAAGACGGGATTCGAACCCGCGACCCCGACCTTGGCAAGGTCGTGCTCTACCAACTGAGCTACTTTCGCGTTGGGGAGTGCAAATATACGACCGCGAAATCATCTTGCAATAGGACTGGGCTCAAAAAAAGAGCCGCCCCCGGGCTGGGAGCGGCTCCACGCAATTAGGAGTTCGAAGTCCGCCTTACTGCAGAATCACGCGCTGCGTGCTTCGGCCGGCTTCATGAACTACCTCTACAAGGTACATGCCACGTTCGAGGCTGCTCAGGTTTATTTCGGCATGGTTCGCGTTAACCTCTTGAGCGGCAAGAATTTGCCCGTTGAGGTTGCGCACAAAAATGCGGTAGGTGCCGACCGCGGGCATGTCGAGGTGAACCCGGCCCGCAGTGGGGTTCGGGCGCATGCGTACGCTCAGCACGTCTTCGCCCAGACCCACCGTTTGGTTGCCCGGTGAACCCACGTCGTTGCCCGTTGAGGCGTAGGCTCCGCGCACGCCGACGCTGGCGTTACCCAGGTAGGTGCAGGCGGTGTCAAATTCGACGCTGTAGCCGGCCAGTGCGAGCGTGTACTCGGCGCGGCAGACTTCGATGGCCGTAGCGGACGTATCAAACAGGACGACGCCGTCGCCGCTCGAGCTGAAGCTCGGTTGCGCGGTGGCAAAGTCTTGGTTTACGAGCACCTGAACCCACGGTCCGAGGTTCCAGGCTGCGCGGAAGGCGGCTTCGTTCGCGGAGTCGATCTGGGCCACCACGATGGCTTCGCCCGGGGCGACGGTCACGCTCGGGAACACCACGGTTCCGGGAACCCAGGAGTTGTCGTCCCAGCTGAATCCGCTGAGGTCCACGGCGTCGGTGCCGTAGTTGGTGATTTCAAACCAGTCTTCGTTGATGGCGCTGTTGGCGTCGTTGGAGCTGGGCATCACCTCGGTGATCGCCAGGTCGTAGGTAACGGGAATGGGGTAGATGAAGTCGGCCAGGTAGCGCGGCAGGAACTGGTATCCGCTGGTGTGCGGAGCGCTGTTGTCGAACTGCCCGCCGATGCCCACGACGTCAAACGTGCCCACGGGACAGGGCGCATTGTAGACGTCGGACACGTCGGCGTCGATGCGCAGCTGAATGGTGTCGGTGCCGTCGGTTACGTTGACCGAGAAGCCCGAACCGGCGTTTGTCCACTGGGTGGAATTAATTACGTACACGTCGTTCATGCGAATCAGCTGGCTCTCGGTGCTCTCGTTGATTTCGGTGATGACCACCGGATTTGGCAGGCTGGCGTTGGTGCTTACCACGACGATGGAGTCGGCGTTGATTTGGGCAAGACCATTGAAGTGGCCAATGACGCCGATGATCCGAACCACGTCGCCTTCATTGACGGTGTAGCCGAGGTTTTTCGTGCCCGCGCCAAAGACCCCGAAGCCCACGCTGCCGTCGTGGATGGTGAAGGCCACGTTGCCGGTGGTGGCAAAGGTCTGGGTGTTTACGCCAAGAACCGTTCCCACGAGCTTACACATTTTGTTGTTGGAGTCCGGAATGCCTTGGGCGTTGATGCCTTTGACCTGCGGAAGGCTGCGGGTCGGAATGAAGACGTCGTTGTCGGCAATCGTGAACGTAAACGTGGAGGGGGCGCCGATGCTCAGGCCGGTGCTCGCCGAAGACATCGTGAGCAGTAGGTTTTCGTTGCCTTCGATGAGCTGGTCGTCGAGGACGTTGACCGTGAAGCTTACGGTGTCGGCCATGCTGGGAACCGCCAAGTTCAACGTGCTTCCGCTGAGCGCGGGCGTCGTTGTGGCGTCGGTTCCAAGCACAAAGCCCGTTCCGGGGCTGGCCGTAATGGTCACGCTTCCGGCTGCCATGAGGTGGGGCTGGACGTGCATTTTAATGGTTTGCGAAACGTTCCCTTCGAGCTTGGTCGCGCTGCCGCCGACGAAGCGAATCGTGGGGGTCAAAGCCACCACGGGAATGATGTCGTTGGTGTCGCGCGGGAAAATCTGGTATCCGCTCGTGTAGGGCAGCGAGTTGTCGAACTGCTGGAGGCCGCCAATTACGTCGATCATTCCCACGGGCTGCGGGCGGTTCCAAACACCCGAAAGGGGAACAACCCGCATCGTATAGCTATTGGTTCCGTCGCTCAGGGTGATGTTTTGTCCCGTGCCCGACCAGGTGGCGGGCCACGACGTGACGCTCAAGCTGTTCATGCGAACGAGTTTACCCTCGTTGCTTTCGCCCATGGTGGTGATCACTGCCGGAGCCGGAAGCGGACGGTTTTGGGCGCGCAGGTGAATGGTGTCGGGGATGATTTGAAGCAGTCCGTTAAACTGATTCAGCGTACCGCGTACTTCGAGGGAATCTCCGCGAAGCGGTGCGGTGTAGTTGGCAAGGTCTGCGCTGCGGAAGACCACGATGCCCCCGGTGGCATCCTGAAGGTGAAAGCTGTAGCCGGCACCCCGGAAGTCGTTGGTGGTCACCACTCCGCGAAGGCGCACTACGACGTTGTTGGAGTCGGCTACCCCGTCGGCGTTTACGCCGCGGATGCTGCCAATGGAGCGAACGGCCGGCCCCGTCGTGGTGCCGCCACCGCCACCTCCGCCACCGCTGCCGCAGTTCGAGGTGTGGGCGTTCAAAAAGCTTGTGGTGTTTTGTGGGTTTACGAGCCATTCGTTGGCGCCGAGTGTCCACACGAGCTGGCCGTTGCGGACGTTGGGCTTGCGGACCAGGGTGAATTCCGACGTCGCGCCGGTGCCAACTACCCAGTTGGTTCCGGGGTCAACGCCCACGTCGCCAATGATGTCGAGGGTGTCGTTGTTTTTGAACAAGACCACGGCGTCGTCGCCGTTGAAGAAGGTCACGGTCGAGGTCGTATCGGCCACGCCCAAAATGGCCGCAACCGCGGTTGGGTTGGCGATGACGTAGACGTCGTAGGGTGCCAGGGTTTTGTTGGGGAGTTGAAGGCTATTGGAAACGCTGGTTCCGCCGTTGTTGTAGGCCTTGACGCTGTACGCGGCCAGGTTGATCGCTGCGTTGGTGGGGTTGTAAATTTCCAAGGCCTTGTTGTTGCTGCTGCCCTCGAGGTACTCCGAAAAGTACAGCTCGGTACAGGGTGCCGTTACCTTGACGGTACCCACCATGCCCATGGCGGCGTGCGGGTCGCACTGGTAGCTGTAGGTCCCGGCGGTGCCGAAGACAAAGCTGTAGGTCCAGGTTCCGCCGGCCACGGCGCCGCTGCTGAAGCCCGCGGGGTTGCTCGGGAAGGTGGCCAGGCTGCCGTTGACGTTGTGGGATCCGCTCACCTGAGACCAGGTTACGGTATCGCCGACCTGAATGCTGAGGTAGGCTGGGGCAAAGTAGTTGGAACCTACCTGAACTTGGTAGTTGGTGGCCGAGCTCGCGAGGGCGAAGAGGGCGGCAAAAAGGGCGTAAACGTGCTTCATGATCAATTCTGAGTGAGTGCTTTGGCAAAGGTACCCCCAAAGCGCGGGCTAGGTGTTAGCTAAACGTTATTCGAAGTCTAAGGTGTTTTTAAACCGGCTGACCCGTCCGTTGCCGGCGTCGACCACGTAAAGGATGTTGCGCCAGTAGCCCACGGCAACGGGGCCGTTGAACTGCATGGGGCCGGTTCCGCGTCCGCCAAAGGAAACCTTGGCGTAGCGTGTTTCGCCGCTGGCCGGGGGCGGGGGAATGCCCTCGAGCCCGTTGGCCGTGAACTGAAATACGGAGTCCTTGGCTTCGTCGACCACGAAGAGGTAGCGCGTTTGGTCGCCGGCCATGGCCATGCCGACCGGGCGCTCAAACAGGCCGGGCTGGCCAATCCAGCGGTCGGTTCGGTCGGGATTGGGAATGGCCACTCCGGGTTTGTAGTCGGCGCCGAATTGGGTTTCGACGAGGTTAATCTGCTGCACGCGGATTTCTTGGTTGGCGTCGAGGGATGTAAACCAAAAATCGTCGCCCGCTCGGGCCGTGAGCTGGGGCGGTTGGGCGAATCCAACAATGCCTTGAGGTGCCTTAAAGTAGTTGGTGAACAGGCCGGCCGAAGTGGTCACGCTGATGGGTGAAACGTAGGCGTCGTTGGCATCAAAGAGCACGACGGCCTGGTCCGGACCCTGATTGGCGTTGTTGCTGATGGTTCCGCGGCGGGTCACGTAGTAGCGGTTGTTGAGTGCCGGGTCGGCGCTCGCGAGCACCGCAATTTGCCCAAATTCCGCGTTGGCGTCGCCCGTAGAAAACGTGGATTTAAAGTAAAACGGGTGCACCGTTTTGTGGACGATTCGCGCGTAGTCCAGGCCGTAGCCGCTTGTACCCGTTTGGTTGATTCGGTAGATCGCGGGCAAGGTGTAGGCCACGCCGTTGATCGTGGTGTCGTGGGTGCCAATGGCGAGCAGGTCGAGGCGGCGGTCCATGCGCACGGACTTCACGCCCGGAACCCCAAACCGTCCCTGCTCCGCCCCGGACTCGTCGAGGCAGATGATTTCTTCGGTTCCGGCGTCGACGACGTAGATGAGTTCGTCAAAGCCGATGCAGAGGTCGGTGGGGTGCACAAAGCCGTCAAAGGCCGGTTGAATGGGCACATACGCGATTTCGCGGATGCCGTAGTTGGGCACCTCAATGAAGTCGAGGTCGGTTTTGCTGCCGAAGTAGTCTTCGCAGCTGCTCAGACTGAGTCCGAGGGCCAGCGCGGCAAAAGCGGGGTACTTCGTCATTTTGACGGGGTTTTTTGCGGAATGAGGGTGAGCCCAATCGAGGTCCAGGTGCCCATGCCGTTGGTGGGCTGCACGCTTAGGTCCAGAAGAGCTTGGGTTCTGCCGAGCTGCTGGGCAACACCGAGCCCCATTGTAGGAAAGGGCTGTCCGGCTTGGTTGAGCATGATTCCGCTGCGCAGAAACAGTTGGTCGGCGTAGCGGTATTCGAGACCCGCTCGGTAGTTCTCGGCGTTGTCGCTCGGGTGCACGAGTTGGGCAGCCAGGTCAAGGTGGTGCTTGCCGCGTTCCATCGCGCGGTAGTGGATGCCGATGGCGAATTCGGTGGGCAGGTTGGCGGACTCCAGCGACGACAGCGAGTCGCGGTTGTAGGACACGGCCCACGAGGATCCGCGCAGCGAAACGGGTGCGCCAAAGTTGCGGAGCACGACGGCGAAGCGAAGGCCTTCTTCGCGAAGGTGGTACTGAAAGCCCACGTCGGCGGCCGCGCCCCACCCGGAATAGCCGGCACTGTAGCTTTCGTTCAGCGCTTTAAGCGTTACGCCCATTTGGAATTGCTCCGTCAGCTGCTGGGCGTAGGTTACCAGCACGGCGGTTTGGGCGTCGTACAGCAGGCGGCCGGTTCCCTGTGGGCGGAATTCGGTCCGCTCTTCGTAGGCTCCGGTTTGCAGGCGCTGGATGCCCAGACCCCAGGCGGCACTGCGGTTGCGCACCTTGTTGGCGACGAAGGCCGAGCCCTGTTCGAGTCCGCTGCCGTTGCCCAGGCTCGCGAAGGCGGCGCTGAAGCCCTTGGTTCGCGCTAAACCGGCGGGGTTGTAGCCCAAGCTGCGCGCGTCGCCACCCAAAACGCTGCCCACGGAGCCCATGGCGGCCGAAGCGATGTGGTAGTCCGACTTCAAAAAGCTGTAGGAAGCCTGGCCCGCGCGCTCGCCGCCGTAGCTGGGGAGCCACTGCGCGCCAGCCGCAAGCGTTAGCGACCACAAAATGAGGAAGGTAGCGTGCCGCATCACAGCTTGAATTGGAAGCCAAAGAGGATTTGACGGGGCGGGCTGTAGCGCGACGGGTCGCGGGGGTCGAGTCCGCGCTCTTGCGGGCCGTTGAACTGCGGTCGCGGATCGCGCCAGGTATTGGGCACGTCGTCGCCGTATTCGTAGGCGCGGCCGGTCACCGGATTAATGAGTTGCGCGTTTAACCGGTTAAACAGGTTGAGCACGTCCAGCGAAAACTGCACGCCACGGCCTTTTTTGGTGGCCAGGTCGTAGGTCAGGCGGGCGTCCCAGGTGTGCCAGGGGGTGCCCAACTTGGTGAGGAATTCGCTGACCTGAATCGCGTACTGCGGTCGGCCCAAGTCGTTGGTCCCTACGAAGGTTTGGGGCGTGTAGCGGTAGCCGGCCGAGCCACGGTACTGCAGGAATCCGCCCAAGCCGCGCAGCGGGATTCCGAAAACGCGCAGCGAGGTGTCGGCCTGGAAAAACCAGCTGGAATTGAGGTTCCACGGGCGGTCCCAGGCCAAAAATTGCTCGCGGCTGAGCGGAACTTCGCCGTTTTGCTCGATTTGCAGGGCCGATTCGCGGGCGCTGTTGGATTTTCCGCGCGCCGACTGCAGCGACGAGTTGGCGACCCAACGCAGGTACTTGGAAAGCTGCCATTCCACCCCCAGTTCGACGCCCTGAATGCGGGCGTAGTCCTGGTTGATGTACATGGTTTTGGTCACCGGCCGGCCGGTGGCGTCGAGCACAAACACCCGCCGAGAAACGATGTAGTCGAAGCGGTTGGAATTGTAGGCGCTGAGCGTAACCCCAAAGCTTCGGCTAAAGGCCGCCTTGTAGCCCACCTCGTAGGCCACGTTCACTTCGGGGTCCAAGTTGGGGTTGCCCAAGAAGCTCAGGAAGCTCCGGTCCTGGTACACGGGGTCCAGGCCGGCGTACAAAAAGCGCGGGTGGGGCAGGCGCATGCTGTGGCCGTAGTTGAAGTAGAGCACGTGGTTGGGCGTCACCGGGAAGGTCACGTCGAGGCGGGGCAGCAGGCGGGCCTTCCAGCGCAGCCCGGCCAACGGAATCGTTTTGCTGAGGTAGTCGGCGCGCACGGCATCGACCACCGGGGAATTGGGGTTGGCGATGGCGTCGTCGGCGAAGGTTCCCGGCGCCCACATGTTCAGGCGCATCCCCAGGGTAGCTTGAAGGCCTTTGTAGGTGATGCGGTCCTCGATGAACGTGCCGAATTCGCGCGGACGGGCCTTCCAAATGTCGTTGGACGAGCCAATGGAAATGGATTCCGTGAAGGTGCTGTCGTTGAGCTTGATCGGCGCGCCGACCCAGGGTGCCGTGACGTCGACCCACTGAAACTCGTTCCACTGGTTCTCGGTACCGAAGGCAATCTTGTGCACGCCGCCGGTCGGGTAGTAGTTGGCCTTGAGTCGCAGGGTGTACTCCTCGACGTAGTGGTCGTGCCAGGTCGGCGCAATTCCGCCGTTGTTGTAGAGTCCGTCTCCGGGCCGTATGTACACGGTGCCCGACGGATCACCCGGGTTAAACACGCTAACCGGGTAGGAAATGATGTTGGCCTCGTCGAGGATTTCGTCCACCGTTTCTTGGCGGAACGGCCGGCCGTTGGCGTCCGCCCGAAGGTTGGTAAACAGGCGCCCGGCGTTGACGCTCATGCCCCATTTCGGGCCAAAGACCTGCTGAAATCCGAGCACCGTGAGGTTGGAGTGGTGGGTGTAGGTCGTCGCGCGGTCCAGGTCTTTGGAGCGGATGTACTGGTAGCCC
>Ga0222712_10003876_pt1 | contig 16020 bp, 20 predicted proteins | sample C33_657DmetaG_FD_165043 | JGI IMG/M metagenome (GOLD analysis project Ga0222712, IMG submission 165043) | Estuarine water microbial communities from San Francisco Bay, California, United States - C33_657D | ecosystem: Environmental > Aquatic > Marine > Unclassified | place: USA: California... | reverse complement strand
GAGCAGGAGTAGGCAAAGGCGCTACCTGAAGCCGATGGAATCTTAGGCTTTGATGATTACCTCGACATCTCCTCACGTCTGCAGTCAATTGTTTCGGGCAATGCTCACACACCGCATGTACCTCGAGACCGACGCGCACTTTTGCCAATTGCACCTGCAGACCGCCCAGCTGCGCGCAATGAAAGCTTTGCATCAAGTGTTGGAGCCGGAGGCTCGCTCTTTAGAAAGCGGTTAGGTAACGCTCCTTGGGCGCCGCTCAAAATCGCGTCAGGGTGTGATCGTCGCTGCTCATTCTGTGCAATCCCATACTTTCGTGGAAGCTTCATCTCAAGAAATCCAGATGAAATCCTGGAGGAGGGGAAGTGGTTGGCAGATCACGGTGTGAGTGAGCTCTTTCTCGTTAGTGAGAACACGACCTCTTACGGAAAAGATTTGGGAGATTTGAAGTTGATGGAGAAGATACTCCCAAGCTTCTCCGCCATTCCAGGTATTGAACGGGTTCGCCTTTCATACCTACAGCCTGCTGAGATGCGCCCTAGCCTTTTGCAGGCGATGATTGAAACCGAGAAAGTCGCACCCTACTTTGATCTCTCCTTCCAGCATTCGAGCCCTTCGGTTCTACGTGCAATGCGCAGATTTGGTGATTCAGAGAGGTTCCTGCATCTGATCAGCCAGATACGTGCACTCTCGCCGGAGGCTGGCATTCGATCAAACTTTATTGTCGGATTTCCGGGTGAGACTCAAGAAGATTTCGATAATCTCTTTGAGTTCATAACTGCAGCAAAGCTCGATGCAGTAGGAGTCTTTGGATACTCAGATGAGGACAACACAGAGGCTCTTAATCTTGCGGAAAAGGTAGCCGATGAGGTTATCCGCGAAAGAGTTGAGGCTCTGTCATCGCTTGCAGATGAGATGGTCTCGATCCGTGCCACGGGACGAATCGGTGAGCAGGTAAGGGTTTTGATTGAGGATCAAGAGCTTCAAGAGGGCAGAGCAGCGCACCAAGGCCCTGAAGTCGATGGCACAACCTCCTTTATTGGTACCGAGTTTAAGGTCGGCGAATATATTGATGCTGTGGTGATCGACAGTATGGGCGCAGACTTGGTAGCACGACCTTTATGAAACTTCCAAACTTTGTAACCCCGAACTCAGTCACTATCGCCCGAATAATTCTGATTCCATTTGGTGTCTACGCGCTCTTTATTAATGGTGGCAATGACTACAACTGGCAGATAATCTCGTGGTGGATCTTCTTTGTATTGGGTTTAACAGATATTTTGGATGGAAAGCTTGCCAGAAGTAGCAATCAAGTTACCGAGCTTGGAAAGTTTCTAGACCCCGTGGCCGATAAGTTACTGATCGGAAGCGCGATGATTTCACTATCAATTCTTGGAAGATTTCCGTGGTGGATTACTGTTGTAATTCTTGCCCGTGAAATTGGAATTACCATCTTTAGGCTCTCAGTAGCAAAGAACGGTGTAATTCCGGCAAATAGAGGAGGAAAGGTAAAGGCGTTCTTCCAGAACTTTGGAGTGGGATTCTTTATGCTTCCGCTATCTCCATCGCTTTACTGGTTTAGAGATGGATTCATGGGAATCGCAATTCTCTTGACCGTAGTGACAGGCGTTTACTACATTCAATCCGCACTTTCTAGGAAGAGCTAAGGCGAAGGGTTTTGTTAAAGATGAGCGTTTCACCTGAAATCATCGAACTCATCTCTGCGCTGCATCAATCTTTGCGTGATCACAACGAGAGCCTGAGCACGGCTGAGTCACTAACTGCGGGTGGATTAAGCAACGCATTAACAACTGTTCCGGGAGCCTCCGATGTGTTTCTTGGGGGAGTCACCGCCTACGTTCCGGATGTAAAGGTTTCTAAACTCGGAGTGAACGCCAAACTCATTGAGGAAAAGAGCGTCGTTAGCGAAGAGGTAGCTCTAGAGATGGCGCGCGGTGCTATCAAGATGTTTGGGTCAACATGGGCGATAGCCACAACTGGTGTAGCCGGTCCAGGACCATCTGATGGGGTACCGGCCGGAACCGTGTGGGTGGCCTTTGCCGGTCCTATCGAGAGCACCCTTGAACTCTCCTTGGCTGGTGAGCGTGAGGTTGTGCGAAACGCCACTATAGCCAGCGCAATCGCTACCTTTGCAAGTATTCTTAGACAACGTTCAGGCAAGTAAATCGAAGAGTAGAGAGGGGATCTGTTATGGCGTTGCTACGTGAAGCCGTTGGTCAGACCCTTCGTCACGCGCGCACGACTCAGTCGCGCACACTTCGAGATGTAGCGCGAGCAGCGCGTGTGTCTCTTGGATACCTCTCAGAGGTAGAGCGCGGACAGAAAGAGGCTTCATCAGAGCTTCTTAACTCGATCTGCGAAGCGTTAGGACTTACTCTTTCATCGGTCATCACCGATGTCTCGCTTGAAATTAGAGCGCAAGAGAGTGCGAAGCTGTCCGTTGTCGACGCAGCCTAAGTACGCCACCCAGGGCGCAGTGCACCGCCGTACCGAGAGCGCAATACTCCAGGGCACAAAAGAGCTCATCGCCAAGTTTGGTCTTTCAAATATCTCCATGATTGAAATCGCAGATCACTCTCAGGTTTCTCGAGCAACTTTGTATAACCACTTCAAGGATAAAAGCGCGGTGCTAGATTCGCTTTTACAGAGCGAGGTTGACCGTCTTATTGAGATTATTACCGAAGCAAAAACTCCTGCTGATGCTCTCGAACACTTATCAATGGAGATCTCAAGCGATAGCGCCTTGAACGCGATGCGAGTACACGATGGTGCGATGCTAAACTCACTGATGGTGCACGCAGAGCATCCGTTGTACCTCCAAATTGCAAGAGCGGTACATGAGCGCACAAACTCAGAAGCCGGCACAGGGATTGCAATGCACTGGCTATTGGGGCAGATAGCCCAACCAATCGCAGAAAAAGCCTCACGCGAACAAGCCGAACTTCTCGTTGATCGCACCCTACTTTAAGCGTTAATTTTCAAGTCATGCGCCTATCTGATCTACGGGAGCGAATCAACCTATCTTTTGGTGAGCAGTGGGCACCCTCCTTTTGTAAAGATATTGCAATCTCAGAGCTTGGCAGTAGAAGCGTCGATGAAGCGCTCAAAGATGGCTATGAAGCCGATGAGGTATGGAAAGCTCTTTGCAAGTCTCACCCAAAGGAGACAGAGAAGTACCGCTAAAGAGTTCTATAAGTACTCAGATGGCTCTTTCGCAATGACCTCAAGTACCCAGGGACGAAAGTCATCGTTCTTAATGAGCGCACATGAGTACTTCTTATTGACGATATCTCGAACATCGCGAGGGGTTTTTGGAATAGTCGAGTTGGTCAGAATTAAACGAACAACCTCACCACGCGTCTTCTTGGACATATGAGTTATGACCTTCTTCGCCCCGTTGACGTTTTGGAAGACACGAACCTCTACGGTATTTTCAAAGGGAGCCTCCCAGACGCCCTGGTAGGTAGAGGACCTACAGTCGACTATCAACTCTGAAGAACGGCTATCTAGTTCAGGCACAACCTTTCGGGCGATCTTCTTGTTATCGATCTTTGCCTTGTAGCTTTTTATCTTCTCACTCGGGCCAATCGCTCCGTACTTTGCAGAGATAATCTTGATCGACTTCTCGCCCTTTGCCTTAGCCGACTTACTCAGAGTGGCCCAACTCAGCGCTTCATAGAGAACCCCCTCGTAGACAGCCATGGCTGGGGCGGCGACGGTGGTCGCGGCCTTGCGCTCGCTAGGAGGCAGGAGAATCAACATGGGGGACAGTATGGCCACGACACACCGAAAAATCTGTCACCCCCGTCTGCTACCTTTCGAACAGATGTTCGGATAGAGTTATCCCTGCACAACCAGAGCGGTTCCACCATCCGCCCACAGCCTCTCTACAAGGCTCGTTGGCCGTCGGTGAAGCTCCGTACCTTCTGGGCCGCCTACCAACGTTTATCCGAATGGATAGAGGTTTAAATCGAAAGGAAGATGAAGTGGCTGCTGAAAAAGCTAATAAGTCAGATGAAAAAGTAACAAACGATCGCCAAAAAGCCCTCGATACCGCCCTTGCTCAGATTGAACGTCAGTTTGGTAAGGGCTCAGTTATGAAGATGTCAGAGCGACAGAATCAAATCGTAGAGGTTATTCCGACCGGCTCTATCGCACTCGATATCGCTCTCGGTATTGGCGGAATCCCACGAGGGCGCGTTGTAGAGATCTACGGCCCTGAGTCCTCAGGTAAGACAACCCTTACTCTTCACGCAATCGCTAACGCCCAAAAGGCTGGAGGCATCTGCGCCTTTATCGATGCAGAGCATGCATTTGATTCAGAGTATGCAAAGAAGCTCGGCGTTGATATCGATGCGCTTCTCGTTTCACAGCCAGACACCGGTGAGCAAGCACTTGAGATCATGGACATGTTGGTTCGCTCCGGTGCTCTCGACCTCGTTGTTGTTGACTCAGTTGCTGCCCTCGTTCCACGTGCAGAGATTGAGGGCGAGATGGGTGACTCACACATGGGTCTACAGGCTCGCCTTATGTCGCAGGCGCTTCGAAAGATTACAGGCGCACTTCACCAATCAAAGACAACAGCGATCTTTATCAACCAGCTTCGCGACAAGATCGGTGTCTTCTTTGGCTCGCCTGAAACAACAACCGGTGGAAAGGCGCTTAAGTTCTACGCCTCAGTGCGGTTAGATATTCGACGTATTGAAACCCTGAAGGATGGAACCGAGTCGGTTGGTAACCGTACCCGCGTCAAGGTCGTTAAAAACAAGATGGCTCCACCATTTAAGCAGGCAGAGTTTGACATTATCTACGGCACAGGAATCTCACGTGAAGGCTCACTTATCGACCTCGGTGTTGAGATCGGAATCGTCAAGAAGTCCGGTGCTTGGTACACCTACGAGGCGGATCAACTCGGCCAAGGTAAAGAGAACTCACGTGCATTCTTAATCGATAACCCAGATCTTGCAAATGAGATCGAAGCCAAGATTCGCGCACACTTCGTGCCAATCGAGGTCGATGCCGAACTCGTTGCAGCTATCGATGAGGCCACAGCTGAGGTTGATTTCTAATTAGCCTCGACTTCGTCAAGGTTGAAAGAGGCGAAGGCTCCGACCCTTACTCAGTTGCTCACACCATCGCGTTAAACGCCTTGGTTACAAGGGCAAAGAGTAAGGGGGAGCTTCTCGCTCACCTTAAGACCCGGGGCATAGAGGAGGATGTTGCTGCGGCGACTATCTTCCGCCTTCAAGAGGCTGGCCTCGTTAACGATACTGAGTTTGCACGCGCTTGGGCCAACTCCAGACACTCGCACAAGAAGCTTTCTAAGCGAAGCATCGCGGGTGAGCTTCGCCAAAAGGGTGTTGTTCAAGAGTCGATCGATCAAGCACTCGATGAGATAGATGATGAGTCGGAGTACCGCGCAGCCTTTGATTTAGCCTTTAAAAAGTACAACACCATGTCCCGCCTTGAACCCGAGGTACAGGTAAGGCGAATCCAATCGCTTCTTGGTAGAAAGGGTTTTTCCTTTTCAACTATCGGAAGGGTTCTTAAGGAGTTGGATTTAATCCAAGGGTATTAAGGCTTACTTACCCTGCTTCAAGTGATCGGTTAACCTCTGCGCGGTTGCAACTACAGCTGCGGCGTGGATACGCCCTGGTTGACGTCCTAAGCGCTCGATAGGGCCGCTAATACTTACAGCAGCGATGACCTTGCCGTTAGGGCTACGCACGGGAGCTGAAACCGAAGCTACACCTGCCTCACGTTCACCGATTGACTGCGCCCATCCACGACGCCGATCGGCGGCTAAGTGCGCTGCGGTAAAGCGAGCGTTCTTCACACCACGATGAATCTTCTCTGAGTCCTCCCACGCCATCAGGATTTGTGCAGCAGAGCCGGCCTGCATCGTTAGCGATGCACCAACAGGAACTGAGTCGCGCAGACCTGATAGACGCTCGGCTACTGCAACGCAGATTCGAAGATCTCCTTGGCGCCGGTAGAGCTGGGCGCTCTCACCAGTTGCATCGCGAAGCGCTGCAAGGGCTGGAGCTGCCGCTGCAAGGAGGCGATCCTCGCCGGCTGCGGCCGCAAGCTCTGAGGAGCGAACCCCAAGGACGAATCGTCCAGAAAGATCACGGGTTACAAGGCGGTGGTGTTCGAGGGCAACGGCTAAGCGGTGCGCTGTTGGGCGGGCTATACCTGTGGATGTTACGAGTTCAGCAAGGGAGTGAGGACCGGCTTCAAGAGCTGCAAGGATAGATACGGCTTTATCTAAGACGCCGACTCCGCTATTCTTCTTATCCACACAGCGAGATTAGCATCCCACCTAATGAGATGCAATATCGGGTAGTAAGAAAGAGGCGTTTGATGGCAAAGACTCTGGCCGAGAAGATTTGGGCAGACCACGTTGTTCGTAGTGCAGATGGCGAACCAGATCTTCTTTACATTGATCTGCAACTCGTACATGAGGTAACTAGTGCACAGGCATTTGATGGACTTCGCCTTGCCGGACGAAAGGTGCGCCGACCTGATTTAACTATCGCTACCGAAGATCACAACACCCCAACGCTAAACATCGATAAGCCCATCGCCGATCCAGTCTCGAAGCTGCAAATCGACACACTTCGCAATAACGCGAAAGAGTTTGGTGTACGCATCCACTCCCTTGGTGATGCCGATCAAGGCGTAGTTCACGTTGTTGGTCCACAGCTTGGCCTAACCCAACCCGGCATGACAATCGTCTGCGGAGACTCACACACTTCAACACATGGCGCCTTCGGTGCCATTGCATTCGGTATTGGAACCTCTGAGGTTGAACATGTATTAGCTACACAGACCCTTCCATCATCAAAACCAAAGATGATGGCAATTAACGTTGAGGGTAAGTTGAAGAAGGGCGTAACCGCAAAGGACATCATCCTGGCAATCATCGCCAAGATTGGAACCGGTGGTGGCCAGGGGTACATCGTTGAGTACCGTGGAAGTGCAATCCGTGAGCTCTCCATGGAGGGCCGCATGACTGTTTGTAATATGTCGATTGAGGCCGGTGCACGTGCTGGATTAATCGCACCCGATGAGAAAACCTTTGAATACATCAAAGGCAAGCCTCACGCACCTGAAAACTTTGATGAAGCCCTTGCATACTGGAAGACGCTCTTCACAGATGAGGGCGCCAAGTTTGATGTTGAGGTCGATATCAATGCAGATGATTTAGAGCCCTTTGTTACATGGGGAACTAATCCAGGGCAGGGTTTGCCGCTTAACTCATCTGTGCCAAACCCCGCTGATTTTGCCGATACAACGCAGCGAACTGCAGCTGAGCGCGCCCTTGAGTACATGGGACTTACCGCAGGCACTCCGCTTAAGGCGATCAAGATCGACACTGTTTTTCTTGGCTCATGTACCAACGGTCGCATCGAGGATCTGCGCGCCGCTGCAGATGTTTTAAAGGGCAAGAAAATCTCATCATCACTTCGCATGTTGGTTGTGCCCGGCTCTGCTCGTGTTCGCTTGCAAGCTGAGTCAGAGGGGCTAGACAAAGTTTTCCTTGATGCTGGTGCTGAGTGGCGCAACGCCGGATGCTCTATGTGTCTTGGAATGAACCCAGATCAACTAACGGTTGGTGAGCGTTCAGCCTCGACATCAAATAGAAACTTTGAAGGACGTCAAGGCAAGGGTGGTCGCACCCACCTCGTGAGCCCTCTCGTTGCAGCAGCTACCGCATTGCGCGGAACGCTTTCTTCACCGTCGGATCTTTAAGGGGGAGTGACAATGGAAAAATTCATTAAGCATGTAGGAACCGGCGTTCCACTTCGCAGAAGTAATGTTGATACCGATCAGATCATCCCCGCTGTGTACTTAAAGCGAGTAACACGTAGCGGTTTTGAAGATGGATTATTTGCCGCATGGCGCAACGACCCTGAGTTTGTGCTCAACCAACCCGCCTTCAAAAACGGGACGATCCTCGTGGCTGGCTCAGACTTTGGCACTGGATCATCACGTGAGCATGCGGTGTGGGCTCTGCAGAACTACGGCTTCAAGGTCATCATCTCGAGCCGCTATGCAGACATATTCCGCGGCAACTCACTCAAGGGCGGACTGCTCACTGTGATCTTAGATCAGGCGAAGGTAGAGGCTATGTGGGAGGCGATTGAGGCAAACCCAGAGCTTTCAATCTCCGTAGATTTAGAGAGCCGTACCGTTTCTTATGAGGGAGTTTCAAACCCCTTTGAAATCGATGATTACACACGTTGGCGTTTGATGGAGGGCCTAGATGACATCGGATTGACGCTCAAACACACCGATTCCATCGATGCTTTTGAAGAAAAGCGTGCTTCTTACAAACCAAAAACTCTTCCGATAAAGTCTTAAAGGGTAAAAACAAGCGTAATTCACTGCTTTTCAGATAGGGTGAAGGACGAGGTTGCAAACCCTCAACTTAGAATTTAGAGTTTTTTACGCGTAAAAAGTATGATTTTTTGCGAAATATTATTTTGCGACACGCCAACGTGAATAACGTAATCACCCCTAGCGGAGGGTTAAGTTTTAGCCACAGATTAAGCAAAACGCTTAATAACATTTAAATCTAAGGGGATTTTAATGAATAAGGCCCAATTCATTGCATCGTTGGCCCCACACTTCAACGACAGCAAGAAGGAAGCAGCTCACGCTGTAGATATCGTTTTTGACACAATCACCCGTGCAATGGCACGCGGTGAGGATGTAATGATCAACGATTTCGGTAAGTTCAAGAAGGTTGATCGCAAGGCTCGTATGGGACGTAACCCATTTACTGGCGAGACAATCAAGATTAAGGCTTCAAAGAAGGCTCGCTTCCTTCCTGCAAAGGGACTCAAGGATGTTGTCTCTGGTGAGCGCAAGCTTGGACCAGCTCCAAAGCCAGAACCAAAGCCAGTTGCAAAGGCTGTAAAGCCAGCTGCAAAGAAGGCGGCTAAGAAGACCGTCAAGAAGGCGGCTAAGAAGGTCGTTAAGAAGGCTGTAAAGAAGACTGCAAAGAAGTCTGTTAAGAAGGTTGCAAAGAAGAAGAAGTAAAACTTCTTTAATAATTTCCTATAAAACTGGGGTCGGCACACGCTGGCCCCAGTTTTTATTTGTCTGCCAAAGGTAGGATTTCACACATGTCGGAGCTGCGGGTTTCATATGCGCCACCAACAGGGTATCCCCTTGGCACAAACGCCGCTTTTCGAATCTGTTCCAAGATACTCATTCCAATAATTCGAATGATCACCAAGCGTGACTGGCAGGGTGCAGAAAAGATTCCAAAGACCGGTCCAGTTATTGTTGTGAGCAACCATGTTTCCTACTTTGATGTATTGGGTTTTGCATACTTCCTCTTTCACAATGGACGGGCACCTCGCTTCTTGGGAAAGGCGAGTGTTTTTCGCACCCCCATCATTGGGCGCATACTTCTAGCTGCGGGACAGGTTCCAGTTGAACGCGAAGGCGAGGGCGCAGCTAAAGCGATCGATCACGCAAAGGCGATACTGATGGCAGGTCACATGCTCGGCGTTTACCCTGAAGGTACTTTGACCCGTGACAGCGGACTCTGGCCGATGGTTGCTAAGACCGGTGTTGCGCGCCTTGCTTTACAAACGGGAGCTCCAGTTATTCCAATCGCCCAATGGGGAACAGCAGATGTCATGCCAACCTATGGAAAGAGAGTGAGATTTTTTCCAAGGAGCCAGATAACGGTTCGCTGCGGCGAGCCAGTGGATATGTCGCCTTGGGCTGGAAAGTCTGAGGATGCGCAAGCCCTCACCGAGGCGACGGCTCACATCATGCGTGAAATTACAAAACTTCTTGAGGAGATTCGTGGCCAAGTACGTCCACCGGTAATCTTTGACCCTCACAACTCGGATCTACCTCGAACAGGTAACTTCAAAAAGAAAAAGGGCTAAGTAACTTAATGCAAAAGGTAACGGTTCTTGGAGCAGGCGCATGGGGTTCAACTCTTGCGCAGGTACTCACCGATGCCGGAAATGAAGTCTTGCTGTGGGCCCGAAACTCAGCTGTTGTATCTGAGATAAACACCTCTCATACAAATCAAAAGTATTTGGGTGAGCATGTACTACCCGAAACGCTTCGAGCAACAAGTGATTTGGATGATGCCTTTGCCTTTAGCTCAATTTACGTTCTTGCAATTCCATCATCCCAACTCCGCGAGACAGTTACTATTTGGAAGGACCGTTTCTCAGCGGATTGCACAATTGTTAGTACCCTCAAAGGTATCGAGGTCAGTACCCAACTTCGTATGACAGAGGTCATGGAAGCAATCCTTGGCAAGAAGAAGATAGCTTTAATTACAGGACCAAACCTTGCCGATGAGTTAATTCTGCGCCAACCAGCAGCAGCGGTGGCTGCATCGACAAATAGAGCTTTGGCCGAAGAGGTAAGAACCCTTTTTAAGAATCCTTACTACCGTGTCTACACCTCTGTCGACCTTTTAGGTTGCGAGATGGCTGGCGCGATTAAGAACGTTATCGCCCTTGCCGTTGGCATTTCGATTGGACTTGGTTACGGTGAGAATACCCAGGCGATGCTCATTACCCGTGGATTAAATGAGGTCGCAAGACTTTGTGCAGCACATGCAGCCGATCCACTCTCGGCCATGGGTCTTGCTGGCATGGGAGATCTTGTCGCCACCTGCGGTTCCCCTCTCTCACGAAACCGTAGCTTTGGAGAGCTGGTGGGACGAACAGGTTCCATTGAGACCGCACGCGCTGAAAATGTTAAGACGGTTGAAGGTGTTGCATCATCTGGGGCGATCGTTGAGATTGCTCACCGTGTTGGTGTTGAGGTTCCTGTTATCGAAGCGGTTGCAGATATCGTCAATGGATCGCTTACTCCGACACAGGCGATGACACGTCTTATGGAGATTACAACCCTTTCAGAGAACTTCATTCGATGACAAAGAGGGTTGCAGTAGTTTGTGGTGGTCGCTCAAGCGAACATGAAATCTCATGCATCTCTGCAGCGGGAGTACTTAAAGCTATAGACCGCACCCTGTTTGAACCTATTCTCATTGGTATCACCAAAGCCGGTAAGTGGGTTTTGATTCCCGAGAGTTACCCAATGGAGATCGTGGATGGAGATCTGCCTACGGTTCCAGATGATGGAGCACCGGTTGTTGTCGATGTAGCTGGCTTTAGCAGTAATGGAAAAGCTCTCAATATTGATCTGGTCTTTCCGCTTCTTCACGGTCCATATGGTGAGGATGGAACCATTCAAGGTTTGCTTGAAATGGCCGATACTCCTTACGTAGGTTCAGGGGTTTTAGCCTCCGCAGTCGCTATGGATAAAGCCTTTGCTAAACCGATATTTGCCTCACATGGAATCAAAGTGGCTGCAGGCTTCACGGTAACCAAGGCGCAGTGGAAGAGTGAGAGCGCTTTAATCCAAAAAAAGGCTGACACATTAGGTTATCCAGTATTTGTTAAACCAGCCCAAGGTGGTTCTAGTCGCGGAACAAGCAAGGTCAAGAGCGCGAAAGAGTTTGCCGCAGCGGTAACAGAGGCGCTTTCATTTGATTCAAAGGCGATGGTTGAGCAGGAGATTTCTGGTGCTGAGATTGAGTGCGCAGTGCTTGAAATAAACGGAGAGCCCAAAGCCTCAATGGTTGGGCGGATTCAAATCGATCCAAAATTTGAGTTTTATAACTTTGAAGCAAAGTATCTCGATGGCGCTACAGGAATCGAACTTCCTGCCGCCATAGATGCGAAGATTGCTTCGCAGATTCAAGCAGTTGCAGTGCAGGCTTACCGAGCACTCGAATGTAAAGGCCTAGCCAGAGTAGATTTCTTTCTAACCCCAAATAATGAGATTGTCATCAACGAGCTCAATACGATGCCAGGTTTCACTGCGACATCGGTCTTTCCAAAGATGTGGCAGGCAAGTGGAATCGGATATACAGAGTTGATTACTGCACTCCTAAAGAGCGCTAGAACTTCGAATTAAATTTAGTAGGTTACTGGGCAGGTAAGGGTGCGCGTAATGCCAGCTACCGCTTGTACCTTAGACAAAATGAGTCGACCAAAATCCTCCATTGAGGATGCCTCTGCGCGCATGATCACATCGTAAGGACCGGTTACTCCCTCAGCCAGAGTTACTCCAGAGATTGCAGATACCGCAGCGGCAACGCTTGATGCTTTTCCAACCTCGGTTTGAATCAAGATGTAGGCCTGTACTGACATGGAGCTCTCCTTCGATGAATGCGTCAGGTAGAAGGTACCCCATGTTCTAGGCTTGGCGCTATGGGGTTCTCTGAGAGCGATGTTATTTCTATGTTAAATAACCACTTTGCCACCAGCGATCCCCGAGTCGAAGTTGGAATCGGCGATGATGCAGCGGTCATTACGGGTTCTCCAAGACAGGTAATCACAACAGACATGGCTGTTGAGAGTGTTCACTTTAAGAGGCAGTGGAGCTCCGCCTTTGATATCGGTCGAAAGGTAACTGCAGCCAATCTCGCAGATATTCTTGCGATGGGCGCTAAGCCAGATTACTTAGTTGTTGCCCTTTCTATCAACGCAGCCACAGAGTTTTCCTGGCTAGAGGATCTTGCTCGTGGGATTGCTCATGAAGCAAAGTTAGGCGGAGCTCACGTTGTTGGAGGCGATCTGACTAAAGGCGAGGCGATAACAATCTCTATCGCTGCCGTTGGTTCGGTTCACGAACCAATCCTGCGAAGTGGAGCAAAGGTAGGAGACTCAATATATATCTCTGCACTTCCTGGATGGTCTGCTGCTGGATTGGCGCTTCTTCAAAATAATCAAAAAGCAGGTACAGAGATTGAGAAGCGCGCCGTGAAACTCTTTCAAGCTCCAAGCATTGACTACGCCTATAACTCAAGCAATGCGAATTCGCTGTGCGATCTCAGTGACGCATTAATTACACAGGCAGAGCAGATCGCTAAAGCCTCGAAGGTTGAGCTTGCATTTGATCCGGAACTCTTTAGCGAATGCGATGGGTTTCAAGAGCTACGAGAGTTGGCAAGCCAAATGAATGCAGATGTCTATCAGTGGATCTTTGCCGGGGGAGAGGATCACGTCTTTCTATCTACGGGCACTGACCTACCAGGATTTAAAGTCGGAAAGGTTCGCGCAGGTGAGGGCGTATCTGGGCTAGAAATGAAAAAAGAGCCAGATACCTGGCGCCATTTCAATTAATTGCAAAAGAGATTAACGAGTAACTTTTCCTGCCTTTAGGCATGAAGTACAAACGTTTTGACGCTTTGCGCTTCCACCTACGAGTGTGCGTACGCGCTGGATATTTGGATTCCAGCGACGGCGAGTTTTGACCTGTGAGTGTGAAACGTTGTTACCAAAGCTTGGTCCCTTGCCACAGATATCGCATGTTGATGCCACAGCGGTACTCCTTCTTTTCTTTCGATAAAGCAATATAAGTTAAGTCCAATTGGACAGGGTGGAAGGGTAGCAAGAGGGCGGGTGTAGAGGCTAATTCAGGCGGAAGTTAGGCCGTAAATCGGCTTGTTTAGCCACCCTTGCGAGAGAATAGCCAAATGGCCGGCCTCGACTCCAAACTTCACAATGTTGTGGGGGATAGAACCGCAAAGGTGCTTGAGCAAAGCTTTTCATATAAGACTGTTGGGGATTTGCTTCACCACTTTCCCCGTCGCTATCTCGTGCGGGGCGAACCCAGCAATATCTCAGAGCTCCAAGAAGGCGATGAGGTCACAATCTTGGCTGAGATATTTAGCGCAACAAGCAGGCGGCTACAACAGCGCAAGGGAAGCATCCTTGAGGTAGTAGTTACCGATGGAAGCGCAAAGTTATCTTTAACCTTCTTTAATCAAGCCTGGAGAGAGAAGGAGCTCAAGGTTGGCAAGCAGGGTTTATTTGCGGGCAAGATCGGAGTTTTCAACGGTAAGAGACAGTTAGCACATCCAGATTATGAGCTTGTGCCCGATGGCGCAGATGTTGATAGCGCAGTTGAGTCCTTTGCCGGAAAGTACATTCCTATGTATCCCGCAAGTGCAAAGTTGCCATCGTGGAAGATCGCACAGTGCATAAACCTTGCCGTGGATTCGATCGATGAAATCCCAGATTTCTTGCCTGAATCGATACTCCACAAGCGCGGCTTTCCCTCTTTGCAACAAGCTCTTTTTCAAATCCACAACCCTGTTGACCTAGATCATGCCGAAAGTTGCAGACAACGTTTGACCTTTGATGAAGCCTTCTTGCTTCAACTTCTCCTAGCGGTTCGAAGGAGCGAGCTACGAAAACTCAAAGGAACTGCACGTAAAGGAAAGCCTGATGGCTTACTCAATGCTTTCGATGCCAAGCTACCCTTCGAACTTACCGCTGGCCAGCGAAGCGTTGCAGAAGAAATAGAAAAGGACTTGGCTGCAGATCACCCGATGCACCGGCTGCTTCAAGGTGAGGTTGGATCAGGAAAAACTATTGTTGCTCTTCGAGCGATGCTCACCGTTGTAGACAGTGGTGGGCAAGCGGCGTTGCTCGCACCGACGGAGGTGCTTGCAGCTCAACATCTTCGCACCATCGAAGCGCTCTTGGGTGAGCTTGCACAAGGTGGACAGCTTGGCTCTTCCGAACTCACAACCCGAGTAACACTTTTAACTGGTTCACAAAGTGCAGCAGAGAGAAAGAACGCTTTAGCTCTTGCTGCAAGTGGGCAAGCAGGCATAGTCATCGGAACCCATGCCCTACTTTCTGAGAGCGTGACCTTTGCAGATCTTGGATTAATCGTTGTTGATGAACAGCATCGATTTGGGGTCGAGCAGCGCGATGCATTGAAAGCAAAAGCTATAAATCCACCGCACTTACTCGTTATGACCGCTACTCCGATTCCTCGAACAGTTGCCATGACGGTATTTGGAGATTTGGATGTTTCAACGTTGCGTGAGTTACCGCTTGGGCGAACACCCATAACAACCCATGTTGTTCCAGTCTCTGAAAAGCCAAATTATCTTGAGCGAACCTGGGAGAGGGTAAAGGAAGAGATCGCGGCAGGACACCAGGGATACATCGTTGCACCCCGAATTAGCACGGGAACCTCTGAAGATGCAGATATTGATTTTCTCTATGGTGAAAGTTCAACACAAATCTCAAGTGTTGAGGAGCTAGGGCCACTTCTTAAAGGTGGCGCACTTTCGGGTTTAAAGATTGCTCCACTTCATGGGCGCCTAGACGCAGAGCTCAAAGAGGCGACGATGAAGGCGTTTTCACAGGGTGAACTTGATGTTTTAATCTCAACAACAGTCATTGAAGTTGGCGTTGACGTTCCTAACGCAACGGTAATGGTCATAATGGATGCAGATCGCTTCGGTGTTTCACAGCTTCACCAACTTCGCGGAAGAGTTGGACGAGGAACTTCACCAGGGCTTTGTTTGCTAGTTACTAACGCTCCAGAAGGCTCTCCTGCTCGTGACCGGCTAGAGGCTGTTGCAAAAACAAATGATGGCTTTGAACTTTCCAGGTTAGATCTTGAGCAGCGCCGAGAGGGTGACGTACTCGGCGCATCACAATCTGGAACGCGCTCTCATCTGAGGCTGCTGCGGGTACTTCGCGATGAAGATTTGATTGAAGATGCGCGCCAAGAGGCTGTTGCCCTAATTGAGGAAGATAGCGAGCTTTCAAGTTATCCTGCGCTCAAGGATCAACTCCAAGAGCTGCAAGCTGATGCGGCGGCCGAGTTCATCGATAAGGGTTGATTAGGTAAGGAAAAGTAAGAGATGCGAATCATTGCAGGAGCGGCTAAAGGTAGAAATATCTCGGCGGTAGCAGGTGCTACCCGGCCAACCTCTGATCGCGCACGGGAAGCACTTTTCTCAACTCTTGCATCGGAGTTCGGTGACTTTGAAGGACTACATGTGCTTGATCTATACGCCGGCACAGGAGCGATCGCACTTGAGTCCCTATCTCGCGGAGCGGCGATTGTCCACGCTGTTGAAAAAGATGAGCATGCACAAAAAGCTATTGCATCAAACTATGAAGGATTAAAAAGCGC
>Ga0222712_10003875_pt1 | contig 16023 bp, 40 predicted proteins | sample C33_657DmetaG_FD_165043 | JGI IMG/M metagenome (GOLD analysis project Ga0222712, IMG submission 165043) | Estuarine water microbial communities from San Francisco Bay, California, United States - C33_657D | ecosystem: Environmental > Aquatic > Marine > Unclassified | place: USA: California... | reverse complement strand
TGAACCAGCGTAGCAGCCATTATCAAGGAAAGGGCAAGTAGGCGAGCAGGTAGTTTTTGAGCTGGTGGAAACTGCCATCTCCCCAGTTTTTTTGTTGCCGCTTTTGATTGAAAGATGGAAAGAAAGGTCGGAAAGTTTCACGGTGAAAGATGCGAGGGAATCAGGAAAGAAAGAATCAGGAGAGGAAAGGAAAGGAAAGGAAAGAATCAGCGGCCGTTGATCTGTAGCAAGCAAGCATCCGCACTTGCGCCGCTAGCACGGCAGGAAAGGAACTGGCGCTGATCTTCTACGGCAAGGCTGCAGACAATCAGGGCAACTAGGCCACAGGAGAGAAAGCCGATTCCTTTTGTAAAGGCGAGCATGGCAGGAAAGGAGATGGAAAGCCCGGCCGGAGAATCGCTTCCCCTTGCGCCGTTGGTAGAAGATTAACCGCACCATCGGCACAGGATGCGGCCAGCTAGGCCACAGCGCCGATTGGCACACTGCGCGGCGTGGTGCGCCGCTTTCTTCCCTTGGCACCTTTCACGGCAACCACTGATAGCGGGAAGCTGTCAGCAGTAAAGAAAGAAAGCGCGCGCGCGTGAAATACACCACAACGGCGATCCTGTCAAGCTGCGGCGCTTTTGTAGCGCCGCGAACCATGGCAGGCCCAAACTCCAGTCATAGCTTGAAAGCTGCGGAAAGCGCCGCTAGGTATGGGCACACCAGAGAGGGCCTTGCGCGCCTTCTGGGGCCTTCTGGGGCCTTCTGGCGCGTGATCAGCTTCCCTTATGGCTTAGGAAAGAATAGATCAAGAGCAAACGGAAAGCATCACAAACTAGAAGCCGTGGAAAGCATCACAAACTGCCACAGAAAGAAAGCATCACAAACTAGCGGCCAGAGTGAGCACCACACGGCGGCGCACAGTTTGCACCTATCAAGCCAGCACAGTTTGCGCCACAAACTAGCTGACACGGTGAGCATCACCCGACGCGGCGCGCAGTTAGCGTCACAAACTGCCGGATGCGGTAGGCATCACAAACTGCCGCGCGCAAGTGAGCATCACAAACTGCCGGTCACGAGTAAGGGTGAAGAACTGGCGCGCCAGGGTGAGAGTGAAGAGCTGGCGGCCGCCGGTAAGGGTGAAGAACTGGCGCGGCGGGTAAGGGTCACAAACACCCGGCCCGGAGTAAGGGTGAAGAACTGGCGCGGCGGGTTAATGTCAGAAACCGTGCCATTGATAAGGAGATTTTATGGAAAACAGTTCTTTATACCCTCAACCATCAGCATCCTTTATATGATAAGCGATACTAATCAATGGGGCCTGATTGATAAGTTTTCCTTATGTGAGTACAAATGTACTACTGAGAATGAAAATCATTTTCACCCCCTAGATACAACCCTAGCCGGTTCCTAGATACACCCCTAGCCGGTTCCAATTTTTTCTGATACGAAGCTAGCCGGACCCTGGCCCGCCTGATACGCACCTAGCCGGGCCTTGAGCCCGGCTTTTTCGTGCTCACCAGCCATGGCCCTGGCCATCACCACCCGTGCCCATCAAACGCGGCCTTGATGGCCGCTTCTTCATCATTAAACGGGCCTCCCACAACAGTTTCGTCTGAATCGTCGTAGAAATACCAGCCTTCGATGAGTTCAGTGCCTTTGCAGGAATCAGCATTGAAGAAATCGACGAGAATCATGATTAGGGCCTCTTGAATTTACGGAGGTGCATTTTCCACATGCCTGCGCTCATGGTGCCTGGGCGATAAAGCACATATTCGGGCTTGCCGAGCACAAAATCCCCTTCTCCATCGGGCATTGGCTCACTTTCGTCCACCCAAATGCCCTTGCATTCCCCATCGTCGTCAAACACGCCAATCTGGAAATCACCATCTTCCATGCAGGTGCGCACATGGAAGATGATGTCTTTCAAGCGAGCAGCATGGTATTGGCCCTGGGTGGGCGCAAAGTAGGGGCCGTTGCTGTTGTAATTGCAGACGAAATGCATGGTTTCAGGAAGAAGGGTTGAGTTTTGGAGATTTCCTGGGGCTAATACCACCAGAGGAACGATATTCTTTCACTAATTGCTTGCCGCTCGCTTTTTTATTTGCGCCAGAACTGCAATAGTTCTTGCATGGATGCAAAATGCGCTTTAATGCGTGCAGCAGATCGAACACTTCTTCTTGAGTCAAATCCTTAGCAAGATAGTGAAAAATCCAGTCAAGAATTTGAGAGGAAGAATTGCATTGATCTAAATAAACAACTCTCCATTGTTCCCTTTTTAAAACAAGGTTGTTTCCAACGAGTTTCCAGGTGTTGAAATCAGTCATCAGTCGTCTCCAATAATGCGGAAATCAGGGTCATTGTCCTTTTTAATCCACCGGCACTGGTTTAGCTCAGGAAACACCAGGAAAAGCTTGTCGTGGTGGTTTTGTTCGACAATGGCCATCGTGAGCTTGGTGCCGATACGGCTCTTGCCCCTTTTGCTGATGGCCAGCACGTTCACAGCGTCTTGCATGGTTTTGAGGATATATATCAAAGGTGGACGGGGCCGCTTTGGGGGCGGCCCCTAGACAGTCAGGCGGCTCGCAGTGCCCATTGCTTTTCAAGCCATGCCTGGCGGTCGCTGGCATGTTCAAACAGGGCTACAGGCTCATCGCTGGTGGGCAGGCTGCAGAAGAACTTTTGCGTGATGTGCTTGCCGGTGCGAGCGTGACGGAAATCAGCGGTCCAGAGGAAAAAGCCCATCTGTGAAGCCACCAAGCTCACGCGGCGCTCCACATTGGCATTGGAATGATCAGACCACCACTGCCCTTGAGTGGGGCTGAAGGAATCCATGGTGAAGATGATGCTGGTCATGGCTGTCAGAAGGTTGTGGAGCATCGCTGCCCCGGACATGCACAAAGATAAAGCCCCTTGCGGGGCTTGTCAAGCTATTCGACCACATTGGCGCAGAGGCTGGCCACCATCATGGCCTCGCCTGGTTTAGAGCCTTTGGCGATGGGGCTGCGCCAGCCTTGCCATTTACCTGGCTCAGTGGAGCTGGTGGTATTCACCTTCAGGAGAGGGCAGCTCACAGCCACGCTCACGGGCGTTTGCGCGGATTCGCCCTTGCAGGTGCGGAGGGTGGTCCTGACGCCTTCGGAATTGAGCTTCCATTGGTCCCACATATATGTGCATTCACCAAAGGAGCGTTCAGAGGCGGCAGCAGGAGCCTCTTGCATGATCTTCTCAAGGATGGCTTGCTGGCGGGATTGAACAGGCTTGGGCTGCACCACAGGAGGCAGTTCGGGCAGTGCAGTGGCGAGCAGGATGGACAGCATGGTTTCAGGAAGCGATGGAGGGCAGAGTTAAGGGCAGAGTTGGGGCAGAGTGGCTCACATTTGATCGCAGATGCCCATAAGCACTTCTCCCACATAGTGCTGGGCCTGGCGGAGCTGATCGAAGGCTGCCGCCCGCTCATCGCGAGCTTTGTAGTAGGCATCAGAGCCTTGCGGGTAGAAATCACGGCCATTGCACGTGGCGGCCACCAGGGCATCTACGGCTTTGCCAATGGCATCGTACGCAGCAGCGTATTCATCACGCAGGGTGGTAGCGTCAGTGCCATTGAGATGGATGGTGGGGATGGTTGCCATGGAAAGAAAATCAAGGATCAACAATTGTCCAGGAAAGATAATCTTCAGAAGAGCGTTCTACACGAAGAAAACCGCGCTCTTCCAGTCTTTCCATTGCTCTCAAGTAGTCTGAAAATCTACTCATTTGAGAAGGAAATCTTGGCACATAACATGGCTTGTCACCATGTTTTTTCTTGTGATTGAGATAGTAGAGAAGAAGATTGCGCTGATTGATTGAGAGCGCTGACTGAGAGAAGTTCATCTCACCAGCCAGGCTGCTGGATGCCGTTGGCGGGCATCAGGCGCCAGTGAGTGGGGCTTTCAGGATCCACGTGCACCACCTTCAGCGAGCCTGCGGGCCAGCGCTCGCTCTTGCTGAGGATGGCTAGAGCCATCTCGGCGTAGTCCTTCGCCCAGTAGCGCTTGTCCCAGGGCGATGTGTAATCGACGTTAATTTGAAGGGCCATGGTCGTCAGGAAGTGAGGCTCTCGCCCCGTGAGAAGAACTATACAGCATGGGCAGGCAGGCCCCTTGAGGGGCCTGTTCCTGGCTTAACAATCAGTCATCACAGAGGGCAGTCTTGATGCCATGAGCCTTGGCATTGCGCCACAGCTCACGAGCCTCTTCTGCATCGGTGATGCACTTCACCCACTTGTCTTTGCCCCACTCCTTCATTTGACCATGGGAGGGGCTGGTGTAGCACTTCCAGGTGCGGCAACGCAGGTAGGCTTCAAAAAATTCGCCTTTCCATTTGAACACTTCCAGGATCACATCGCTGTTGTCGCCGATGAAGGTCTTGAAGGTGATGGTGCCGGTGCCGCCACAGGCGAAGCAGGCGCCATTGGCGATGTGGCTGTAGTGGGGGAGCCTGCCGGTGCCGTCGCAGTTGGGGCAGGTGACGGTTTCGTTGGTGGTGGTGGTCATGACTGTCAGAAGAAGTGAGGCTCTCGCCCCGATGACAGAACTATACAGCACAGCGAAGCGGGGGCTTTGGGAGCCCCGCTTCTGACGATATATATCGTTACAAAAGGGATCAGTCCCAGTGGTTAATGCGCTGCTGGCGTCCGTCCCAAATGCGCATGGTGCGCTGCAGCTTGCTGTTCCAAAGCCATTCAGTGCCATCGGCGTTGCGCTTGATGCGGAAGCTCTTGATGGGCGCTTCCACCATCTCGCCACCTTGGCCATCAGCACGGTTCTGAAACACCATCAGAGGCTTGCGGGACAGCTCGGGCACGGCATGGCCACCAGCGGGACCGTGATCTTCTTCACAGCTCTCGATTTGTTGCACCCAGGCGGTTTTCTCAGTGCAGCGCACCACCACATAGAAATCCACGATGGTCATGGAATAGCCCCATGACGAAGTGAGGATGGTGCCGGGCTGAAGCTGGGTGCCTTGCAGGGGAGGAGCGATGAGGGTCATGACGGTCAGAAGTGGTGAGGCTCTCGCCCCGTGAGCAGAATCCTACACCATAGGCGTCAGGGCTGCAAGCTTTCGATGCGGAATGGCCCTAATCGACTGCGGCGCAAGGCTTTCTCGCGAACAAACTGCTGGCTATTCGTGCGGGTGTTGCGGATTTTGTAGTAAAGGCCGCCGGTTTCATGCGGCAGTTTGATCACGGTGTATTCGCCCCGCCATTGCCTAAAGCCCACGTCGTAGAGATCGACGAGATCACCAATGGAGAAGGGCATGGCTTAATAATTGCTATAGAATGTGCATTCCCAATGATTTCTTCATGGGGCGTTACCCGCTACGGAGCAAGCGGTGAGGGCTGGGCCTCGTGAAGCCCAGCCCAGCTCTATTCCATAAGTCGATCAAACTACCTGGTCTGGATCGGTGTGAAAGACAACTCAAACCACTCGCCATCGCTGTTGCAATACAGCAAGCGGGGCGGCGTTGACTGCTGCCACAACAGTTGGTTTCGGTAGTTCGCCTCGGTTTCCCAAGGTGGCGTTCGACCGCGACGGAGCCTGAAGACACCTCCATCAGACATGCTTGGATGGTTGAGACTGATGCCTTTGGCACCGTCAAAGCCTGCTTCTTGTGGGTTCATAAGACTTCAAGCTCTGCTGCCAGGGCAAGCAGATCTTCCTGTTCAATCATCAAAGCGTAAGAAGCTCCGCCGCAGGTTTCGTATTCTTCGCTGTGAAGATGAAGGGCAGCAGCGCGAAGGGCGGCGCCAACGCCTTGCTGTTGCGATTCCTCCTCTGCTTTCCAGTAAGCCTGTAGCACTGCCTGTGCAAATGGCGACAGTTGTTGACTCATTTGTCAAGCTCCTTGACCAACTTTTTAAGTGCCTTGTATTCGCCCCAGGTCAAACTGAAGGACTGGTTGCGATTGGTGCTATTCAGATGAGAGTCGAAACCTTCACCGTTGTTCCATAAAGAAACTTCAATGAAGTCGTCGCCCCTTGCACAATGGTCGAACTTTTCAAGAAGAGCAAATGCAGCGTCAAGTTTGTAGAATTGGATGTCAGTCATAGAAGTTAATCGGATTACTGGGCTTCAAGTTCGTCGGCAATTTCTTGCAGCACGGCAAGAGCATCTCTCATGCCATCGGTGTATGCCTGAGGTGCATACTGAATGTCTTCAACTTGTTTTTCTGGTGCAGCCTGATCCGCAGCAGCACGAAGAGCGGCGGCAACAGCAAACAACTCTTCTGTGGTTACTTCCCATTCGTAGCGATCTAGAAATGCGTTCCAAACCGCTTGAGCAGCGGGTGAAAGTTCAGACATAGAGGTGATGTTGTCTAAGAGTCTTGGCCATAGTCGTATTGAGCAGCGGTAACAAGCACCGGAATCCAGAAGATGCTCATCATTGCAGCCCCCACAAATACTGCTTGAGCTGATCCACGTTGAGCACCGCCTGCTGCACCAATAGCTGTGAAAAAGGACGCATAGAAGAGGCCAGGGTGATGGGAAAGGCTTCGGAGATAGCGTTTCATCGTTGACTAATCGGGCAGGGATTGCAGAGCGCGGCGGATTTGAGACAGGTCGCATCCAAGGCCGTGCATACCCAGATCTGCATTGAGCGTATCTAGCTGCAGTAGCGCCTGCTCCTTCAAACTCGGCGGCTCGGGGCGGCGGGAAGCACGGAGATCCATAGACCATTCCAAACCGCGATCCATGAGCTTATATATCCACTCACAGCACGCCTCCAGCTCCTGATCAGCGCCCCAGCGGGCGGCTTGCGTGGCAATGTGGCGTAGCTGGGAAGGACGAGCAGTTAACACGCCGAAGCTGTCACTATCCCACGGCGCATCTTCGGACATCCACATGTTCACCAACTCAGGCGGTGGAGTGATCGGATGGTTGTCAGTTATCGTCATCTGGCTCCAAGAAAATACCAATGTCTTCGGGGTGAACTGTTTCAGGCGCTTCCGCATCGATGGCATCAATCTGCTTGTCGCACCACTCCAGGAACGCCTTCTCAATCATTGCCATTGAGGCATTTGTAATGGTATCTGGCTGACGCAGCATGCCAAGGGCGACGCCCAGTGCATCGCCCAGCCTGTCTTCAAGAGAGTCCAATGGTGGATGAATAATTTCAGTCATGAGCCCATGGCGAGTTGAAGGTGGGCAGCCAGGATGTGCTTACAGCAGGGTTCCTGACCACGCTCCATCATGAAGTGGGCATCAGTGCAGGTGCAGCTCCACTTCCCTTCAATGCCCTTGGCATAGGCGCCAGTGCGGATGACGGTGTGAGCGTCAGTGTTGGTGGTGGGATCAAAAACCATCCACACATTGTTGGCGATGTAGCGGGCATGACAAGCCTGGGCGCGAGCCATGCGCTGCTTAGCCTCCCAGGAATCAAACACCTTCCGGCTCATGAAGCGTGGGCCACGCTCAGTGCGAATGACTACGCAGTGCTGAAGCACATTGAGAACAGTGATACCAAGAGCCTCTTGGGCTTTCTTGGTGACGCGGTGGTGGGCAATTGCTGTCATGGTGTTCCAGGAATCGTGCCCTCGCGGGCGTGCGCCAATGGTAAGGTACAAAAAAGGCCCCTGTCAAGGGGCCTTGAACATTCCGTGAGCAGGCTATCAGGGCGCAAGTGGTGCCACGGGAAAGCCATTAGCAATACGGCAATACCGTTCAGGATGGAGCTGTTGGCACTTCGCCAAACCTTGGTGGTTTGGCTGCACCTGTGGAGCTGCAAACACGGCAAAGGCACCTAGGCCAAAGACGGTGAGCATCAGGCTCAAAGAAGCAAGACGGTCAAGCATGGTTCCAGGAGAGTGGTGAGCTAATCAGGCTCGGGAGATGCAGACGTTGGCTACGCCCTGACCAGGCGAAGCAATGCGTGAGAAGCTGCCGTAGGACAGATCGAGCACGCGGCCGCCAGCGTAAGGGCCACGGTCGTTGATCGTCACCAGCACGGTTTTCCCATTGTCACGATTCTTTACGCGGACGCGGGAACCCAGTGGCAGCGATGGATGGGCGGCAGTCATGGCGTAGGCATCGAAGCGCTGGCCGCTAGCAGTGCGCTGGCCGTGGTAGCCGTCACCAATGCCGTAGTGGCTTGCTTGCCCGCATTGAAACGCTGCTGCTTGTGCCTGGGGGGCAATGGCACTGAGCAGCAGGACAGAAGAAAGGAAACGAAGCATCAAAAAGAGGGGGGTAAATCCAGGAGCCTGCGCCAGTCGCCTAGTCGCAGTCCCACCATTGTGTCCCATCTGCAGGCTCCACTGCCGGGTTCTTCACATTTGCTACAGGATTCCTGAGGGTGCCTGGAGTGGCAGGTGCTACTATTTCGGAGTGGTTGGTTCTGGATGCCGAAAGGCTTCCCTCGTCGCAAGGCGGGCCGTAAGGGTGAACGGGCGTGACAGTGTGGGCGCGGTCGTTGCGACCAAGCCAAGGCACGCATGAGCCTCAGGAGCGCACTGTACCTGCGGTCGAGTTCATCTCCTGCTAAATCGCTTATCGGAAGCCACAAAGAGAAGGAGGGTGAAAGCCCTCCTTTTCTTTTGCCTATACGGAGCTAGCTAGTCTCTATATGAGCGAAGCCGGATCCCGATGAAGCTATCACCACAGCAAGAACGCGAGCGCCTTGCACGATGGTTACGCGATGGCGAAGTGTATGACCCTCGCAATGACGACGATTACGACACGTTTGAATATGGCACCGAGCCTTTACCAGGCGATCACACCTGGACTAAACAGACCCCCTGAACCACCTCTGCTTGTCTTGAAACCACTCTGCAATAGTGACGGGATCCTGAGGCCCCACTAGATGATCACTGGGGTCTGGTTCGCCCAGATCAAGCTTGTTACAGAAATCGTCCAGGTCATTTGCGTTGTCACCTTGCACGGCTTGACGCCGTGCTTGCCGTAGCCATGAGGCAACAGTTGGATTCCGAGAGGCAAGCTTCTGCAGCCATGCCATATCGCTTAACTCCACTGGAGCACCAGAAGCAATGCGTTGGCAAATAAATTCCACACGTTGACGCATTGCAGTGGACAGCATATTCACATGGCAATAACAGCAATAATTCTAGTTGCAGCCATAAAAAAGGCCCCAATGGGGCCGATGGTTAAATAGAAACTGATTGACGATACAGTTCAAGAATTTTTTCTTCTTCTTTTTCCTTGAGCTTGGCAAGGCGCTTTTCTAGGCGCCTTGCTCGATAAGCCATCTCATCAAAAAATTCGGAAGGCTTCATCATCCACTTCATCAGTTCACGATCTGCAGTTCTTTCCATTGTCACACCTCTCCTTCGCCTACTGCCTTGGAGAAGGCTGAAAGGTAGTCCTGCATGATTTCAGGCTTGTGCTCAGCCATGTGCTCAACCACAGAAGCATGCATTGCGCTGGCCTCATTGGCCATGCGCTCTAGCTTCCACTGCAGATGATCAAGTGTGTTGAGGGCATCAACAATGGCAGGAGACGGCTTGATTTCTTGCTGATGTTCACGCACGCAAGACACTGCCATTTCAATGGCTTGCATATATTCCAAAACGTCGCTCACCTTGAGACGAGCTTCGACCACTGGATGGCTGCTCAGCATGACAGGCAGGCTGTCGGTCCACTGGCTGCGAATGAACACGGCCAGACCATGCTCCGTCGTCACACTGGACATGCTCTTGATGGAATGTTCCATGGATTAACAGGGGAAAGGGAGGCTCGCGCCTCGTGCAGGCATTGTGCCGCGTCAGAACCAGGCTGTCAAGCCGTGCTTCACCTTTGCTTCACGCAGCTCCTTCACCACGCGAGAGGATGCCTTATTGCTGCGCAGAGGCTGATCACGCCAAGCCGTAGCCATGCAGTGGCATTCGCCTAGCGGCTCCAGTACGGCGTAGCGATGGGTGCGGTCCAGGAGTGCCTGGAAGGCATGACGACGCGCTTTTGTGAGCGGATGTTCTGGCTCTTCAAGCTCCACGCGAGCGAAATCTGCGATTTCCGTAAGGTCTTCCAGGCTTTCTGCTGCGATAACGAAATAACGATTGCGTTTTGTGGCCTTTGCCCACACAGGATGCGGAGGCGGCGTTTCCTGCCCTTTGGCCATGATTTCTTCCGCTAGCACTGGCGGCACACAGATGAACGCCTTGCGTCGGTTCACGATGGTCTCAGTCTCCGAAGAACCAATAACCAGTTGGGAAAATGATTGTTGTCCACCCAAAGAAGGGCGCCCCCATGAGTTGGGTGCCTGGCGGGACTGTGTTTGCCCATTCAATGGTTGCTGAGCCAATTTGGATGATGCCTCCTGCATGGGAAAGAGAAATGCGAAACGATGGAAAGCGAATGCGGGTCATTGAAACGAGCCAGATACTTTCAACACATCCTGCGGATACTCATGCACCGCAGAAATGCGCTTGCGCGGGAATTGCTTCATAAAGAGTTGACGCACTTCCCACTCGCCAGTGGCTGACATGGTGATGGCCTCATCTCTGCTGGTGGTGATGAGGAAGGTACGCATGGCATTGGGCATTTCAACTGTCATCACCATTTCTCGCCCTGTGTTCATCCACTTCTGACACGATGCTGTCGCTGAGCATTTTGCGCCAGTCATCATCACCGCCAAAGCTGCCCACGGCTTCCAGGGTTTGAATGGCAGTATTGATCTTGGCCGCGTCCATAGACGCGGCTATGGCAGAGCCAAAATCTTCAGTGGCGACCATTTCCTGCACGACGCCCACATGGACGCCATACCACTTGCCCAACGTGAACAGGGCAATCTGACGGAGGCATTCGTCACCATATTTTTCCATGAGAGTGCCGATGTCTTCCGACAACTCCACTGGCACTCCAACCATGGAAGGATCATTCACGAAGTCCTGCACCCATTCGTGCATTTCCTCGCGTTTTTCGCTTTTGGCTTCCTGCGCTTTACGCAGGAAATCATCGACGCTGTTGAAGGAGAAAGACAATGGGTGAGAGCAACGCTTGTATCTTGCCGACCATAACGAAGCTCGTCAACCGCCGTGGCTAAAGAGATTCTGTAGATGGCAGCACTGTTGTAGCGTCCACTACGTCACCAGCCTGCACTGGCAAGGCATTTGCACGTAAATCGTCGGCTTCCTTTAGTTGCTTCTCTTTGTCGATGGTGACAGTCAAATCCTTAAGGAATTGTTGATATGTCTTATCCTGTTGCTCCTCGCGCTTGAGTTCGTGGAGGCCCAGAAGCCGAGCCTGCTCTACTAGAGCATTCTTGGCCACGTTCAGGAACGATGCATCGCCAGCACTCTCTTCCACCTTAATTTGCGTGCCGCCACGGCCATCATCGCCGTCTTGAATGGTGGTGATCTTTTTCTTTTTGCTGGTCTCAAAGGCTTCCATTGCCTTTTCCTTGAGATCCATTTGCTCCTTGAGCAGACGTGCTCGATGCACGTCTGCGGACGCTAGAAGTTTTTCCGTGTAGAGCTGGCGAGCGTAGTGCCGGTCAGCATTTACCGTATCCTTGCCAATCTGCAATGCATCGGCAATCTGCCGGTTGCTCATGTTGGCAGCCAACAGTTCCTGCACCATGTGACGCCTGAGGCCAACAAGGTCTTTGGCCATGTTGACACCAGGCTTATTTTTGGCTCTTACGCGCTCGATTTCCTCTGGGGACAATCCTGCATCGGTGAGAATTTTCAATGCATACCGAGTGCATTCTTCTTTGTCCTTGAAGATAATCTCAGGCTGTGCCATCAGGTGGTTTCAACGCTGCCGGAATTGTATCGCCTTCATATGGCAGGGTTCTGACAAACAATTCAGAAAACCTTTCCATTTTGTGGAAGGCTACAGACGGAGGGCCATCTTTAATGGCCCTCCTCAGGGCATCCATCTCATCCCATTCGGAATCAGACAGCGGACGATCATGCGTCACTTTTTGCTGCTGCGGCAGCATTCAGCTTAAACCCGGCATCGATCAGAGCCTGGATATCGTTCAGGCTACGCCGCCAATGCCGTTCGCCTTCAGGGCTCACGGCACCATATAGATAGCGAGCTTGAGGCTGGGGACCACGTTCTGGCGTTGAGAAACCGTGATGAATACGGCAGACAATTTCAACGCCGTTGTGCTCCAGCGAGGGAAGCTGCTCGACAGGCTGAGGAGGATGAATCATTGCGAAGTGTTTTTCCTTCGCGATGATAGAAACCGTTTTTGTTATTGAAGGTTTCTTTTGCCCAGGAGCTGGATTCCGCTCCGCCCTTTGGGGGCGTCGCTGGCCCTGGAGGGCAATGCCTGAAGGCTGGTTAGTCCTGAACGGCCCTGGAACAGGATGCGCTCGGGACATTCCGTGACCAGTCTACCACAACCCGCCTAGCGGCTTTTCAATTTCCAAATCCCTTCCACTGGGGGCGCTCAAGACGGGCATCCTCCTGCACCTCCTTGGCAATTTCCTCGATTTCTGCCTTCTTCTCAACTTCGGCAGTCACGGTTTGTTCAATGGGAGGGGCAGATTTTTGCTCGCCAGTGATGTATTGATGAAGGGCTTCAAGGCCAGGATTCTGGAAAACCATTGCAAATACTGGGTCGAGCCCATTACCGAATAAAGATTATGTTAGCTGGATTCCTGATAAAAGCAGTTTATTGAGAATCTCGATACCACTCACATATTGAGTGATATCACCCCCATGTTGAGTAGCATTAAAAAAGCCCGCCTCGTAGCGTCGGGCGGGCGGGGAGACGCCTTACGAAGTCTCCCTCTCTTTTGCGCTAGTTAGAACCAGATATCGTCTTCTTCAATGGGAGCTGGTTCTTGAGGCTCATCTTCTAATTTGGCGGAAATTAGGAGATCATTAGGAGGAATGTCTTCGGGCTCCTGCTCCACATAATTGAAGCTTTGGTACATGCGGTCGCGCTCACCAGTGGGGCCTAGCTGCCAAGATGAATCAATGAGGCCCTGGCGGCGAGCCTGCTCCAGCAGGCGACGCGCTGAGCCGGTGCTGCTCAGGCCAAGCATCATGCTGATCTGAGCAGGGCTAAAGCGCTCGTTGCCACGATTGTTCACCATGTTGGCCACACGCATCAGACCATCAGGGTCGCCATCTACTGGCCCTTTGTAAAACCAGCCATAGGTGTCGGGCTCTCGGATGAGAAAGTGCTTGCCGCTCAACCCAGAACGGCTCTTTGTCCACTCCAGCAGGAATTCATTGGGAGTGGGATTGTTTTCAGGGCGATAAAGCTTCACCACTTCACTCACGTTGGCTTCAAAGCTGGAACTATCGCGAATGCCGCCAGTTTTGTTCAAGTGGTGGAGGATGACGATGGAGCAGCCATAGGTGTTGGCAATGTCCCGCAGTTCGTAGATGACATTGCCGGCATCGCTCTTGATGAGATCAACGTCCATGCCGGCAAGACAGGCGGTGAGGCTGTCGATGGCAACAAAACGAGGGCGTTCCCGCTTGATGCGATCAGCAAGCCAGCCAATATTGGAAAATCGCCAGCGTTCAACAAAGCCAATGGCATCTTCGGGCATATCTGGCCGGTCGTAGCCAATCACCTGCATTTTTTCGGCAGCGTCCACCACGGGCTCATCACATTGAATGATCAGGCTCTTGCCGGGAAGGCAGCGCCTTCCGCTCCAGGCTGAGCCAAGGGCAATGTTCATCGCCCAGTTGTAAACCAGAGTGGATTTACCACTACCGGGGGCCGCGGCCAGGAGCATCACGCTGCTCTCGGGGAGGATGCCAGCGATTGTCCAGCGGCGCACATCGTTGGACATTGCAATGGCCTTGGCGTCCAACACTTCAATCTCTTCTTTCCCATCAACCCTGGTTTTGGCTTCGGCGATGAGCTTCTCAAGCTCAGCCACGGAAATCTTGAGGCCGTGGTTCGTCATCCATTGGCGAGCCTCAAACAAGACGCGAGCATCATTGCCATAGAGGCCAACCATCGTTTCCAGGGTGCCGATGATCTCCTCATAAGAGGGCAGGCCATCCTGCCCCTCGTGGCGATCCTTGGAAACAATGGAATTAATGATTAGATCTTGGGATGCGCCTTCATCAATCCAATCGGCGAGGTCATAGCCGTTGTTCTGAGGAAGGGTTTCCCATTCAAACGATTCAGGATCTGCATAAAGCCATTGCGCTCCGGGGTTATCTGCTGCAACCTCCCGCATAAGTGCAACGCCTGGCTCGTCTCGATCTGGACACAAGACGAGACGATGGTTACGGAAGAGTTTGGAATAGTCTCCGTTGGAACGATATTGTTTGCTTCCTCCGAGAAATGTGACGGAAGGTAAACCAATCTCCCACAATCTGTCGCAACAAAGTTCACCTTCGACAACGAAAATAGGATGTTGCGTTACTTTCGATGCTTCCAGTGCTTCTTTGTATCGATAGGGAAGAATTTCACTGCGCAGGGCATCAATAACTTTCTTGCGTTGCGGCGTGTCACTAGACACGCCTGGATATTCCTGGAAGATTTGCTTTTTACCATTGCTATCATTGCGCACTACCTCCAGAACCCTGCTGCCATCCCGGTTCTCGTAGGGGAAGATGTAACGGCCGTCTTCGCGAGCAGGCCGCTCCCATCGGTCCATTGGCGCCAGTATCTGCCGAATTTCAGCGCGATGTTTTGCAGATGGATCGTTCCAGCAGTTGTATGAGCCGTCTGCTTTATTAAAGGAGAAGTTGGTCCCTTGACATGCTGGGCAGATATATTTGCCTGCTTCCTTGGCTGGTTCCAGCTTGCCTACGTGGTCGAGGATGTCAAATGCCATGGGGGAAGTGGAGATGGGGGTGTTGTAGCAAGAAAAACGGCCCCTGCCACCCCTTTCTCGGGTTTTAATGTTCGCTTAAGCATTGAAAGCGGTCTTAATAGTCTCTTAAGGATTGGGGGTTGGCAGCCCCGAAAAAGGTGTGTAAGGTGTGTCGAGTTGCCACCCTCGATGGAAGCTCTCCTCGTCTTCGTTGCAGCATTCTGCTTCGGTTTTGTCATCACTCGTTTCTTCTAGTTCATGGCAAATGTTCACGGTGAACCTAAGCGCCGCCGTCACGTCTGTCTCACTGACACCGCCTTTTCTCACCTGGGCAACATTGCCCACGAAGCAAGAAAAAGCAACAGTGAAACACTGGAGCGTCTCATTCGCTCCACTCCCATATGGGAAGGAAGCGCCACTCTCGCAGACAATGCCTGGGAAGAGTGCTTCGATCACACTCAAGAATCAGTAAATCCTGATTCCATTTTTCCCGATGAAAGCCTCTGAACTCCTAAAGCATCTGGATGACTATCTCAAATTCAACGAAGATTGCGATCTTCGTTTGTATTGCGAGAGCGTTGTCTACGACGATTGCTATGACGAGCACACGCATGAAGTGATTTCCGACATTCGCGCAGTGAATGATTGGCCACTTCCTGGTGAAAGCATCATCACCGGCAATGCTGAAGCTCCTGGTAAGTATCTCGTCATCTTCTACGACTCCAACGAAGAGACTAAGAAACGCTACGCCAGTAGGCTCCTTGGTCGGTAATGAAACATTCCTTTGTTCTGTACGACCCTTCGATCATGTCTACCGACCCCGCACAGCAAGCCATGATGGACCGTTACAACGGCATCTTCTCTCCTCTTGAAATCACCGCCGAAGCATTCAAGGCTGCTTACGATACGCCTGACATCGGCCCTCACATCGAGAAGGATTACAAAGGGCTCTCCTATCTTTCGTGGCCCTTTGCCTATCGCTATCTCAAAGAGCATTTCCCCACCCTCTTCGTTGCTTTTGAAGAGAAGACTGTTGGCGAAGTGGTCTTTGGTGGCCCTGGCTACTACTACCTTCGCCCCTATCTCACCGATGGTGTAAGGCGCACTGTGGCACTGATCTTCCCTGTGATGGACAGGAAGCACAATGCCATCAAAGAACTCGATGGTCGCGCCATCAGCGATAACTGCCAGCGTGCAGCAGTTAAGTGCATCGCCACCTTCACTGGCCTCGGTCTGCGTCTTTACGCAGGCGAAGACATCCCCAAGGAAGATGACCAAAAAGGCAGCCCAAAGCTGCCATTGCAACAG
>Ga0222712_10003874_pt1 | contig 16023 bp, 14 predicted proteins | sample C33_657DmetaG_FD_165043 | JGI IMG/M metagenome (GOLD analysis project Ga0222712, IMG submission 165043) | Estuarine water microbial communities from San Francisco Bay, California, United States - C33_657D | ecosystem: Environmental > Aquatic > Marine > Unclassified | place: USA: California... | reverse complement strand
CTACTTTCTCAATGGATTTTGGACCACTTAGTCTTATAACAGCAATAGCCCCTAATCCTGGAGGAGAAGCGAGTGCTACTATTGTATCATTCCAAGTACTTAAATTTTCGCGCATAGAAAACAAAGGTAAACTTTATACTAGTAAAAAAAATCCCTCCCCGAAAGTTCGGGAAGGGATTGATAATTTATTAGAAAAGAGGCTGGGCCTAATCTTCAGATACAACAAACACAATGGCTTGTCTATGGCGGTAAATTACATTACGACCATTTTGAACAGCTGGCTTCCATTTTGGACCTCTAGTAATTACACGTACAGCTTCATCCTTTGTGCCATATCCAGGATCGTTCTCTGATTTTACATCACTGATAGAACCATCTCTAGCTACGACGAAAGAAATAACTACAGAGTATTTTCCAGCAGGTGCTCCATTTTCTACAGGCAAGTCTCTATTTAATGTTCTTTCCAAGTAACGAACCCATCCTTGCTGTCCTCCAGGGAATTCAGCCGGAATTTGAACTACTGTAAAGATTTTATCAGTTTCTTCTTCTGCAACAGCCACTACTGATTCAGTAGGTGCTACTAAACCATCATCCTTGATACCTTCCTGATTGACTGCACCAATTTTTACATCTTCTAATTTCTCTACTTCTTTAATCTCATCTTCTTTTTTCACTTCCTCATCTTTTACGATTTTAGGAGGTGTAAATTTTGCCATTTCCACTTTTGGTGGTTCTTGCTTTGGCGGCGGAGGTGGCGGTGGTGGTGGCTTTTTTTCTTGTGTCACATCTGTTAAAGAAACATCAGTAACAACTATCTCAGTCTTAGACTTCTTTGCAGAATTAGACCAGATAGCACCAGCTGCTAATAAAACTGTAACTGTAACCATACCAATCAAGGCCTTCTTAAGACGTTCATTGTATGTTTTTCTAAGCTCATAAGCACCGTACTCCTTGAACCTTCCCTCAAAAATGAGATCCAGTACATTGGCGGTTAATATTTTATTTATGTCCATTGTTAAATGCTTTTAATTGCTAGAAGATTTTGCGTTTGCGTCTGATTTTTGAACCAATTGTTCTTCAATGTCAAAAACATCTACTAATGCGTATTTTTTTACCACGTTAATTGACATTTCATCTAAAATATCAATTACGTTTTTGTAACTACATTTTGAACTTGGTTTAATAACGATCACTAAATCCTTTTCAGGATCACTTGGGTCTTGTGCGATACTTCTTACTTGCACTTTCTTTTTCATGATTACTTCACGAATAGAATTCTCTCCATTATAAGATGCTGAAAGAAAATTAGAAGCATCGGGCTTTAATTGTCCTTCATAATAATATATGTGATTGTCATCGCCCATTATGATGGTTAAAGCACCTGATTCCTTTGCCTTGTTTTGCTCTTCAGGTTTTACTTTATCATCAGGCAAAATCAACTTCATTGCTGTAGGTTGACTCATGGTAGTGGTAAAGATGAAAAAGGTAATCAAAAGGAAACCTAAGTCCACCATCGGCGTCAAATCGACACGCGTTGATAGCTTCTTTCCTTTTTTGACCCCTGGTCCTTTCTTTTTATGTCCCCCACCCGAGGTATCTAATTCTGCCATAGTAAATAGCTTTTAATTAGTTTATAATTTAGTTTTCCTGTTTCTCTCCACTCATGGATTTATTGTACAATTCCGAACCTGCTGGTGCATTTTCTGGATTTGTGACCATTTGGAATTTCTGAATATTGTTTCTCTTAAATGCAGTAAGTACATTTTTAAATGCTGGGTACTTGGCAACGTTATCTCCTTTTAACAAGAGATCCATTTTGGCACCCGCATAAGCTTCATTTACCACTTGCATCCAAACGATCAATTCATTATCTGTACTATCCTTACATGGAATGCCAGGAAGTTGGTCTCCTTTTCTGTTTTCTTCTGTGAGTGATAAGAAAGTTTTTAACCCGCTAAAAGAGGCGCCTACAAAGCCTGCGCTTTTAAAAGCAGCTACGTCAATTCCTAAATTTCTTGTAGCATTTAAGGAATTAGCAATAGTTTCTCTTTTTTGCTTATCATCTATAGTAAGAAATACTTTGCCATCTTTATCTATGGTAACTAATACAAAGTCCTTATTAGGAGCAACTTTAGAAGACACCGAACTAGGTGTAGTCACTGCAATTGCTTCAGAAGGTTTGAACTTCGTTGTTAAGATAAAGAAAGACAGTAAAAGGAAGGCCACATCGCACATGGCTGTCATGTCGATGGAGGTACTCTTACGAGGCAATTTGGCTCTACCCATTGTATAGTCTTTTAAAATTTTAAGGATTTGACTCCTTAATTATTAATAATATTTTTTACTACTATTTGTAGTTAGCAGCGAAGCTTTGAGTTAAAGTAAATCCAGACTCATCGATACCATATGTAATACCATCAATTCTTGTTGTAAAGACGTTGTACATAATAATAGCGACAGCAGAAGTACCAATACCTAACGCAGTATTATACAAGGCCTCAGAGATACCTTGAGATAATTCACGTGCAGCTTCTCCACCACCTTCTTCTCCTAATTTAGAGAAAGAACGAATCATACCTAATACCGTACCGAACAAACCTAATAAGGTTGCTACTGATGCGATAGTTGATAAGAATACTAAATTCTTTTCTAACATAGGTAATTCTAAAGCAGTTGCTTCTTCGATTTCCTTTTGAATGTTTAATACTTTTTGATCAGTATCTAATTCTGTATTAGATATCATCTCTTTGTACTTAGTCAAACCAGACTTCATTACATTACCTACAGAACCTTTTTGCTTATCGCATTCTGCAATGGCTTTGTCTACTTCTTTGTTGGCTAATTGGAATTGTACTTTACGGATGAACTCAGTAATATTACCATTACCTGCTGCTTTTCTAATAGTTAATAATCTTTCAATTACGAAAGTTAAAACGATTAATAAGCTACCAATCAAAATAGGCACAACGATACCACCTTCATACATTTTTGTAAATGTACCTTTTGGTCCTTTGTGTGTAGGCCAGAATCCACCACTAGGGTCTGGGTTTGTAAAGTTACTTGCGTTACCCAACACAAAACGCCAGATAACATAACCTGCTACGATACAAGCGATTGGTGCTAAAGTTGCAATCAAGTTACCGCCTTGTTGCGGCTGTGCTGTTTTCTTAGAAGCAGCTGTTGCAGTTGATTTAATCTCAGCCATGATTCAATTGATTTTTGGTTTTAAATAAAAATTTATTAAAGAAATTATTCCTTGTAGCTATGTGTTAGATTCACGTAAATCTTTTCTCACTAGTTTCTAAGGGGTTACAAAATAAGTAATTTATTGGTTGAAACAAACTTAGTATGTTAATTTTTAAAAAAATTATTTAAACTAACTTCTGTTGGCAAAAACTACCTATATTCATTACCCAATTTATGGGAAAGCAATAAAAATTTAATATGAAAAAAAATCTCCTATTTTCCTTATTCTTATTATTAGGGTTAACTCCCCTTTTGGCACAAAAACCGGACACAACAAGCCTAAGTGCTGGTCCGAAAAAAGAAACACCATCTAAACCAGGCCCAAAAGCCTTTGCAGATATCATAACCAAGAAGGCAATTAGCCAAAAAGGGGTATTTAGTGTTCATTTTCAAGACGATAAGTACTTTTTTGAGATTCCAGACAATCTTTTAGGTCGAGAATTAATAGCAGTTACCCGTTTTACCAAGGTAGCAGCAGGTGCCTCTAAATATGGAGGTGAGGTTGCCAATGAGCAAACCCTTCAGTTTGAAAAAGGCCCAGGCCAAAGAATTTTCATGCGCGTCGTAACCTTAATTAATAGAGCCGATTCAACCCAAACTATTGCTAAAGCAGTTAAAAATTCCAATTTAGATCCCATAGTCGCAGCTTTTGATATTAAAGCCTATGGCAAGGACTCCACTAGCTCAGTCATTGAAGTGACCGACTTTTTTAAAGGCGATAACCAAGCCGTTAGTTTGAGTAGTTCAGCAAAAAGAATCTTTAGCCTCTCTGGGCTGGCTTCTGATAGATCCTATATTGAAAGCATTAAAACCTACCCTACTAATATTGAAGTAAGGACAGTCAAAACCTATTCGGCAAGTGCTGGTGGGGCTGGGCCAACAGTTGGACCTAGCGGGCCTGGAATTCCCGCTGCACAAAATGCAGGGGCGGTAACCTTAGAACTAAACACTTCTATATTACTACTTCCAAAAGTTCCCATGAATAGACGCCTATTTGATCCTAGAGTAGGTTTTTTCGCGGATAACTTTACTGTTTACGCAGATGATCAACAAAAAGTAGAGGATCAGACTTTTGCAGTTAGATATAAATTAGAGCCTAAGCCAGAAGATATGGAGAAGTATAAGCAAGGCATTTTAGTTGAGCCTGCAAAACCTATTATCTATTATATCGATCCTGCAACACCTAAAAAATGGGTGGCGGGTTTAATACAAGGCGTAAATGAATGGAATGTAGCTTTTGAAAAAGCAGGTTGGAAAAATGCTATTCAAGGAAAAGAGTGGCCCAATGATAGCACCATGAGTTTAGAAGATGCACGCTATTCAGTCATTCGCTACTTTGCTTCTGATATTGAAAATGCATATGGCCCTCAAGTACATGATCCAAGAAGTGGTGAAATTTTAGAAAGTCATATTGGATGGTATCATAATATTTTGAAACTACAACACGATTGGTATATGATTCAAACTGGTGCTACCGATCCTACTGCTAGAAAAATGATATTGGATGATAGCTTAATGGTTAAACTAGTTCGTTTTGTTGCTGCGCACGAAGTGGGTCATACATTAGGACTTCGACATAATATGGGAAGTAGTAGTAAAACACCCGTGGAGAAATTAAGAGATAAAGAATGGTTAGCTAAAAACGGACATACTGCCTCTATTATGGACTATGCACGTTTTAATTATGTAGCACAACCAGAAGATGGTATTGCACAAAATGAATTGTTTGCTCATATTGGTGCTTATGATAAATGGGCCATCCAATGGGGTTATACCTATACAGGACTGAGTGATGTTGAAGCAGATAAAAAAATAAATAACCAATGGATTGTGGAGAACTTAAAAAACAATCCTCGTTTATGGTTTGGTGGAGAAGGATTTGGAAATGATCCTCGTGCACAAACAGAAGACCTAAGTGACAATGCGGTCGTGGCTAGTGAATACGGTATCAAAAACTTAAAAAGAATTCTTGCAAACTTACCCGCTTGGACAAAAGAAGAAGCAGACAAATACGAGAATTTAAGTGATATGTATTTACAGTTAACAGGTCAATTTAGTAGGTACATGGGTCATGTTGCCAAAAATATAGGCGGCGTATATGAAACATTTAAAAGTGTAGAAGAGCAAGGTGATGTGTATACAGCTACTCCAGTAGCCATGCAAAAAGCAGCGATGAATTTTTTACAAACACAATTATTTACCACCCCTAAATGGTTATTAGATTATTCTATTTTAAATAAAATAACCAACCCTGCCAGCAATGAGCGTGTTCAAAGTATTCAAACCAATATATTAAAAAGCTTACTTGATAAAGGACGCTTATTAAGACTCAATACTTCTTACACGCGTTTTGGTAATGCCACTTATGCATTACATGATATGATGGAAGATACTAGAAAAGGATTGTTTAGTGAATTGACTTCTCAAAAACCAACAGATGTATTTAGAAGAAATTTACAAAAGACTTATGTGAGTCAATTAGAAGATTTAATCAACCCTCCTGCAATGAGCATAAGCGCCCCAAGCCCTTTTAGAGCAGCGCCTGTTGATATTGAAAACACAGATGTAGTGTCTGAAGCAAAAGCACAATTGAAAAAATTAGCTGCAAACTTAAGAGCAAGTTCAAGTGCCGATGCTGCTACGCAAAGTCACTACGATGATTTACAAGACAGAATTAAAAAAGCATTGGACCCTAAATAAGGTATGTTAGCTAAACAACCTAAATAATATATTAAGTTGTTTCTACAAAAAAGCCCTCCCCGATAATCTGGGAGGGCTTTTTTTATACTTTAAAGAATGTAAAGGTTTAGCAATATTTTAAAAAAACTATTCGTACCTAAGCGCATCTATGGGATTTAATGCAGAAGCTTTCATAGCTGGATAAATGCCTGCAACTAAGCCCACGACTGTACAAATGACAATACCTATTACTACCCAGAGCCAAGGCACCACAAATCCCGTACCTAAAACAAGACTAAATATATTGCCCACCATTACACCTAAAATAATTCCAAAAATGGCGCCTAAAATACTAATCAAAATACTTTCAAATAAAAACTGACGACGCACATCTTTTCTTTTACCGCCAATGGCTTTAATCAATCCCACTTCTCTTGTTCTTTCACTCACCGCTACTAGCATAATATTCATAAGACCAATCGCTGCACCAATTAAAGTAATCATACCAATAGCCCCTGCAGCGCCACTAATGCCTGCTAAAAAGCCAATAAACATAGAAGCAAATTTATCACTCTTGTCAATCACAAAATTATCGGACTCAGAAGGAATTAATCTTCTTGCTTTTCTCATTTGAACAGTAGTCTCATCAATGGCTGGCTCCAATTCTGTCACATTATTAACCATTACACCTAATGCATAAGATGCACTTCCTTGATACTGTCTTACATTTTTTAAAGAAGAAATAACCACATCGTCTTGACGCAACATGGCACTAGACCCTTTTGATTTTAATAAACCAATAACACGGTAGGGCTTGCCTTGTAATAAAATAACCTTATCAATACATTTTTCTGGTCTACCTGGAAATAATTTAGCAGCTACATTCGAACCTATCACACAAACATTACGACCGCTGGTGATATCTACATTATTAAAATTTCTTCCTTGTGTTAATGAATAACCATTTACTGCAAGGTAATTCTCATCTCCACCCATTAAAGAAATTTGTGGATTGGTTTTTCTATTCTTATAATGTAATTCATTGTTTCCGCCCATTCTTCTTGAGATACTTACAGCCGCTCTATTAAAACCAAAATGATCTTTAAAATAAGTCGCTTCTTCAATTTTAATTGGCTTATCTAAATTCGATTTTTTTTCTTTTACACCTCTTTTCGTTTTAGAAAAATCATCCCCCCCATTATTCGGTCCGCCCATTCTTGCATTCATTTCTTTATACCTTACCACAAAGGCATTGGCCCCCATAAAAGAGAAGTTCTCTTTTAAACTTTGATTCATGGCAGAAATAGCGGTGATAATACCAATAAGTGCCATAATACCAAAGGCAATAATAGCTACCGTAATACTTGTTCTAAGTTTATTACTTTTTACAGTACGCCAAGCGAGTACGAAAGAATCCTGAATAGTCATTATACTATGTTTATGAAACCTAAAGGTAGCACAGATTCCACAATATGGCCTTATTGGGCCTTATAAAATGAGGAACGGCTAAAAGTATAGATAATTGAATACTAATGAAGGGAAAACGCCTAGGATGAGTAGCAGAATAGCCATTACCAAAAGCGTATAAGTATATTTCTTAGGAACTTCATGCATATTGGGTTCTCCTACTACAAAATACATGGCTTGCACTAATTTGAAATAATAGTAAACACTTACAGCTGCAAATAAAATGGCTATAATAATTAACCATAATCCAGACCCTGCTGCGTAAAGTGCATTAAGCATATAATATTTAGCAAAGAAACCTCCTGTAAGGGGGATACCTGCAAGTGAGAATAAAAATATAGTGGTTACAAAGGCAATAAGTGGATTGGACTTGGCTAAACCATGAAAGGCTTCAAAACTATTTTCTTTCATTTTAATTAAGACCCCAAAAACACCCATCGTAGCTAATGAATAAACAACGGCATATAAAATAATGCCCTCATTGGCAAAACTTGATTTACCATACAAAGCAAATAACATAAATCCTGCCTGTGCGATACTTGAATAAGCCAACATTCTTTTGACACTTCTTTGAAAAACAGCCACAATATTACCTACTAATAAAGTGGCGATAATGACAAAACTTAAAATAAGTTCCCAAGAATGTCCTAATGCTTTTGCTTGGCTATTAAATATGGTAATGAATGCGATAAAGCCAGCTGCTTTCACAATGGTAGCCATAAAAGAAGTGAACACAGTAGGTGCTCCATCATATACATCGGGTGTCCAAAAATGAAAAGGTGCCGCAGATACTTTAAAGTTCATGGCTGCAAATACTAGTAATAAACCAGCCGATAAAATCATTTGCTCAGCAGGTAGGCCAGTAGAGGGTTTAAGCACAGGTTCTATTAAATGAAAAGAGCCTGTGGCTCCATAAATAAAAGTAATGCCTAATAATAATATACCTGTTGAAAAAGAGCCCATTAAAAAATACTTTAAAGCCGCTTCATTACTGAATAAGTTTTTCTTATCGGCTCCAGTTAAAATATATAATGGAATAGATAAAATTTCAATGCCAATAAACAACATTAATAAATTATCAAAAGAAGTTAAGATACTTGCGCCGCATAAAATAAAGAAAAACAAAGCATAAAAATCGGCGGCCTGGTTATCAAATTTGGCAATCTCTTCTCCGTTCAACCAGATATAAATAAAAGTAAGAATGAAAAATATAGTATTCACGAATAAACCAAATCGAGTAAAGGCCAGCATGCCCTTGGTATCAATACTAATAACGTACCAACCATTTAATTGGGCCAAATTGCTTAAGATTAAAACAAATAATCCTACTAAAGCAATGCTTTGTTGCGATTTTTGATTTTTGATGCCCCATGAACAGAACATCATGATGACACCTAAGAGCGTAGAAACAATAATTGCATTCATTACTAATTCGTTTTATTATTTGACCAATAACTCTTGTAAAGTATCGGCTGTTAAAGTAAATAATGGTTTTGGATAGACCCCTGTTACAAACACAATAATCAATAAAATGATTAATACTGCTTGGGCTGCTTTATTAGGCGCAGGCATGGCATTTATTTTTTCACTTATCTCCCCATAGGCCACTTTTTGTACCATGTTCAAAGTATAAATGGCAGCGAGGACAATACTAATACCCGCAAAAGCAGCTATCCAAGGATTCAACATAAATAAACCATTGAACATTAAAAATTCACCCACAAAGGCATTGGTTAATGGCATGGCAATATTGGCTAAAGCAAAACCCACTAATAAAATAGCAAGTGTTGGTTGTTTTTTAGCAAGCCCTCCCATTTGTTGCATCGATCTTGTTCCTGTTTGTTGCTCCAATATATCTGCAATAATCCATAATCCTAATACATTAATACCATGCGAGAATAATTGAATCAAGGCGCCTTGAATAGCAATACCCGTATTAGTAAAAATAGCAGCGTTCATTAAACCTATATGTGCAATAGAAGAATAAGCAATTAGTCTTTTAATATCGTCTTGGCGAATAGCTATAAAAGAGGCGTATAAAATACCTACTACCGATAAAAATACTACCACATTGGTATGCGCTGCAAAAGCAACTGGAAATAAAGGAAGTAGCCATCTTAAAATTCCATACAAGCCCATTTTCACCATCACAGCACTCATAACCATGGTCACCGCTGTTGGCGATTGCTCGTAGGTATCGGGTTGCCAAGTATGTAAAGGAAAGATGGGCATTTTTATAGCAAAGGCTGAAAAGAATAAGGCAAAGGCAGTTATTTTTTGACCGTCTGTTAAATTCGAATGTATAAAGGATTGTATAGAAAAGCTATGTTCTGCTGTATGGGCATTTACAAATAAAATACCTATGAGCATAAACAAAGAACCTAAAAAAGTATAAATGAAGAATTTAAAAGTAATGGCTATGCGCTTCTCTCCTCCCCAAATTGAACATAAAAAATAAACAGGTATTAAAGCCAATTCCCAGAAAAAATAAAATAGTAGTGCATCTGCTGCTAAAAACACACCCATCAAACCTGCTTGGGTAAATAATAAAAGCGATAAAAATATATTTTTTTGCTTGTACTGGTTATTTGCAGTTGCCATTAAAATGGCGGGCAAACTTATGGCGGTTAATAAAATTAATATTTTAGCTAGACCATCCACTTCTAAAGTAAATCGGCTATTCAAACTAGGAAGCCATGACATATCAAAGGCCTCTACCTTATTAAAAGAAATAAAAACCGCCAATACAAGTGTTACCAAACTTACACCAATAGCTAATGAAGAAGCCATTGTTTCTTTTTTTACAAATAACAATACAATTGCAGTCAAAAGCGGAAGTAGCAGAAAAGAAATTAACATAATCGTTGCTTATTATTTTTGAAACAATGTATGGATGAATCGTAAAATATAAATATCATTAAACCAAATTAAAAAAAGTGTAATAATACCTAGTACCATAAATAAAATATAGTAGCCCGCTTGTCCATTTTGAATAAGCCTTACTTTTCTAGCACTAAACTGAACAAGCTTACCTGTCCCATTCACAGCACCATCAATCATTCTCTTTTCAATAAATTCTTTTAGAAATAAAGCAAATTCATTCAATGGTTCAATAATGGCTTTTTGATAGAACTCGTCTATATACCATTTATTATAAAAGAACTTTCCTATAGCAGAACTAGGCTCTTCGTCGGTTTGTTTGCTATAACGAGATAAAGCAATAAGTAAAGAGGTAGCTGCAATGGCTACTGACACTCCCATTAAAATCCATTCAGTAGACACAGGTAAACTAGCTTCATGAGGCGTAGTTACAATGGTACTTAGTTGTTCAGTTAACCAATGATGTCCTCCCATAATATGTGGAATACCAATGGCGCCACCCACTGCACTTAGAATAGCTAATACGATTAAAGGCAAGGTCATGGCTAAAGGGCTTTCATGCAAATGCGCTTCTTGTTCATGACTACCTCTAAACTTTCCTAAAAAAGTAGTGGCATATAAACGAAACATATAAAAAGCAGTCATCGCAGCGCCTATTAAACCAAGCACCCAATAAATTTTATTTTTTTCAAAAGCAGCTGCTAATATTTCGTCTTTAGAAAAGAAGCCACTAAAAGGAGGCACACCTGCAATAGCAATACAACCTATTAGAAAAGTAATATGTGTAATAGGAAGTTTTGATTGTAAGCCACCCATTTTTCTAATATCTTGTTCATGATGCATGGCATGAATTACAGAACCTGCACCTAAGAATAATAAAGCTTTGAAAAAAGCATGGGTGATCACATGAAATACTGCACCAGAATAAGCACCTACACCTAAACCTAAAAACATATATCCTAACTGACTTACTGTGGAGTAAGCCAATACTTTTTTAATATCGTTTTGCTTAATGGCAATCGTGGCTGCTAATAAAGCAGTACTAATACCAATTATGGCAATAATATTTTGTGTGATCTCACTATGACTAAATAAAATATTACTTCTTGTAATCATGTAAATACCAGCGGTTACCATGGTAGCCGCATGAATTAAGGCCGATACAGGCGTAGGACCTGCCATCGCATCGGGTAACCAAGTAAATAAAGGTATTTGCGCACTCTTACCCATCGCACCCACAAATAATAATAGAGTAATGCCTGTGATATCGGCACTAGATAATTTTGCTATACTTTCAGCAGTCAAAATTTCGCTATAACTCACAGTGCCTAGTTTAGCAATTAACCAAAAAATAGCTAATAAAAAACCTAGGTCCCCAATTCGGTTCATGATAAAGGCCTTCTTTGCTGCATAATTATAATTACCATTTGAAAACCAATACCCAATTAATAAATAAGAACATAGGCCTACTCCTTCCCAGCCCATGAACATGATAATATAGTTATCTCCTAAGACTAATAATAGCATGGAGAAAATAAACAAGTTCAAATAGGCAAAATACCTAGCATAGTGTGGGGCCGATTCCTCCTGCATATAAGCAGTAGAATATAAATGTATTAAAGAGCCTACACCTGTAATGACTAATAAAAATAAAGAAGATAATGCATCAACTTTAAAATCGAAAGGAATTGTAAGACTAGCTGTATGAATGAAATCAAAATAATGCACCGTCACGGCTCCATTGGTCTGTACCTGTAAAAAAGCAACTATGCTTGCAATAAAGGAAGCCACAATATAGCCAGTGGCTTTATAAGCAATTACCTTCTTGCTCCAATAATTTCTACCAAGCCCGTTGAATAAGAACCCAGCTAAAGGCCAAAGAAGAATGAATGCGATTAATATTTTCATAAGGGCCATTGACTTAGTTTTTTAATCTATTTAGGAAATTGATGTCAATAGAATGTGTATTGCGATACATCATTACTATAATGGCTAGTCCAATACTTACTTCCGCCGCAGCAACTACCATGATAAAAAATACAAATATTTGTGCATCTATACCTGCAGTAGTAGTAGGTGACATAACAGCCGCTGCTCCATAATTCATTTTAGAAAACGCCACCAATAATAAATTCACCGCATTCAGCATAAGTTCAATACACATAAAAACAATGATCGCATTGCGACGCGTTAACACACCTATTACGCCTATGCTAAATAGCGTTAAACATAAAAAGATATAATATTCTATAGGCATCTTACAAAAATTTATTTTTTACCAATGATTACAGCTCCCACCATTGCACTTAAAAAAAGTACACTACTTATTTCAAAAGGCACAACATAGTCGGTAAACAATGCCTGACCCAATGGATGTATAAGCCCAATGCTTCCTTCTTTTAGTAAAACTGCTCTTCCCTGAAAAGAAGTATTTTGTTTTACAAGCGCAATTAATAAAGTTAAAAAACTACCTCCCGCTATCACTCCAATTAATTTAACTAATAATTGCTTTTGTGGTTCTTTGTCTTTTTTAACATTCATAAGCATAATCACAAATAAGAATAACACCATAATGGCCCCCGCGTAAACTATAATATTTACAATGGCTAAAAATTGCGCATTTAATAAAATATAATGCCCAGAGATGGCAAAAAATACTAGAATTAACCAAAGCACACTATGTATGGGGTTCTTGCTTATTAATACCATTATTGCACTAATAATAGCAAAGGCAGATAAAGCGTAAAATATAATTTCTAGTGTATTCATATTATTTAAGCTTCTACTCCTTTTGCTTTAGCAAGTGCAGTTGCACTGTTTAAAGTATGTGGAATTAATAAATCGTTTTTATCGTAAATAAACCCTTTTCTAGTATAGTTGGCGGGTGCAAAAGTTTCGCTTAAATAAATAGCGTCTTTTGGACAAGCCTCTTCGCAAAGTCCACAGAAAATACAACGCAACATATTAATTTCATATTTAGCGGCGTACTTTTCTTCTTTGTATAAATGCTCTTCTCCTTCTTGTCTTTCCGCAGCCTCCATAGTAATGGCTTCTGCCGGACAAGCCACCGCGCATAAACCACAGGCAGTGCAATTTTCACGACCGGCTTCGTCTCTATTTAATACATGTAAGCCTCTAAACACAGGACTAAACTCCCTTTTTTGTTCAGGGTATCTTACTGTAGGTTGCTTTTTAAACATGTGACTAAAAGTGATCACCATGCCTTTAATAATATTAATCAAATACAAACGCTCCCAGAAAGTCATGGGACTGCGATTTACTGCGAATGATTTATTGGTTAATGCTTGCATGTTATATTCGTACAGTTTTTATAATTATAATTTTGATAAAATGAGTGCACCTGTGATTAACATATTTAATAAAGCAAGTGGTATCATTTTTTTCCAACCTAAATTCATTAATTGATCATATCTAAATCTTGGAATGGTCCAACGAATCCACATAAATAAGAATACAAAAAGTACTATTTTAATAAGCAGGGTACCTACACCAATGAGGGCTGCTATATTAGGCGCCACAGTGCTTTCATCAAAGAAAGGCAAGTCGTATCCACCAAAATACATACTTGCCATAATTGCGCTACTCATAATCATATTTACATATTCCGCAAATAAATAGAAGCCTAATTTCATAGAAGAATATTCTTGGTGGTAGCCAAAGTTTAATTCATTCTCTGCTTCTGGTAAATCAAAAGGAGTACGATTACATTCTGCCATCGCACAAATAAAGAAAATTAAAAAACCTAATGGCTGATACACCACATTCCACCAATGTCCTGAGACTTGATCTGCTACAATGGTTTTTAAACTTAGTGTGCCAGAGGTCATTAATAAAGCTATTAAGGCAAGGCCCATGGCAATTTCATAACTAATGGCTTGAGAAGCTGCTCTTAAAGCAGACATCAAAGAAAATTTATTATTGGAAGCCCAACCTCCAATCATAATTCCATAAACACCCATACTCACCACTGCAAATACATATAATAAACCAATATTAATATCGGCAATTTGTAGTTCAATAACTCTTCCAAATAAATGTACTTCAGTGCTCCAAGGTATGACTGCGCAGGTCATCAAACTAGCAGTCATGGCTAGTCCAGGACCTAAAATAAATAACCACTTACTAGCCGCATTAGGAATAATTTCTTCTTTCATGATTAACTTCAAACCATCTGCTAGTGGCTGCAATAAACCAAAAGGCCCTGCCCTATTCGGACCTGGTCGGTCTTGTAAAATGGCAGCCACTTTTCTTTCTCCAAAAGTGGTATATAGAGTAATCAAAAAAGTGGTGAGCACAATAATGACAATCAAAATTAATTTCTCAATAATAAAGGCCCAATCAAATGCGAGTAGTGTCATACTTTATGTATTAGGCGTTTTTAGAATTATTGTTAAAACTAGTTCCATGAGAAGGACCCTCTATTTCACTTAAACGTATAGAAGGCAAGTTCACTTCACTTTCATTATGAATATCCATTAATAAATGAGGGGCTCTGCCATCATTCACTGCTTTAAAAATTTCAGTTGGTTTTGTTGTACCAATATTGCCTGCATAATGACCTTGTGCAATAACGGAATGTCTGCTTATCTCACGTGGTCCTTCAATAATCCAGTCGTTGGTATGTTTTTTATCAAAACGACAAGTATTACAAATCCATCCTGGCTTACCATCTGGTGTGTCTTCAATTTCACCCCATTCGTCTTTGCGTGCAGTCACTCTAAATACTTCATCTCCTCTATTCCATAAGGTTACACGACCAGAACAAGTTGGACAATCACGGTGTGCATCCATGGGTTTTAAAAACCATACTCTATTTTTAAAACGGAATGTTTTATCGGTTAAAGCGCCCACTGGACATACATCAATTACATTGCCTATAAAATCATTGTCTAAACTCTTCTCAATATGGGTAGCAATTTCTGCATGGTCGCCTCTGTCTAAAATGCCGTGCACTCTTTTATTGGTTAATTGGTCGGCGGTAAATACACAACGGTAACATAAAATACAACGCGTCATATGAAGTTGTATATGCTTACCTAAATCATGCTTTTTAAAAGTACGTCTTTGAAATTCATACCTAGTGCCTGCCTTACCATGTTCAAAACTTAAATCTTGTAAATGACATTCTCCTGCCTGATCACAGATTGGACAATCAAGGGGATGATTCAACAATAAAAATTCAACTACCCCTGCTCTTGCATCAATTACTTTTTCACTGGTAATATTTTTAACTTCCATTCCCTCCATCACCGTGGTTCTGCAAGATGCGACCAACTTTGGCATGGGACGAGGATCTTTTTCAGAGCCCTTCGATACTTCCACTAAACAAGTACGGCACTTACCACCACTTCCTTCTAACTTGCTATAATAACACATAGCTGGCGGCGCCACTGCACCTCCAATTTGACGCGCCGCTTGCAATATGGTAGTGCCCGCTGGTACTTCAATGGTAATGTTGTCTACTGTTACTTTAAATAATGTTTGTTCACTCATAGTTTTACGCAATGTTATGCAGGCACATGAATTGGGTCTGCATAGTGTTGTAAACCAAAATTACTTGTTTGTGATAAGGCTCTATTGTTGATATGCCATTCAAATTCGTCACGGAAATGACGAATTGCTGCAGCTACGGGCCAAGCGGCTGCATCTCCTAAAGGACAAATAGTATTGCCCTCAATTTTTCTTTGAATGTCCCACAATAAATCTATATCGCTTGATTCACCTTTTCCT
>Ga0222712_10003873_pt1 | contig 16028 bp, 31 predicted proteins | sample C33_657DmetaG_FD_165043 | JGI IMG/M metagenome (GOLD analysis project Ga0222712, IMG submission 165043) | Estuarine water microbial communities from San Francisco Bay, California, United States - C33_657D | ecosystem: Environmental > Aquatic > Marine > Unclassified | place: USA: California... | reverse complement strand
GTAAACAGCTAAATGTCGCGAAGTTTATTCTATTTGAAATGATGGATCAAAAGGAGAGAGTATGAGTAATATGAAGAATCTATACGCAGAACTCGTAGAGTGCGTAGCAATGGGTCTCAGCAACGAAACGATCGCTAAGATCACGGGTCTCCCCAAAGAGGCCGTAGCGGTTCTGGCACACGACATCGAGACAGAACAGATGCGGAATGACCTGATCGAAGGCTACGGCGAGTACTACGGCGCCTGAGCAAGGGGTACCCTAAATTATGAGACAGACAGGGTGCTTGCTAGATCAGGGGTATATGTGCCTCGCGCTTTAACATCGTGTTCAACCAGTCTCAAATTCTTTCCCAAAAAAATTTCCCCCAGAAAAATTTGCACCAGAAAAAGTCCTTCTAAAAAGTTACTATGTCATTATCCACTCCTCTAGAACCATTCGTCCTTCCCCCGTTTCCCACTATCAGACAAATCCCTAACGCATCCTGGCCTACAGTAGAGGGTACGCTACCCAAGCCCACCGTGAAGCGTCCAGTACTTAACAAAGTCTACTTCTCATGCAAAGCTCTGAAGCAAACACATAAGACTTTTGATCCTAACGGTCAGCGCGATATCGTCAGGAAAATCTGGGAGATTCCTTTCTCTGTAGATGTAAACGAACCCGTTACTGAACTTACACAAAAGATTCAAGCTGTTATGACTGCCAAAAAGATATATAAACATTGGGATATTAACTTCTCTAACTTCACTATACTTGCTTCTGAAGAACTTACACTAATGGAAACTTTACTATGAAACAATGGATGGAGAAAGAGTTTTCACAATGGGTATACTACGATACCGAAGATGGTAAGATTATCGGAGCAGTCTATAAGATCGGTAACTCTACTGGTATTTGGGGTGGCCGTATCTACTTGGAAAATAATATGGAAAAAACACTTGGTCAGTTCATCGATTCCGATTGGGCCCGTAAGGGTGTAGAGCGTTATTGGGAAATTGATGGACGTACGTTACTGGAATAATTGAAATGAACGATTTAAAATTTACTACCGCCGGAAATTATATGGATACTAAGTTTGAGGACTTGATGTATAAATCGGGTCTAACTGCCTCTGGTTGTTGGGATCAGCTTGATGAATATGATCGTAAAGCTATTGAGCAATTCGCCGAATTAATCGTTAAAGAATGTGTCGAGGTTGCTATAGATAATGGATGCGGTGACTTTGTAGATATCGAACAAATACTATTAGATCATTTCGAAGTTAGCCGTGATCTTTGACCTTATTATTAGACTATTGGGAACTGCGTTTATGACGGCGGTATTAACCTTTTGGGGATTGGTACTGCTTGTTCTTGGATATTGGATTGTATACTGGATAATTAAACTTTGGAGTTGGATATGAATGAAAAGATTAAAAATTTTGTAAGAGAATCGAAACTGGATGTTTATGGTCTCGGTGCGAAACGGGATATGTGGGAAGACGCTATTGATCGTTTTACTACGTTACTTGTCGACGATGTCTGTGATGATATGATGTCGCTCGAACCGATGTATCCGGCGAACATCGTTGCCCTTAAGATTCGACAGAAGTATAATGTCGGAGCTAAGGTTGATCTTGGATCGTTAGATCAATATGATGATCCTGCTTGGCAGGGTAAGCAAAGGTGATTTCGGCCGTTGGAAAAACCGGGAGTAGGGGAACTTATGGGAATCTTTAGACATATGTATTATGCTATACGCTATGGAACCTGGGAATGGGGCCTGGATAACTATACGAGTCAGTATCGCTTCGGATTCAAACATTCCTACTACGACGGAGACTGGATTACGTTCTGGTTCTTTAAATTTTATATTGCGGTAAACTACTGATGATTAATCATACAATGCAAATGAGCAACAGGCTTAAATGCTTTGAGACAACTACTACTGATGGTAAAGTAGTTCAGGTATATGCCAAAGATGTGTTCGAAGCCCATCAGAAATTAAAGGAACTATACGGACCTCGGAATGTTCCTTTCATTCCCAAGATAGTGCCGTCTTGAAATAATATATAATTACCACTTATGAATAGGAGTCGTTATGTCATCAGAAGAAGAAAAATTTGCACATTCCAAACGTATTCACCAAAAGAATACTTCTGTAAAGAAGCAAGTTCATATAGCTAAAGAATACGGATTGCCCGTTGATACTCCTCACAAATTTGCCAAACACCATGCTGTTAATTGCGGCAATCCAAAATGTATCATGTGTGCAAATCCGCGCAAAACATTCAAAGAACTAACCGCTCAAGAGAAACGAATGTTTCAACCGAAACTACAAGATGAGTTTACACATAAAACGGATATCTGATATTTGACACAAAACAAATAAGGTGTTATAATAAGATATGGATAATAATACTCAATCCGCAAAAGAACTACTTGAGGAGATCCATTACATTCTAACTAAGGACAGGATCCTAATTAGAAAGCAATGGGTATGTAGGTATTTAGATCGAGTCGAAATCTCGAAGTTAATACCAAAGATAGAAGAACAACTTGACCAACTTAATTCCAAGGAACAATAATGGAAGAATACGAAGATAATGATGACGCATTTGAAATTAATTACGATAATGTAATTGAATGTAAGGAGTGCTTAAATGTCACTCGATTACTGGCGGCTGATTTAAAGTCTAATCCATATATGACAGTTGGACATTTTTTGAAACACATTTCAGATGCTGATCTTAAAATTCTAAACGACATCGTTGAGGAAAGTACTGGTATGGATCCTGACGATGAAGTCACTAATCCTGGACTTGCTGACGTAGTTCTAATTACAGAGATGTTGGTAAGAGCAGAAGATCTTTACTCAGAAGATGACGCGGTTCTTATGAAGCGAGTAAACAATTTTATGATTATGATTACGTGTGAAAATCTTGCTCGAAAAGGATTGGTTCAAGTATTCCATTCGAATTTATCGTTTGGCGACGATGAAGCTAAAAGAGTTATTGTTAAAAAGATTGACGGAATAGATTATGAGGATTAACATTGCGTCCGATATTCATTTAGAATTCGGCCCAATTGAAATTAAAAATACAGAAGGGGCAGATACCCTTATTCTGTCTGGGGATATTTGTGTTGCGGCTGATCTAACACATAAAGATGTCAATGATAAACGATCCAGAGTGATCCATGACTTCTTTGAGATGTGTTGCAACGAATATGACAATGTAATCTACATTGTAGGTAATCACGAACATTACAATGGTGACTTTCAGCGTACTATCCCGCACTTAAAAATGTATCTGCAGTCTTATCTAGAGAACCTACATATTCTAGATAAATCGGTTGTTACTATCAATGATGTTACATTCATCGGTGGAACATTGTGGACTGATATGAATAAGGAAGATCCATCTACATTATATTCTATGAAGGGTATGATGAATGACTTTATAAAAGTCGCTAATGGCGAAATTGATAATCGAGGTAAACCATATAAAGTAATTAATAGATTAACCCCCGATGATGTAGTAGTTGACCATAAAGAAATGTTAGAATATATTCGTACAGTTGTCAAGGGTAAATACGATCAAAAGTTTGTGGTAGTTGGGCATCATGCTCCTAGCAAATTATCTACTAAACCAAAATACCAAGATGATTATATTATGAATGGCGCATATTCATCTGATCTATCTGAATTCATTTTAGATTATCCACAAATTAAAATGTGGACACACGGACACACGCATGATAATTTTGATTATCTTGTGGGTAGTACTAGAGTAGTTTGTAATCCAAGGGGTTATATTAAATACGAGCACCAAGCTGATATTTTTAATCCCAATATCATTTATGAAATTTAAGGAGTTATATTATGAGTAAAGTTGAGCAATATTCGCGTCCATGGGTAACATTTAATCCCAGCGATAAAAAACACCGTGAGATTTTCCATACAGCATTAAAATATAATACCTGGGGTAAATCGCCGGTTCGTTTCTGGTTAGAAGGAGAAACATCTAGTTTAATGGATCAATGTACCCAGAAAATGGCTAGGTATTATATGGAACAAGAATTCGGTAAAATCAAAGATAAACTTATTGCTGACGAAATTAATGCTATTAATCAATATCGATTTACTGCAGCTGTTGTATAATACCCTTACGGTTGACACGGGTACTAAAAGATGTTATAATATGTTATATTAAGGAAATGAGATATGAAAGATTTTACAGAAACATGGTATTCGACTGCGTCTGATTCAGACCGCGATATCTTTAAAAGTTGGATTAAGAGTCATCTTGCAATGGGTGAGATGAAAATTAAATTCATTAAAAAAGATAATACAATAAGAGATATGCGTTGCACATTAGGTGCAGGCTATTTGCCCGTAACTGAAGAAAAAGAAATTAAGAGAAAAGAAAATACAGAAGTTCTTGCAGTATGGGATATGGATAAAAGTGCTTGGCGTGCTGTTCGATATGATTCAATCAAAGAAATCCGCTTCGACATTTAAGCCCGATAAAATGATTGAAAATAAACGAAAGTTTATTCCTGATCCTTTGCTCAATAACAAAGATCAGCGCAAATTTAAAAAATTAGTAATTAAGGAACATAATGGCAAGAGTATCACTTGACGCAGAACCTAGCATTTCTGTATTATCTCCAGAAGAAAATACATACAATGTTCAATTGATGAGAATCATGAATTGGTATTCTGCAGAAAAGGCAAAAGCAGATGCTCGCAAGTATATGCGAGAATATGTTAAAGCTAAAATGCCAAGTGAGTTAAACACATTTGACCAAGTTAAAGATGTAAACATTGTAAATACATATGGTTGGATTTCTCGCATAGTTATGCGCAATGGTAAAATTTCCGATAATCATTTAACTAAACTTACAGGATATCTAAAAGAAACTTTAGATTCTACAATTTACATTCCAGAACCAGTACAACAAAAGGTTGTTATATCTGCGCCTAAGCCCTCAATTCAAGATGCAATGAAAGAAAAGATTTCAGAATATCTAGGAGAGTTAGAAGGTTCATTTGATTCTGTAGTTAAGAACAAAGAAGATTTTTCATTGTATAAAAATATGCAAGCGAATCAGATTCCAAAGCCCTATGTAAATGATATTAAAGAATGGTGTAAGAATAAACTGCGCGAATACATTCAAGTATATGAGGGTAAAGATTCTCAAATTGTAGAAGGTTATTCTAACATTACAAAGAAAGAATTAAAAAGCATTGTAAAAATGCTGGCACAATTTATTGAGGACTGTGATAAATATTCAGAGTTCAAGAAAGCAAATCGTAAACCCCGATCAGTTAAGGCAAAACCTGCGAGTGTTCAAGTTAAGAATCTCAAGTATAAAAAAGAAGATACTGATTTAGGTCTTACGTCAGTTGATCCCGCAGAAGTTATTGGTGCACAACAGGTATGGGTATTTAATACTAAAACTCGTAAGTTAGCTCTGTATAAAACAGATTCGGCTACAGGTATTTTTGTTAAAGGTTCAAGCTTTCAAAACTACGATCCAGAATTGGGTTGTCAAAAGACTTTGCGTAAACCTGCAGATCAACTTAGGGATTTGATGGGTGCTACAAAAGTACAATTAAGAAAGTATATGGATGGTATCAATTCTAAAGCATCTCCTGCAAATGGCAGAATGAATACTGATACATTAATCCTTAGAGTTATTAAATAAGGTTTCAGATGGCGCTAAAATTATCATATTGTCAATTAATTAAAATTATTTTAACGAAGATTGGCGGTAGCCCGTTACAACAGGTTTATACTCAGTTGTCTCAGGGTCTGCAACAAATTACCAAGGGAGGCATTATCCCTAGTGAGTTTGCACAACTCAAAGCATTTATAGATCAGGTAACTACCCAATTAAATGCCATAAGTGGCGATATTAACGCAATGCAACAGTTAACTCAGAAATTTTTCTATAATCCAGTTGGTACCGTTACAACCGAATCTATTACGCAAATTAATAATCGCTTAGCTCAAATTGAGGATCCTCTATTCCCCGGAACCGCAACTTCTGGCAATGAGGCCGAATTTGAAAAATTGTCATCTCTAAAATCGGATCTCACAGCATTTAAAACACACACTGATACTTTAGCAGGAGTGACCGAACCTTCAACAACAGGAGGATTCGGGGGATGTACTTTGGCGGATTTATTAGGCGACGGCTGTTCTCCTGCAGCTGATGTACCCGATGTTGATCTTCAAGTAATAGTCGATGGATTTAAATCTGGAGCGGTGTTAAATCAACTTAAAAGTAATTTAATAACTTTGGTTGCAAATGGAACAGGGTATACTAATTTAGTAACATCAATTAATTCATTACAAAGTACTTTGCAAAATTTTAATACTACCGTAACATCTAAATTAAATAAGATTATTATTAAGCGAGCAGTTGAAACTTACATTACAGATCTTGCATTTAAACTTTTATCTGGATGTAGTAGTGGCCTTGTTGATGCTACAATTAGACCAGAAGCAAAAGCAGCAATAACTCCTTTTACAGCATACGCTCAGAAAATTTTGGCAGGTGAATTAAATGCAGATGGTTCATTACCTGGTGCAAACGACACTACTTTAACAGCTTAACTAGAAAGATATATTATGATCGTTGTTGATTACAGCCAAACGGCAATTTCAAACTTGATGGCAGAAATTGGCGGTAGAAAAGATATTGAGGTTCAAGTGCCGCTTTTGCGTCATATGATTTTGAACTCAATTCGCGGATACAAACAAAAATTCGGAAAAGAATATGGGCAGCTTGTTCTTGCTATTGATAATCGTAATTATTGGAGGAGACAAGAATTCCAATATTATAAAGCAGGCCGCAAAAAAGCTCGTGAGGATTCTGGTCTAGATTGGAAAACAATCTTTGAAGCGCTTGATCTTATTCGCAATGAGATTGATAAATTCTTCCCATACAAAGTAGTTAATGTAGACGGCGCTGAAGCTGATGATGTAATTGCAGTATTGGCAGAGTGGTCTCAGACCAATGACTTTGCAGAAGGCGGAGTCTTTAGTGATGATCCAAAACCATTCTTAATTGTATCAGGTGATCATGATTTTATACAATTACAAAAGTATAAGAATGTGAAACAGTTTTCTCCTACACAAAAGAAATTTGTTAAACCCGAAATGTCTGCAACTCAATATATTTTTGAGCATACAATTAAAGGCGACAAAGGTGACGGCATCCCTAATGTATTATCTACTGACGATAGTATTGTTGCAGGCGAAAGACAAAAACCTATTACTACTAAGAAGTTAGAAGCTTGGTATAAAGATAAAACATCTATGCCAAATGATGCAGACTTTATTCGTAATTTTGAACGCAATCAAAAGTTAGTTGATTTTACCTTTATCCCGCAAGAGATAAAAGATGCCATTATAAATAATTACGCAGGGCAACCTGATAAAAATAAGAGTATGCTTTTGAACTTTTTCATTGAGCATAAAATGAAAAACATGCTAGAATTGATTGAGGAATTTTAATGAAAACACTTATCCCACAAATTTTTGAAGAGATTGAAAGAACGCCAACTAAACAAGCAAAAATTAATTGCTTGCGCGCGTATGACCATCCTGTATTACGAGGGATGCTTCAAATCAATTATAATCCCAATTTTAAATTAGATTTGCCGGCAGGTATGCCTCCTTACAAACGAGACGAAAAAATACCAGTTGGATATTCAGAAACAAATCTTTTTGCAGAGTTTCGACGAATGTATATTTGGGGTCAACCAAGTAATTTGCCGAAAATTAAAAAAGAAACTTTATTTGTTCAATTACTTGAAGGTATCCATTGGACAGAAGCAGATGATCTTTGTTTGTGTAAAGATAAAAAACTTCAAACCAAATACAAAACAATCACAGAAGATTTGGTTAGAGAAGCATTTCCTGACGCATTACCACCTCCGGTTCCAAAAGAAGTAGTTAAGAAAGAACCAACAGCAAAAAAAGAGAAAGTCTCTTTGAAAGGTTGACTCGGTTCTTCAAACGAGACGTACCCGAACCGGTTATAAGTGAATGGACATATTATGGTGAAATCCCAGATGATCCAAAACACGATCCGAGAATTTTGAACACCCACCAATACAGAGCATTTGACAAACGTTGAAAAAGATGTTATAATATAGTATGGGAGATTTAATATGACAATGCACATCGTTGGACCTTGGTTATCTACAAATGGTAAGAAAAAAGGTAAAGTTAAATTCAAAAGTGCAGAAGAGGCACGTAATGCTAGAGCTCTTGAACAAGAGTGGTCTTCTATGAAGAAAAAATGGGGAGTTGAAATTGAAGATGCTAAGCGTAAACGCGCAATGGCAGCTGAGGTTTATTCTCCGCCTGTAACATCCAATCCTAGGAATGTTACTAATAATATCCAGAGTTTAAATTCAAGAACAACCGGTGCGGTTTCTAGTAAGCCGTCGCCTGTTTATACTGGTACTAAGGTGCTAGGTATTGGTACAATGCACAAATCAAACGCAGTTCCAATCTTTAGCGATGATGAGGCAAAAGAAATTTCTACGATGAGGCGTTGATGAGAAAAATAGTTTTAGTTACAGGTGGATTCGATCCCATCCATTCTGGTCATATCGAATATTTTAAAGCAGCTAAAAAATTAGGTGATCTATTAGTTGTTGGTGTAAATTCTGATCCCTGGCTTTCTCGCAAAAAAGGTGTACCGTTTATGCCTGCTAATGAAAGATTTGCGATTGTTAACAATCTAGGTATGGTTGATCGTGCAATGTTCTTTAATGACGATGATGGATCAGCCAAACAAGCAATTAAAGATGTACGTGCTCTTTATCCTGCTGATCAAATTATATTTGCTAACGGCGGCGACCGAACATCTGACAATATTCCTGAGATGGATTTGAAAGATGATAACTTAATTTTTAAATTCGGTGTTGGGGGCGAAAACAAAATGAATTCTAGTTCTTGGATTCTTCAAGAATGGAAATCGCCCAAGACCTCGCGCGCGTGGGGATATTATCGTGTTCTTCATGAACAAGACAAAGAAGTAAAATTAAAAGAACTTACTGTTGATCCAGGCAAATGTTTAAGTATGCAACGACATAAAGATCGTGCAGAACATTGGTTTGTAGCAGAAGGAACAGCTACGGTTTATAGTTTAAATCGTAGTACAGATGTTGAGCTAAAGGGAGTCTATAATAAATTTGATAGTCTCCATATTAGCAAAACAGAGTGGCATCAGCTTTGCAATGAAACCGATGACCCATTGAAGATTATCGAAATCCAGTATGGCGATAATTGTATTGAAGATGATATTGAAAGGAAATAAATTATGGCAGGTATTCCATCCAATCCCGCAGATCGTAAAGCAATTTTAGAGTGCATGAAAGAAATTTCTAATAGCATGGCTCGCATGGAAAGCGAGCGTGAATTTGTTCGTGAAGCTATTAAAGATATTTGTGAGAAACAAGAACTTAGCAAGAAGACTTTCCGTCGTATGGCTAAAGTATATCACAAACAAAATTTCAACAAAGAAATTGAAGAACACGCAGAGTTTGAATCTATGTATGAGACTATCACTAATACTACAAGAATGACAGCATGAACACTGAAGAATTACTCTCACATATAAAATTTCTTAAAAAAGAAAAAGCAATTTTAGAAACATTACTTCGTCCGGAAGATACAGGGCATATTAGAACAGCAATATCTGTTCTAGATTTTAGAATCGATATGATTCGAGAACAAATTCTTAAAGACTTAGACCTATGATTAGATATATTTTAGAAGCAACTTGGCGAGATAAAATTGGTCGCAATAAAAAGCAATCTATTATCGGTGTTTACGCTAAGTTGGAAGACATTGAAGATGCGAAGCAAAAAGTTTCAAACACTGCTCATAAGTATAAGAGTGTGACTTTTAATGTCCAATCTGAAGAACATCCATTTTTTGCTTAAAAATTAAGCATAATACCCGTATGCTTGACAAGGATACTATTTTCTGTTATAATAAAGATTAGAAAATAAGGAAACTCAAATGGCTTCAATCTCTACAATTTTTGATTCACTCGCTGCTGACAATTCTCGTCTTGCAAAAGAAGCAATTCTTACTGCAAATAAGGACAATAAAGAATTACAACGAGCAATCAAGCTTGCATTAGATCCCCTAATTAGTTTTTACATCCGTAAAATTCCTGCATACAATAAAAAAGCAAAAGGATCAAGAACTTTAGCTTGGGCAATGGATACAATCCAAAATGAATTCGCCACCCGCAATGTAACAGGCAATGCGGCGATTGAATTATTAACTAATGTATTGGAAAGCTTATATGAAGCAGATGCCGGTGTTGTTGAAAAAATTATCAAGAAAGACCTTCGATGTGGGGTTAGTGAAGCAACAGCCAATAAAATCTGGCCGAAGCTTGTCTCAACATACCCAGTTATGTTGGCTTCTGGATTCGACCAAAAGCTTGTCGACAAAATTAAATTCCCAGCATATTGTCAGTTAAAATTAGATGGCATGCGTTTCAACGCAATTGTTCGTAATGGTACAGTAGAATATAGGAGCCGCAATGGTAAAGAACTTAATATTCCAAGTAAGTTGTTTAGTGACGCATTACTCAAATTGGCTGATTTTTATGGCGCCGATTATGTGTTTGACGGCGAATTACTTGTAGTAGATTCTGCAGGCAAACCGCTTGATCGTAAAACAGGTAACGGCATTCTAAGTAAAGGCGTTAAAGGTACAATGTCCGATAAAGAAGCGGCAATGGTGCGAGTAACATTATGGGACGCTATTCCGTTTACAGGATTTCAAGCAGGTGTATTTAAAACACCATACAATGAACGATTCATGCAATTGATGCAGAATGTAGATTTCTTAAAAGGTGTATCGGCTATCGGTCATCTTGTAGATATTGTATGGACAAAAGAAGTTAATACTCAACTTGAAGCGCAAAATATTTTTGAGAAATTTTTAGCTGAAGGTCAAGAAGGCACTATTCTCAAATCCAAGACAAACATCTGGGAAGACAAACGTTCTAAAGAACAAATTAAATTCAAAGGTGAATTGGAATGTGATCTTGTTGTCGTAGGCTGGGAAGAAGGTACCGGTAAAAACAAAGGTCGTTTAGGTGCTCTTGTTTGCGAATCATCCGATGGTCTTATTCAAGTTAATGTTGGGTCAGGATATTCTGATGAACAACGCGAAGAATACACCAAAAAAGTTATTGGTAAAATTGTGACTGTTAAATACAATGCTCGAATCAAAGATCGTGGCGACGGTGTAGAACGTCTATTCTTGCCAACATTTATTGAAATGCGCGAGGACAAGGATCTTGCAGATTCTAGTAAAAAGATAAAATAATGAAATTTGAATCCAAAAAGGAAATATTTGTATATTGGGCAAATAAAGATTTTAATTACGAAATACCTGCTCCGGATTATGCAATTAAAGATTTACACGAACGTGTTGCTCGACTTGAAGTGCATGATGCATTTAATACCGCGGGCATTCTAAGATGCCCTATTGTAAATACGTATTTAAAAAATACATTTAGAATTAAATCTCCGGTTGATTATTCCATTATTTTAGATACGACACAATCTAAAGTTTTTAGTAGACATTATGATCAAAAATTTTTTGATGATTATGTTTTTATACGTGATACGAAGTCTGGTGTAGTTTCATTCTCATTTGCTTCTTCTGTATTTTTTACAGAAGAAGAATCATTAATAATGGAACTTAAACACGCAAATTATGCAACCAATGCGCTTGTAAATAATACTAGTTTTATGGGCGGCGAAATTGATATCGGTCGGTATTGCCGAATGACAGATTATGCGTTTTTTATAAATAGATATAATGAATTTTTATCTGTAAATCGTGGCGATCCAATACATTATGTTAGATTTTTAACCGACAAACGAGTGGTATTAAAAAAATTCAACTTTACAGATGAAATAAAAACTTTAATATCTCCTGTCATTAATGTTAATACGAGAATTAAACATCTTACAGGTATTCCAGTTTGGAAAAAAATGGAACAATATTATAGTTTTTTTAAAAGTTCTCAAATTAAAAAACTATTAATTAAAAAAATAAAAGAAAATCTTTTAGATGCTTAATGGATAAATAATGTCAAATACTCAAGCAAACGAATCTAATAACTATATTGTTACGTTAGTTGAAGATGGTGATGATTTAATATTACCATTGCCCGAAAGATTGCTTGAAGAAGCGGGTTGGAATGACGGTGATATTTTAGATTGGTCTGACAACGGAAATGGTTCTTGGACAATAAAAAAAGTCCCAGAAGTGACACCTGAAGAAGAAGAAGCTTGGAAAGAATTAGAACGTAAAAATAATATATAAAGAGAAGGAACCTCTTTATGAGCGCCAAAGTTTTAAGATTTCCGGATAAACAAAAAACAGTTGTTTATAAAATTCCGTTATATACGGATGAGGAAATATTTCTTACTGTTTTAGCAGTCAATATATTTAGTTTGTTTTCATATAAAATAACAGCATCCACATTAGAAAATTGTGATTCAGAGATAGTTTTATCCGCAATAACCAAAGCATCTACTTCTGACATATTTTCAAACTCCGCAAAATTTACATACATTGAAATTCTTAACGCAGTTGAAAAATTTGAAACATGAATATATTTTATTTACACCACGACACTAAGAAGTGTGCTGAATTACATAACGACAAGCATGTCGTTAAAATGATACTTGAATATGCTCAATTACTTTCTACTGCTCATAGGTTTATTGACGGTGTCCCTAGTATTGATAGGGGAACTAGAACTGGCAGACAACGAACCTCGTATATACTCTCTGATAGCCGCGATGCTGTGCTTTATCGGGCTACTCATATTAACCATCCTTCAGCAATTTGGGTAAGACATTCTTATGAAAATTATGAATGGTTGTATAAGCTATTCATTGCAGTATTAAACGAATATACGTATAGGTATGGTAGAATACATTCTACACAACGATTAGCAGATGTTTTGTATACTCCACCTACAAACATTCCTAAAGGTGTAGGATTTACTGAACCTACACCTGCAATGCCAGATGAGTATAAGGTATCTGGGAATTCCGTCAGATCATATATAAATTATTATGTTGGTGCAAAAAAGCACTTAGCATCCTGGAAAAAACGACAAACACCTGAATGGTTTACATATGCCTAGTTATACATTAAAATGCAATGATTGTGATACAATGTTCGACGTACTCTGTCGATATGATGTAAGAGCCGAACAACAATGCCCATCCTGCAAATCAACAAATCACGAGAACCACATCACTAGTGCACCTGTACTAGGAGACTCTGTACGTCTAGGAGTCACTAAACCAGATGGTGGTTTTAACGAAGTCTTGTCTAAGATTCACTCAAATAATTATAAGAGTAACTTGGCAGACAAACTAAGTAGACGATAATGCTTCCAATAACTTTAACTCCACGGAGGAACGAATAGCCGAAAGTCTATTTGTCCTCCTTTTTCTTTAAGAGGGCATACATGGCAAAGTCTAAAAATAATACTCAGTTACAGCCAGATCAACCACAAATAACTTTAGCGAATAATCGTTTAAGGTTACGACTAGATGATATGAAGGTAATCGAGCCATTAACGGACAACCAGAAACTATTTTTTGACGCATACGAAGATTCTAGTATAATGTTACTCCATGGGGTAGCAGGCACAGGAAAAACTTTTATTGCTTTATATCATGCTTTAGAAGAAGTGCTTGATAAGTCAAATCCTTACAAGCGGGTAATCATAGTTAGATCAGCAGTACCTAGTAGGGAAATTGGTCATTTACCAGGAGACGAAAAAGAAAAGACAGAGGTTTACACAGAACCGTATGTCGAAGTTTGTCAAGATCTTTTCGGAAGACATGACTCGTATCAAAGATTAGAAGAACAAGGAGCAATTAAGTTTTTAATCACATCGTTTGTCAGAGGTATTACTTTAGAAGATTCTATTATCATTGTAGATGAATGCCAAAATATGACAGACATGGAACTAAATTCCGTTATTACAAGAGTAGGTAATCGAAGCAAAATTGTATTTTGTGGAGACTTTAGACAAACAGATTTATACAGAAAAACAGACATGTCTGGACTCAAAAAGTTCATGGCAATCGCCGATATGATGCCCTCATTTAAAACATTCGAATTCGGCGTGGATGATATCGTTAGATCTGCTATTGTAAAAGAATATATTTTAGCAAGATTAGATTACGAAACAAGGTATTGTACCTAATATAAATATAAGAGCCGGACTAATAATTCGGCTCTTTTTTCGGAGGAAAGATGAAAAAATTATTATTGTTTATTGTAGCATCATTATTTTCAATTACTGCGTCTGCTCAGTATATGCATTGGCATTCGCGTCACGGTCCATACTATAGTCACGATAGATGGATTGCGCCTTTAATTATTGGCGGTGTTATTGGATATGAGATAAATAGATCTCGTACAAATACCGTTGTTGTTCAGCAACCAACCGTAATTGTAGAACAACAGATGGAATGCACTCCGTGGAAAGAAATACAACAATTGGATGGTACGATAACAAGAGAAAGAACGTGCTATCAAAAATAAAGGATAAAAAATGGCTAACGGATTTGATTTCGATTTTACAGAAGAACAAGTACACCACTTATTACCAAGAGTAAAAAATGTTACTGAATGGTATGACGCAATGGTTGAGACATTACCTCAGTATGGAATTAATGATATTGCTAGAGTATCTGCATTTATTGCACAATGCGCGCATGAGTCTGGCGGATTTACTGTTATGCAGGAAAATCTGAACTATAGTGCGGATGGGTTACAAAAGATCTTTGGTAAGTATTTTCCTAACCCACAAATTGCTGCTCAATATGCAAGACAACCCGAGAAGATTGCTAACAGAGTGTACTCTAATAGAATGGGTAACGGAGATGAGGCAAGCGGCGAAGGTTGGAAGTTTAGAGGCCGTGGTCTTATCCAATTGACCGGAAAACATAATTATACAAAATGTTCTGAGGCATTTTTTGACGATCATACTTTATTAGAACAACCCGATATTCTGGTTCAACCATATTATGCGTTAAATTCAGCATGCTGGTTCTGGAATGCAAACAAATTAAATGAACTTGCAGATGCGCAAGACATTAAGATGATGACAAAGAAAATTAATGGCGGTTTTATTGGTCTTGATGACAGAATCAAACATTATAATCACGCAGTAGATATTTTACAGGGATAATTAATGATTTTTAATCATGTGAATGTGAATAAATTTGAGACGTTGGAACAAATTACCCGAGAAGATGGTGTAAGATTTTATCAAACACCATCTGGTAACAGATATCCTTCAATTACTACAATTTTAAGTGCGCAAAGTAAACAAGGTTTGCTTGAATGGCGCAAAAAAGTAGGTGAAGAGCAGGCAAATAAGATTTCTAAGGCTGCAGCGAGCCGAGGAACAAAACTACACACGCATGTAGAAAATTATCTAAACAATATTAATGCTATAGATGAAATGTCCTTCATACAAAAAGAACTTTTCGCAAGTATTTTACCTGAGTTGCACAAAATTAACAACATTCATGTGCAAGAACAAAAACTTTATTCAGATTATTTGCGTTTAGCTGGCACAGTTGATTGTATAGGTGAATACGAAGGTAAATTAGCAGTCATCGACTTCAAAACTTCAAGCAAATTGAAGAAAAAAGAGTGGATTAGCAGTTATTTTATGCAATGTGCTGCATATGCCATCATGTATGAGGAAAGAACCGGTGTTCCTATCAACAAATTAGTGGTACTTATAGCGGTTGAAGGCGAAGATCCGCAAGTTTTTGTCGAAAAACGTGATAATTGGGCGGAAGAACTGCTAAAATGCAGAGATTCTTACGAAATGGACAACAATTTATTGACTTTTTCGTAAAACCTGTTATAATATATAAAATATTGCTGTATGAAGCAAAGAGAAAAGTATTCTGGACGCGGGTGCGAATCCCGCCAGGTCCA
>Ga0222712_10003871_pt1 | contig 16030 bp, 9 predicted proteins | sample C33_657DmetaG_FD_165043 | JGI IMG/M metagenome (GOLD analysis project Ga0222712, IMG submission 165043) | Estuarine water microbial communities from San Francisco Bay, California, United States - C33_657D | ecosystem: Environmental > Aquatic > Marine > Unclassified | place: USA: California... | reverse complement strand
GATCGACTCGCATCGCATCGCATCGATCGCATCGCATCGATCGAAACGCGTCGAATGGAGTTGAATGCCACGACGTCGACCGCGACGCATCGACGCGCGCGATGACGTCGGCGTCCGCGAGCGCGCCGTCGACGTCGACGTCGACGCGTTCGACGACATCGCGAGGAATGGACGTCGAGCGCGTTCGAGGAGGCGGCGCGCGAGCGACGCGCGTCGCGCTCGCGCTCGCGTCGACGACGACGACGAGGACGACGACGACGACGACGAGGACGAGGACGACCGCGGCGACGACGACGACGACGACGACGGACGCGAGAGACAAAGGGAAAACAAACGATGGGGAGATATCGGCAAAGGCGAACGTGACGTCGATGGTGAAGGAGGAAAAGACCAAGTTGGTTTTGCCGGGGAGCGTCGAACGCGGGGGGGCGGCGCTCGCGTTGCGAGCGATCGCGGCGCGAGCGAAATCGTTCGCTGGAATTAAGGTGAATGTGTACGCGATTGGGATATATTTAAATGACGGTGATGTTCGAGAGGCGATGCGCGCGGTGCATGGGAAAGGGGCGGATATGGGAAAAGTGGGGAAGACGAGCGACGCGCTCGGGGCGTTGGAGCGGTGCGAACGCGCGGCGCGACTTGTTTTCGCGCGCGATGTTGGCGGGGATAAGATTGCGGACGCGTTGAGAGAGAGAATAGCGTTGAAACTCGGGGGTAATTCCGCGAGCTTGAAGCAGTTCGAGGGATTGTTTAAAGGGGTGAGTTTTCAACGAGGCGCGACGCTCGATTTTCACGCCAAGCGCTCGGGGGCGCTCGAGACGTCGATTCGAGGTAAAGTCATCGGAACGATCGCCGACCGCGCGCTTGCAAACGCGCTGTTCGATGCGTATTTAGGAAATGATCCCGTGGTTCCATCGCTCAAAGAACAAGTCCGCGCGTACGTCTCGGGTATTCGTTTATAATTGGATGTGACGCGACTGTCCGTTCGCGTCTCGCGTCGACGGTCAACTCGGTCTCCTTCACACGCACGCGCGCGACCGTGCTTCGTCGTCGTCGCGCGTCGTCTTCCACAAACTCCTAGCTCGGCATGCGTGCGTTTTCCGCGTGCGCGCGCGCGTTCCACCCGCGTGCGCTCGCCCGAGTCTACGCGCGGGTCCTCGTTCGCGCGCCTTGGGCGTGTCTCGCCGTCCTCGCGTGCGCCATCATCGTCGCTTCCATCACCGTGTGCACGTCCTCGCGCGCGCTCGCGTTTGACACGACGTTAGAAAGCTATCGCGCGCGAGGAACGCCGCGAACGACGCGCGCGGTGGCCGCGGCGGTGGCGAAACGAGGCGCATCGAGGACGCCGCCGTCGGCGTCTCGACGCCGCGCTCGAGCGTTGGCATCATTGACGAACGCGAGCGCGAACGACGAAGGGGAATGGATTGACACCTTCGAGCCACCGAACGCGCCGCCGCCGAACGCGCCGCCGCCGCCGAACCCCCCGAGTCCGCCACCGTGGGGAGGATTTCATTCCACTGGATTCGTGCGCAGCGCGCTCGATCGAATGATTTTGGGCGCGTCGAGCAAGAACGGCGTCGACGGGCATAACGGGCACGATGAGTTTCACGTCATCGTGCAGAGCGGCGTCGTTGGAGAATGGGGGAAAGATGTACACGACGTCGTCGCTGGGGCGATGCGACAGGCCTGCGTGCTGCGACGGATGATTGAGAGCGCGGATGGGTACGACGAAAATTGTCGCGTCATCGACGGCGCTTGCGCAAAATGTTTCAGTTTTTTCAACCTTGATGACGCGTATTCCACGATTGGGCTGAGCGAAGTGTTTCAAGGTATTCGAGCGCTGAGCGAAGGTGATGAGGCGACGGTGTCGAGTCGATTGAGTTTCGTGCGGCAGCGATGCGAGTACGATCCAAAGTCTCGCGATTCGGCTCTGACGGCTCACAGAGCGATGTGCGATACTCTAGGCGACGCATGCGGAGCGCTAGCGTGCGCGAATGCGGACGTGCTCGATACGCGATGCATGATTGGTGATCGAGTCGGAATTTGCGATCTCATCGCGAACGTGAACCCATCGACGGATGATCTTTTATCGATTGGGCGAATGATTACGAACCTCGATCGTAATTTGTGCAATGAAATATCGCCATCGGATGTGTACGCGACTATTAAAGGTTCGGCAACGATGGTCAAGTGGTCTAAGTGGTCGCCGATAGAAGCTATGGGCGCAGGAGTGTTTGGAATTATGGTTAACGATGCATTTCTGTTGGATTCGCCGACTGACGACAGACGAGCGTTGCGGCTCGTGTTTCGCTTGAAACGCCACACGGTGGATTGGGTGAAAGATGTTGGGAGTCAAATCATCTCCAACTTTAATGAAGATGTGTCCGTTCGAAACATGGGCGCTTCAGCGACATGGCGCCACTTCGATGCATACGACTCGCTCGTCGACGACCAACTTGGTTCGGATTGCATGTGGGCCATAGGGGCCTTGACTGTAACATCGGCGATTATTTTGGTGCAAACGCGTTCAGTGCTCGTCACATTAAGCGCGATATGTTCAATCCTCGGAGCTACGGTGATCACGCATGCGATATATTTCTTCATATATCGCAGGGAGTGGTTTGGAGTGATACACATCGCCGGCATTTTTGTTTGCGTCGGAATAGCTGCCGATGATATATTTGTCGTGCACAGCGCATGGGTCGCTAGCGCCTTCAAGGTTCAAAAACGCGACAGTCACCTCGAAACGCTCGAAGACCGCATGTTTTGGTGTATTTCTCATTCGGCGTTTTCGGTTAGTATCACATCTTTTACCACGGCTGTTGCGTTTGCGAGTAACATTGCGTCGAAGATCCCGCCCATGAGTCTTTTCGGGATGTACATGTGTACGAACGTGTTGCTTTTACTCGTAACGACGGTTCTAGTCACGAGCGCAACGCTCGTTATTCTTGAGAAGGGGGCGTTTAAAGTGGCTTCGCGAAACAGGGTTGCTCAGTCGCCGACGAGTCCGCAATCGAATGGTGAGCATCGGAGAAGTCGTACGCAACGCAGCGTGACCATCGATTTAGGAGACGTAGCGACGTTTGAGCGAATGACGCATCGTCGATCACTGAGCGTATTCGATCCTTTTCCTCCGATCGTTCTTCAACGATTGGGAGCCGAGCACCGACCATTGATGCCAGACTCGTCTGCACCATCCTCACCCGTGGCTGTGTCCATAAATCGTCTAAGAAAACGCGATGTTCTGAAATCCTGCTTCACGCTGGCTCTGCGCTGGCGCTGGACACTTATTCTCTCCAGTTTTGGAGGTGTTGCGGTGGCAGTACTCCTGGCTATTCATGCTAATGTAAACGGCGACGATCCACTGGCTCTTTGGCCCAAGAATCACGTGGTCCACAAGTTCACTAACGCGGCGAGCACTTTCAATTCGTCCAGATATGAGGATTCGGTGCGCGTCGAATTTTCTTTTGGCGTGGACGCCGAACGTTCGGCGTATGAAGCAAACAATGACATGAGTTTGCAGTACGATGGCAAACCAACTTGGCTGGCGACGCCAGGTTTATCGTATGACTTTGCCAAGCCCGAACTGCAACAGTTCATGCTGGATCTCTGCAACTCGTTGCAATCGGCGACCATGGCACCGCACGTGCTCAGCAATTCCACAATAAATTGCTGGATGCAAGACATCGACGTTTGGCTGCGCGGAGGAGGCTTTAGCGGTTTGCATCGCAGTGGGCTACCCATCTCGGCGACCGATTTTCGCTCCGTGCTGGATTCATTCTCGCGGTATGTGAATACGTATTCGTTGATTGGATTCATGCAATCCAGGAACGGCTGCGATACCGACGCCAATCCGCTGTGCGCTTCGTACACCGCCGTAACCGTGGGCACGTCAACGAGTATGACGGGAAACAGCAAAGATGTCCAACGCGCATACGATTTTTGGGCGCAATGGTTCGACGAAAGAATTGCAAATGGACCACCAGAAACTATCGGTAGCTTTCAATCGAGCGATTCTTGGGTGCTCGTGGACACCGTAAACGAATTGAAAATCAGCGCGCTTCTCACCTGCGGGTATTCTCTCGCACTGGCTTTCATGGTTTTATTCTTCTGCACGCTTAATTTGAGATGTGCGGCGCTGGCGACGTGGTGCATCGCTTCGGTCGTTTGCTACTTTGTGGCCTTCATGTTCTTGCGCGGATGGAGTCTGGGTATCATCGAAGCGATCTGTGTACAAATTTTGGTTGGCCTATCGATTGACTATATCAGCCACATCGTCGTCGCATACGTTGCAACGAGACAAACGGTGATGTCGAAGGATGAGCGCGCGCTTTCGGCACTGCGATCCGTTGGAGGAGCGATTACGGCTGGATGGATCTCCACCGTCGCTGCGGCGGCGTGCTTGCTCGGGGCGACGATTGTGTTCTTCACCAAATTTGCCGCTTTCATCGTCGTCACGCTCACAATGAGCTACGTCCAAGCGATATTTGTGTTACCGCTCCTTCTCGCGACGTTCGGCCCGGAATTTCGAAGCAGCAATATTCCATCGTGAGTTAATCATAAATTTACTATAGAATGCGATATTATGATAGCTATGCCGGTGCGTTGGATGTAATAAGATTGTGTGATTTTATGATGCGCGGATATCTTTGCGGCGTCCTCTGTGACAGAGGCTCTGTCTTCTCCACGCTCGCACTTTCCCCAGGTCAAGCTCAAGCCCCGCATTCTGAGGCTCGCGCGCGCGCAAATGACGTCATTGCAAACACAGGTTGAAGCATTTGCGTTTCGCGCGTTACTCGACCATTTGCGCACGCGCGACGACGTGCAGAACATCGACCTCATGAACTTGGCTGGTTTCTGTCGCAACTGTCTCGCGAAGTGGACGCTCTTGGGCGCCCAAAACGTCGGCTACGCCATGACCTACGACGACGCCTGCGAGTGCGTCTACGGTGAGCCCTACTCGAGCTGGAAAGTGAAGCATCAGACCAAGGCGACGGCAGAGCAGCTCGCGGCGTTCGCGGCGGGCGCGAGCGGCCACGCCAGGCACGACGGGCTGCGAATGAGCGACGAAGCGGCGCCGGCACCAGCGCCGATCTCGAGCGGCGGCGGATCAGGCGTCTGGCGATCGAACGACTCGAACCGATTGTCCGAAGTGTGCTGTACGCCCGCCGATGCGTTGTCCGGTGGCGTCTCCCTCGCGGTCCCGGCTGGCGAGCTGAGTCGCTCGCGAAGAGGCGCCACGACTCGGGTGGGTGTGTTGACGGTTTCCGATCGCGCCTTCGCGGGAACGTACGCGGATGAGAGCGGGCCGATGATCGAGAGAGTCGTGCGCGAGTACGCGTCGACGTCGGGAGCGTTTGAAATTTCCAGCGTATCGACGGCGCTCGTCCCGGATGACGCCGCCGTCATCGAGCGCGCGCTCGCGGATTTAACCTCCCGATGCGATGTCGTATTCACCACCGGTGGCACCGGGTGTGCGCCGCGCGATGTTACCCCTGAAGCCACCTCACGCGTGCTCGCGCGCGAAATCCCTGGATTGCCCGAAGCCATCCGCGCGGCGACGTCGCTCGCCGAGCCACACGCGCTCCTGTCTCGCGCTATCGCCGGTGTCGCTCATTCCGGTGCGTTCGTATTGAATCTCCCCGGGCGTCCACACGCGTGTAGACAAAATCTAGCCATCGCGTTGCCCCTCGTCTCTCACCTCTTGGCGACGATGCGGGAGTAGTTTAGCTCACATTGAAACTCGACGCTCGAGCGAGCTGCGCTCGAGCCAACACCAAACGCCTCCTCGTAAGCGCGTGCCACTCGCCGCCTCCCAACATGTGGAGCCGAGCCTTCCGCGCGGCCTCGCGCGCGGTGGATTCGCGAGCGAGCGCCACGACGACCGAACGCACGCCGTTCGTCGTCGTCGCGCCCGCGTCGACGCCGACCTCCGCGACCGTCGCCGACGCCGACGCCGACGATCGCGCTTCGGGGCGGCCCGCGAGCACGGCCTCCGGCGCTCGCGACTGGCTCGCAATTCGAGCGTCCAACGCCCGGGCAAACTTTGCGCATTTGATCCCTGGCGCCCTCGCGTTGTGTGCGTGCGCGTGCGTCCTCGTACTCGGGTCCATGTTTGTTGAACACCCAATTTGGGTCTTTGAGCACAAGGCGCGGGCGAAGCGCGCCGAGATGCGCTCGGGCGACGTCGCGGGCGCGATGACGTGCGAATTCCCGAGCGATGACGTCGGTCATTCATGCATGCCCTCGTTCGCGGTGATCGGCGCGCACGTCAGCGCGGTTTCAGAGTTGAAGACGCTCATGGCGCAGCACGACATGATCGGCGGCGGGCAAAAGACGCTGCATTTCTTCAATCCCGTGTACGGCGCCGCGCAAGGCGTGCAAATGTGCGAACCTTCGCGAGGGTTGTTGAGCGCATACTTTTCCGCCGTCGATGCGCGCGAAAAGGACGCGCGGAGCGCGATAAAAGACGGAGAGGCGTACGCGCGCGAGTCCGGGGACGTCGCGACCGGGGATTGGAGCGACACGTATTTCACGTGCGCGTGCTGCGCGACGACGATGAAGAGCTTGATGCCGAAATTGCGACCGATCGTGGTGCTGAGAGATCCCGTGGGGCGGGCGATGGCGCGGTACACGGAGGAGAATCATCCGCGGGGGACGCCCATGGAGGCGGGAGGGTTGAGCGCGTGCGCGCTCAAGGAGAACGACTACTCGTGGGCGGACACGGCGATGAAGACCAAGGCGTTTTTAGAAGATTGCTTGCGCGAAGCGGACGGCGCGAGCGCGCAGATTGTCGCGCGAGAGTGCTTGGACTTTCACTCGATGCTTGGATGGAGCATGTACGCCGAGTACCTGGAGATTTGGCTCGAACAGTTTCCCGACACGCTCGTTTTGTACGCCGACGACATCGCCGAGAATCCCGCGGAGGTCGCGGCGGCGGTCGAGCGCTACCTCGGGCTTCCCCCGAAGCGCGGACCGTACGACACGAGCGAGATCGCGACGCGCGCAGACACTGGCGTCAAATCGATTTCGTTTGATTCGCAAAAATCCCTGTTAGAGACGAATGATGACGTTCACGCCACGGAGGTGTTGATTGAAATGTTTGAACCGCACGTCAAGCGTTTGCACAAGATGAGCACCCACGGGAAGATACCGCCTCTGCCGTACAAGTGGTTGCGGCGATACTCGATACCGGTGGAACATGAAATTTCTGTCAAGACGAAAAGGGCGCGCAAGCTACTCGCTCTGAATGACGATTTCATTTCCACGATTGTTGACGACTTGAATCGTGTGAACGAGGAGTTTGAAACGGCTGCGGCGGCGGCGGCGGAAAAAGCGCGCACCGCAGCGACGGTGGACAAGTCCAAACAAGACAAGGCGACGCCACCCAAAATCGACGGCAAGAACGTCACTACTCCCGACCAACTCGTTGCGACCGTTGAGATGGCGAGCGATCACAAGCTGCTTGCCGTGCAGCCGATTATTCAAGTGACTAGCGGCGCGTCGTCGTCCAAAAAGGCTGATGGATTAGGCGATATTGTGTACAAGTCGGAGGAGCTCCAGAGGTTAGCCGAGGCAGAGGAATCGGCGAAAAAAGGGCCGACGTGGAAATCAGATTCGGTTCGTGGGCGTTTCTACTCTGATTTGTACGTCAAGATGGACGAAGACGTTCGGGACGAGTTAAAAGGAAAGCTTTTCGTTCCGGTCACCGTGCCGTACTTGTTCCAATTCGCAAATGAGTTCAAGCAGGATCACATTTGGATGAATATCGTCGGGATCAGCAAGGCGGAGCAAGATCGCGTGTACCATGAGTTGTGGAGAGAAGATTGCACGCACTCCCAGCAATGGTCTGCTGAGGATGGTTGCTGCGGGCTGTCGTGCTGTTTCGTCGGCGGGCATAGAAAAGAGAACGTAGGACTTCGCGGCTGAGAATTGAATCCGTCGCGCGGAAACATTGTAACTGTAACAAACCGTTTTAGCATTTGATTCTACGTGTGCTAGACTACTCTCGGCGTCAATCGTGCAGCTTCCGCCGCGATGTGTTCTGCGCTTGGCATCTCGGGCTCGGCGGCGTATTCGAGCAAACGTCCCGTTCGCGTCGAGGGCGTGATCTCAAAGCTCTGATGCGATTCCCGTATGGCGTTCTTATTCGCCATGTACTCCTCACGCGTTAGCGCGTTGGCGAGATAAAATTTACGGTCGAGCGCGAGGTCTAATCCGCCGAGCCACGCCGCCTTAATTGGATCTTCGAGTCTGCGCACGCGAATCATGTTTCGCTGCGAAACGAGCGAACGCAACTCGCGCTCAAATCGTTCAACAAAGTTCGGAAACAACGTGCATCCGCCGACGAGAATGACGTCCAAATAACACAGCGCTCGCTGCGTGTCGGCTAATTCCTCAATCTCAACCGCTTGCGTCACGAGCTCAGGCACACCGCACTGTTGCAGACCAATATCGCTGGGCCTGAACAACGCTTCAGGCACCATGAATCGCTCGTTCGTGAGCGTTAAAAACTGATGCTCCACCTCGGTGGGATCGGACATTTTTGGCTTTTTGGGCTCCGGCGCCTTAGCCCGCTTCTTTTTCTGACCTTTTGCCCCAAAGTCTTCGTCATCGTCGTCGTCGTCGTCGTCGTCGGATTCGCCGTCGTCGGTTTCGCGCTTCGCGCTCGCCTTCGTCGCGCCGACGGTGTCGCGCACGTACCCCCTCAACACGTGTATGCCATCCGGCAACACGTACTCGCGCGTCACCTCGCACCCTCTCTTCACCTTGCACTTCTTCAGCTCCTCCATGACGTCATCCGCGACGTAGCACACCTTTTCTTTTGCGTCCTCGATCACCACGCTCTCATCCATCATATTCCACTGTCGGTACGACACCAACTCTTTCAAAAAATTCGTCAACGACTTCCCTCCCAAGTTCAGCCTTCGCACGCCGTGCACGACGGTTCGCCCTTCCCAAATCGCCGTCGCGTGCGCGAACGAGAATCCACAATCCACGACGACGCCGCACCGCGCCAGCGTCGTCGCCTCCTTCGCCCCCGCCGCGCAATCCGCCGCGCGCTTCGCTAACATCGCCGGTGTCGCCACCACCACGCGCCTGAACCCGAAATCATCGAACACGAGCTCATCTAACGCAATCTTCGTCGCCCACAACGCGTGCGCGGGCTCGGTGATCACCAAATCGCACGCCGTCGCGTCCACGTTCAACGCCTCGCACGCCCGCGCGAACACCTCGCGTTCGAGCTCCCAATTCACCACGTACCCACGATCGATCGGTCGTCTCACCACGAGCCCGTTCACGTCATCAATCGTCAATATTTCATCTAATACGCTCGTCTTATTCCCCAACGTGCGTTTCCCTTTCGCGACGCCGTGCGGCGCCGTCGCGCACGCCGTCGCGCCATCCTCCGCGACGCCGTACTTCACCGTCCCGCCGCCGGCGTCGATGACTACCGTGACGTCGCGACGACGCTCGACGCACGACGCTCGCACACGACGTTCGTCTTCGCACGCGCTCGTTCGTTTCTTCCCCATCTTTCGTGCGCGTCACTCACTCACGCCGAGCCGCTCAAAGCTCGTCCATCATCATTCATCATCAGCGTTCGTCGTAGCTCACCATCATCATTCATCAGTCATCATCGTCATCGTCATCGATCATCACGCATTCATCATCATTCGCATCGACGACGTGGAAATCAAAATCTATACATCGACATCGAGCGCCCGTCGATCGATCATTCGCGAACACATTCGCGTTTGAGCTCGAGTTTTTTTTTTGAGCTCACCATCAGCATCGCGAGCTCATCATCATCATCATCATCATTCGTTGGCGGTGGGTCCAGGGATGACCGATCGCGAACGCGAATGGACGTCATCATCATCGGATGACGATTCGTCCGTGCGTTCGCGCGCGCGAGATTTCTACGCCGTTTTGGGCGTGCGCCCCGACGCGAGCGCGGATGATATTAAGCGCGCGTACCGCGCCAAGGCGCAGACGGTGCATCCGGACAAAAGCACGAACGCGCGAGCGAGCGCGCGAGCGTTCGCGACTTTGAGCGAGGCGCACGAAGTGTTAATCGACGACGAGCGAAGAGCGGTGTACGACGCGTACGGGGCGGAAGGCGCGCGAGCGGGGGCGGGGGCGTTGAGCGCGACGCGCGCGAAGACGGCGAAAGAGTTGATGGATGAATACGCGAAAGCGAAAGCGCGCGAGGCGAAAGAGGAAGCGGAGGTGAAATTGAATTTCGCGGGGACGTACGTGTTTGGGTTCAGCGCGGCGCATTTGGTGGAGAGAGAGATCGCGGAGAGACGAAAGCGGTACACGGAGCGCGCGGGACTGGATTCGACGCACGTGTCGCTTTCGAATTCTATGGAGATTCCGTTGAGCGAGGAAGATGTGGCGTATTTCGTCACGCAAGGGTCGATGCGAGGTGGGCGAGGGGGAGGAAATGTTATCTTAGGTTGGCGACGAGCGGTTTCTCCGCTGACGTCGGTGGACGTCAACGCGCAAACCGGGACGACGAGCGCGGCGACGGCGACGATCACAAGACAGCTCACGACGCACACGACCGGGGCGATTTCGTACAATTATATCGCGCAGCAAGGACTAGGGTTGAGTCTGACGCTTCAGAGGCAGCTGTTCGCGCAGACGCGCGGGCAGTTGACGTGGAACGTCGGCCCGGTGGGATCGATGTCGACGGGCGCGTCTCACTCATTCGGCAAGAACGCGGTGAAATGCGACATCACCGTAGGGCTCGCCGCGATGGGTGTCTCGGGAAGTTACGTGCGTCAGTTGAGTGAGAAGAGCGTGTGCAGAGCTGCGGTGAAGGCGGGCACGGCGGGGATGGAAATGGAGGTTGGCACGACGAATCAACTGAATCCGGACACCGCGCTCGGTTTCAGCGTAGTCATCAGCCTCCGCGGGCTCACGCTGAAGTTTAGAATGAACCGACAAGGTCAAAGGTTTGTGATTCCCGTGTTGCTCACCCCGTTCGTGAGCTGGCGCAAGTCGCTTATGGCGCTCACGCTTCCGCCCATCGCGCTCGCGATGCTGCGTTACTTCGTGGTGAGGCCCATAGTACTTAGTTACGTACGCAAGCGACAGATCGCGGCGCGAGAACTAAACAAACGCGTAGTATTAGCAGACATGCGAGCGGCGTACGAGAACGCGCAGTTGATAGAGGCGGCGGCAGCGAAAAAAGTGCGCGCCGCGCGCGCGCGCGGCGGCCTCGTCATCGAAGCCGCGGTATTCGGTGCCTTTGACCCACGGCCAAACAAAATCAAGGGCGCGCCGATCATTCCCGATTTCACGCCTTGGATTCCGCCACAAGCGTCGATGAAGACTGAACGCGACGCTTCGGAGAGGACCGAAGGGTACGCGTCGGCGCCAGAGTCACCGACCGCGTTACCTCCGCCGTATCTCGACGTCACCACGGCGACGCAGTTCATGGCCGACGGCGATACGATCAATTTCTACGAAAACGTCACCACGGCCGAGCTCTTCGGATTCTGCGATCCTTGCCCAGGTGAGGACAAGTACCTCCGCATTCGCTACCGCTACCGAAGTTCGCTTCACGAAGTCACCGCGAAGGCGGATTCCGAGCTTTCGATTCCATCCTCCAAGCATCGGCTTCCGGATATATTACAAACACCCGACGCCGCCTAGCGCGCGCGCGCGAGTTCGTTCGTGATCCTTTGAAACGTACATATTCCCTCTCCTTTCGTTCTCGTGTGCATCACTCGCGCCATTCGTTCGCGCGCTCGTCGTCCAACGCCTCCCTGGTGTCGCCTCCGCTTTTTCGAGACAGCCGCCGCCGCCACCAGTCGCTGAAGTGACCCTTCACTTCGACGCACGCCCCGCGAGCGCGCGACGGTCGATGGGGAAACCGAACGACCGAACGAAACAGACGAAAAAGAAACTTCTCTCTAAACGATTATCCGCCTCCGCGCGCGTGGATGAGGAGATCAAACAGTTGGAGGCGATCATCGCCGCGACGAAACCAGCGAGCGGGGACAACCCACTGGCGCTGGCGCCGAGAAAGTCGAGCGATGGCGCGCGCGAGATGACGTTACGAGGAGTGAGAAAATTCGAACATCTCCCGTTGAGCGCGGCGACGAAAGCGGCGCTGAAGGAGTGCAAGTATAAGGAGATGACGGCGATACAACGAGCGACGCTGCCGCACGCGTTGTGCGGACGAGACGTTCTGGGAGCGGCGAAAACAGGGAGCGGGAAGACGTTGGCTTACGTGATACCGTTGGTTGAGACGCTGTTTAGAAAAAAATGGGGGCGACAGGACGGCGTCGGGGGGTTGATCATATCACCGACTCGAGAGCTGTCGATTCAGATTTTTCAATGCTTGACGAGAGTGGGAGCGAAGCACTCCATGTCGGCGGGGTTGCTCATAGGCGGTAAAGAGGTGAAGGCCGAGGCGGATAGAGTGGATAAGATGAATATCTTGGTGTGCACACCGGGACGGTTGCTGCAACACATGGATGAGACGCCGATGTTTGATTGTGTTTCGTTGCAAGTGTTGGTGCTGGATGAAGCCGACAGAATGCTGGATTTGGGCTTTACGAAAACGTTGAATGCTATTTTGCAAAACCTACCCAAAGATAGGCAAACGCTTCTTTTTAGCGCGACACAAACGAAAAGTGTCAAGGATTTAGCGCGTTTGGGGTTGAAAGACCCGGAATACTTATCTGTGCATGCCGAAAGCGTACACTCAACGCCGCCCAAGTTGCAACAAATGGTCACGACGTGCGCTCTGGAGAAGAAGATGGAAGTACTTTGGTCATTCATAAAAACACACTTGACGGCTAAAACTTTGGTATTCTTTTCGAGCTGCAAGCAGGTGAAGTTTGTGTACGAGGTGTTCAAGCGCATGCGACCGGGCGTGCCGCTGAACTGCATTCACGGACGATTGAAACAGGCTCGTCGCCAAGGCGTTTTTTACAGCTTTTGCAACGCGAAAGAGACTGTTTTGTTCGCCACCGACGTCGCGAGTCGTGGTTTAGATTTTCCGGCCGTCGACTGGGTTGTCCAGGCGGATTGCCCGGAGGATGTCGCGACGTACATTCATCGTGTCGGGCGCACGGCGAGGTACACATCAGCTGGCAAAGGGCTGCTCATTCTCACCCCGGGCGAAGCTGAATTCATGAATGAGCTCGAGAAGGCTAGAGTTCCTCTCAAGCCTATAAAAATCAACCCCAAAAAGCAGTCGTCGCGCATGCAAAGCGCGGTTCAAGGTTTGCTTTCTAAGGATTCTGACTTGAAGTATTTATCCCAACGCGCCGTTGTGTGCTACCTTCGGTCAGTGTATTTGCAGTCGAACAAGCGGGTGTTCGACATCAAGTCGATCGATATCGACGCGTACTCATTCTCCATGGGCCTACCTAATGCACCTCGTTTGCGATTCTTACAAGGTGGAGGCGATAAGGGTGACGATAGCGGTGATGAATCAGAGGAGGAAGAGGACGCGTTCGGGATCGCTTCGCGGGAAGAAGAGGATGAAGAGGACGAAGACGAAGACGAAGACGAGAGCGAGCGGTCGGATTCTTTACCCGAAGCCCCGAAGCCGAAAGAGGGTATCATTCAGCGTAAGGGTGGCGGTAGATTCGGTTTGGTCGTCGAACACGGCGACGATGACGACGACGACTTTCTCAATGTCAAACGGGCGAACCATCAACTTGCAGTCGGCGATACTGATTCCGAGGATGACAGGAAGTACAACGCCGATGAAAAGGCCGCTGACATTGCGCGCAAACGTGCTTTGAAAGGGAAATTGCGGATCAAAGATAGCGGACACGGAGCGAACAAGCGCGTTGTCTTTGATGAAGAAGGCACGTCTATGGCGCCTCTCCAAGCGCTCGGCGTTAAGAGTGGCATCGATGAGGTCAGCGCTCCTGGTGAATCGCTTCGCGCGGCTGTGAAAGCGCGATATGCAGATATTGCAGCCGAGCGTAAAGCAGCGGATAGAGTGGACAAAGGCCGCGAAAAAGCTCGCCTTCGCGAAGGTAGAATGCGTAAAAAACTCAAGCTTAAAAACACTGAGGACGGGGAGGACGGGGCGCAGTACACTCTGGGCGGTGGCGAAGATGGTTCGATGGATGATGATTCTGACGGTTTCATGAGCGAGTCAGAAGAAGCGACGCCACCTCGCAAGTCTGGCAAAATCGATCCCGCGGTAACTGGCATGAAACTTGCTGAACCGCAAACGATCGAAAGCCTCGAAGCTCGCGCTCTCCGCATGCTTGAAGGCTAAACAGTCCCTCAATGATGCGAATAGAACAGTAGAGAATGACGTTTGTTAATGATGAAACGGATGTATTGTAGATTAATGATGATGATTACACTCGTCGCGTGCACAAAACATAATGGCATTGACGGTCAAAACGTAAACATGGACCGCGGTTTTATTGATCGAGCATTCCGTGGTAGTTTTGTGGAGTGATGATTTCGATTCCGTGCGACGGGTGGGCATTGGACAGCAGCGACGGCATATTGTCTCCTGCATACTTGGCAGCCTCGCGGTCAGCCTTGCGTTGGTACTCCTTCTTACGCTCGAGCGAAATGCCCTTCCACGACTCAGAGATGCGCTTGGAGATTTCCATGAAATCGATGGACGGCTCCTCGCGCTTGAGCTTTTGACGCAAGTCTTCGGCGAAAAGAAGATACGCTGTGGGCGGTTTTTTCGGCTTGCTCGATTTATCACCCGACGCTTTGCCCGAGGCTTTCTTCGCAGGGCCGTAGATAGGAGCCTTGTATTCCTTTTTCAGGCGATGGTAGCGCTCGAGTTCCTTGTCGGCTAGCTTCTTGCATTCGGCGCGCTCGTTCGCATCGATCTTGTTCCACATTGCGGCCAATTGGGTCGTAACTTGCTGCATATCGGCTCTAGAGAACTTTGCATTCTTATCCGGGTGAACGCGCTCCATCACGCGCTGGCGGTGCTTGCTGCAGAAGATCAAGTACGCCGTCTTTGCCCGAACGGGCTTTTCGCCGACAGCTTCCACGACAATCACGCCCTTGGGCTTCTTCTGCGCGCGTGCCAGCTTCTTCAACTGCTGCGCTGGGATCGCCGACTTTTCTTTCTCATACTCAGCCTTCGCTTTCGCCGCTAGAACCTTACATTCAGCCAGTTCCTTCTGCGAAATGTTATTCCACATGGACGCCAATTGCGTCGTCACTCGCTGCATCTCGTCTCGCGTAAACTTTTGATTCTTATCCGGATGCACTTCACGCATCACGCGATCGCGATATCGGCTGCAAAAGATCAAATACGCCGTCATCGCGCGTTTCGGCGGAACCGTGCCTTCCGATTCATCTTGCTGCGTTCGCGCGTCCAACAATCGTCAGTGCGTTCGAGACTTTATCCCACCCAGGTCGCGCGTGCTCGAATCGTGACTCGTCAAAAAAATAGATCCGTTCCATTCGCGCACCTTGTCCGCCGTGGACTCCGGTTGCTTCGTCGAGAGCTGCGACGACGACGACGACGACGACGTCAGCGCTCGCGAACACGAATCGCGCGAGAATTATTTACGCCTCAATTCCGCGCTCGCGCGCGACGTCGCGCTTCCCCGAATCCCACGTCGCCCGTCGTTCGTTCGCCATTTCATTCGCCAATCCACCCGTTGCGCGCGCGCCCTAATTGTCCTCCTCCAACGAAGTCGTCGTCGCGCGCGTCTCTCCCGCCATCACCCCGAGCTCGCGTGCGCGTTCTCGCTCGACGCCCGAGGCGAGGGAACGAATTTCCCCCGCGCGTCCGCGCCCGCGCGTTCGCGCGCGCGCGCGATGCGCGACGCCAATCGTCGCGCGCGTCGGTCGATGCGAGTCGTGACTCCCGCGACGACGCGCGACGCATGAGGACTCGCCATCGTTCGTTCGAACGACGACGGGCGCGCGCGCGCGCGAGGACGTCGATGACGCACCGGAAGCATGGGAAATTCTCGTCGACGCGAAATCGAACGCGCGCGCGAGAGGAAGTGACGACGACGCCGACGGGCGCGCGCGCGCGACGCCCATGATCGCGTCGCGC
>Ga0222712_10003868_pt1 | contig 16042 bp, 13 predicted proteins | sample C33_657DmetaG_FD_165043 | JGI IMG/M metagenome (GOLD analysis project Ga0222712, IMG submission 165043) | Estuarine water microbial communities from San Francisco Bay, California, United States - C33_657D | ecosystem: Environmental > Aquatic > Marine > Unclassified | place: USA: California... | reverse complement strand
GTGCTGCTCATCGAAAACATCCATGAAATCACTCCTTCGTCACTCCTTGTTTGGTTGCGTCGTGGCTTTACTGAGCGCGACTTCGATTTTATCCGCCGCGGTCGAACCGGCGACATTGCTTAACGACCCGACAGTGAAGGCCGCCCTCGCCGCCGTGGAGCGCAACGAACCAGAAACCCTTAACCTGCAAGCCCGGCTCACGGAAATTCCCGCGCCCCCATTCAACGAGACAGCGCGCGGACTTGAAGTGAAACGGCTTTTTGAACAACTGGGCCTTAAGGATATACGCGTGGATAAAGTGGGCAACGTCATCGGCGTGCGCCCCGGCGCTTTGGCCAAGCCCAACGTAGTCGTCGCCGCCCATCTCGACACCGTGTTTCCCGAGGGGACCGATGTGCGCGTCAAACGCGACGGCAAGTTTCTGCGGGCTCCCGGTATCGGTGACGACGGTCGCGGTCTCGCGGCGATGTTGAGCGTCATCCGTGCGCTCGATGAAGGCGGTGTTAAGACGACCGGCTCGATCACCTTCGTCGCCAACGTCGGCGAAGAGGGGCTCGGCGATCTTCGTGGGGTTAAGGAACTATTTAACGTTACGCTCAAAGGGAAAATCGATTCATTCATCTCGATCGAGCCCGGCAGCCAAAACCGTATCACCAATGCCGGCGTCGGGAGCTATCGTTATCGCGTCACGTTCAAAGGTCCGGGCGGCCATAGTTACGGCGCCTTCGGCATGGCCAACCCTATTCACGCGCTCGGTCGCGCCATCGCCAAGATCGGTGATATCACCGTGCCCGCTAAGCCTAAGACCACCTTCAACGTCGGCCGCATTAACGGTGGCACTTCAGTTAACTCCATCGCTTTTGAGACGTGGTTTGAAGTCGACATGCGCTCGGAGACCATGGCCGCGCTCGACGCCGTCCGCGATCAATTCAACGCCGCCATCGCCGATTCCGTGAAAGCGGAAAATGCGCGCTGGAAAAATCGTGGGGCGGTTTCTGTAGACATCGAAATGGTCGGCCTGCGCCCCGCGGGGCAGACGCCCGAGGATTCCTCAATTGTCAAAATCGCGAGCGCATCCGTTACGGCCATGGGCGGGATTCCATCGTATGGTGCGGGTTCGACGGATTCCAATGTCCCGATGCAATTGGGTATTCCTGCTGTCACACTGGGCGGTGGTGGTGAATCCAGTCGCGCGCATTCTCTCGACGAATCATTTGATTCGACGAATTCCCATCTCGGTCCCCAAGCCGTTTTGCTCACGGTCGTCGCCTTGGTGCGTTAAACGGGATTTCCACTATGCCCGCCGGTTAAAGCCGGCGGGTTTTTTTTGGCCAATGCGGAAGGCAATCATTTCCAAATATTGCGCTCGCCAGCGGTCGCCTCTGCACGCCGAATCGCGCTGTGCCCCTCGTCATTTTTTACACTTTGGTTGTGTTGCTGGGAATTCTTAGCATGGGCTTCCAGCTGCTCGCCTCGCGTTTGCTCAACCCGTTTTTTGGCTCCTCGTTGATCGTGTGGGCTTGGTTAATATCGACATTTTTAGCGGCCTTTAGTCTCGGTTCGATTATCGGCGGTTGGATCAGCAATGCGCCTGCGCGCCACCGCCAACGCGCCCAATGGATCGTGGGCGCGCTGGCGGTGGCTTCGCTCGCATTCACAGCATTTTTCGGGCGCGCGATGCTCGGTCAGATTGAGATCGCATTTGCCGAAATCACCGCGGGCTTGCTCGTTGCTTGCTTGGCTTTGTTTTTTTTGCCGGTGACGACGTTGTCTTCGTTTGGGCCGCAATGCGTTCAATATCTGGCTTCGCGCGGTACGCCACCGGGCAAAGCCTCGGGCCTGATCTATGGCGTGAGCACGTTGGGCAACATCGCTGGCGTCATGCTAACGGCCTTCGTGCTGATTCCGCACTTACCTGTTTCAACGCTGCTTTATTTGTGGCTCGTTGTGGCACTGGTTAATCTGACCGCTTTGAATTTGCTACTGCGTTCATCCCCGACGAATTCCGCTCCATGAAACCGCGCCGCTATCTGATTTGCTGCTTTATTTTATTTTTGAGCATCGCGTTCAGCTCCCGCGCCGTCGAGGCGCCCGATTACATCGAAAATCATGACACGCTGTACAATAATCTCACGGTCGAAAAGCGTGGCACGGTAGTTGAGCTGCGGGCGCGTTCCCGAGCCGGCGAGTACCTGGAGTCCGCCGTCGATTTGGCGGATCCGTTGCGCCTGGTCGTACCCTATACGCGCTCGTTGTTCGCTGCAGCTTTTTTTGAGCCCAAGCCGAGGAATGTGCTCATGATCGGACTCGGGGGCGCGGGCTTTCACCGAGTGTTTATGCATGCGTTTCCCTCGGCCCGGCTCCAATCGGTTGAGCTCGACCCCAAAGTCTGGGAGCTGAGCCAGACTAAGCTCGCCTTTCAACCGACGCCACAAACGCCCGTCGCAGTGATGGACGGGCGTCTTTTTGTGAAACGTAATCACGAGATTTGGGACTGGCTCATCTTAGACGCCTTTCGCGGAGGTTTCGTGCCACCGCATTTAAAGACCCAAGAATTTTATCGGGAGTGCGCTGCTCGTCTTAGCACTTGCGGGGTCTTCGTTACTAATCTCCATCAAGACACGGAGCTTTTTGCCGCAGACCTGCGCACGATTCAGAGTGTCTTTCCACACATGCTTCTTTTTCAAACCCATCGTCGCGGTAACGTGATCGTCTGCGCCTTCAAATCAGCCGCTTCCGATCTTGCGCGGGCGCCTGACATTGCGGCGCTGGAAAAATCAAACCCGAAGCTCGCATCGAAATTAGACCTCGATGCCTTAGCCGCCGAGCTCTTGCCGTTTCCAGCCGAACTTGCGGCCAAAGCCCGCATCCTGACGGATGATTTTTCGCCCGTTGAGTTTCTTGATGCGCTCAAGACCAACAACACCAACGCCCGCTAGACTCACTTTATTTTCACCATGTCACTTACCATCGGCATCGATTCTGGGACCCAAAGCGTCAAAGCCATCGTCCTCGATCTCGTAACGCGCAAGGTCATCGCAGAAGCGCGCGCCCCGCATAAGTTGATCGAAGGCCTGCCCCTCGGTCACATGGAGCAACACCCGCAAGATTGGACTTCGGCCCTCGATTTCGTGCTCTCTGACGTCGCAGCGCAAATCGGCTCCGCGCAAGCCCAACGCGTACGCGCCATCGGCGTTTCAGGTCAGCAACACGGTTTTGTGGCCTTGGACGAAAATGGTGACGTGATCCGTCCCGCCAAATTGTGGTGTGACACGAGCACGACTGCCGAATGCGCGATCCTCACCAAAAAACTCGGCGGCCCCAAAGCCGCGATCCGGCTCACCGGCAACCTCATCCTCCCAGGATTCACCGCACCGAAAATTTTGTGGCTGAAGCGCCACGAGCCGGAGAATTACAAATTTCTGCGACACGTGCTGCTCCCGCACGATTACCTGAATTATTTTCTCACGGGTAATTTTTCCATGGAGTACGGTGACGCTTCCGGCTCGGCGTTGATGGACGTGCGTACGCGCACTTGGTCCAAAGCGGTCATTAAAGCAATTGATCCGAAACTCGCCGGTTATGTCCCGAAGATTTCTGCCTCGCACGAAGCCGCTGGCACGTTGCGCCCCGAGTTGGCGGCGAAGTACGGATTTCCCGAAAACACCGTCATCTCGGCCGGTGGTGGCGACAACATGATGGGCGCGATCGGCACCGGCAACGTAGTCCCCGGAGTGATCACCGCCAGCTTTGGCACCAGCGGCACCATCTACGCTCACGCGAACAAACCAGTGATTGATCCGCAGGGCGAAATCGCGGCGTTTTGTTCTTCGACCGGCGGTTGGTTGCCGCTGCTCTGCACGATGAACGTCACGACGGTGACCGAGCAGCTGAGGGCGCTATTTGGGCAGGATCATGCCGCGCTCAACGCGGCCATCGCGGCCGCACCGGCTGGGGCGGGTGGCTTGCTCTTGTTGCCGTATTTGGCGGGCGAACGTACGCCCAACGTCCCGATGGGTTCCGGCGTGTTGCTCGGCCTAAACGCGCAGACCTTTAATTCTGGCCACATGGCTCGTGCGGCCATGGAAGGCGTCACGCTCGGGATGAATTACGGACTCCGTCGTCTCGCTGTGCTTGGAGTGAAAGCGAAAGAAATCCGCGTGACGGGCGGCGGGGCCAAGTCGCCGGTTTGGCGTCAGATTATGGCGGATATTTTTGGCGTGCCCGTGATCGCGATGGTTGAAGATGAAGGCGCGGCTCTGGGCGGTGCGCTCCAAGCGGCGTGGTGCGCCGCGCTGCGTGACGGAAATAAAAAAGCCCGACTCACCGACTTCACCACCGGCACGGTGGCACTCGATGAATCCACGCGTTGCCAACCGAATCCGGCCAACGTCGCACGTTATCGTGCGATGCAGGAGGTGCAGGACAAGCTGAGTCTCGCGCTCCGGGAAACCTTCGAGCTGCAACGTGCGCTGGTGGCGGCGACGTGATGCGCGCGAGGGTGCGCGCGAATTATTTGGCGACAGCTACGTCGTTGAGTCCGAGCGAACCGAGCGCGAAAGCGAAGCGATAGGCCGTCTCGCGCAAGGCATCGTAACGCCCACTCGCACCGCCGTGACCCGCGGCGAGATTTGTATGCAGGAGTAACGCGTTTTTCCCCGTGTTCAGTTCGCGGATTTTGGCGACGAGTTTGGCGCCCTCCCAATATGGCACTTGTGAGTCGTTGAGCGAGACGTTCATCAGAATATGGGGATGAGCTACGGCGCGCACGTTGTCGTAGGGCGAATAGGCGCGCATCCATGTGTATTCGGCCGCGATAATAGGATTGCCCCATTCGATGTATTCGCTGGTCGTCAGCGGCAACGAAGCGTCGAGCATGGTGTTGAGCACATCGACGAACGGCACGTCGTAGATCGCGGCATGAAACAGGTCTGGCCGCAGATTCACGACAACGCCCATGAGCAAACCACCGGCGCTGCCGCCGTTGATGACGAGTTGATTTGCGCGCGTGAACTTTTCCGCGATGAGGTGCTCGGCGCAGGCGATGAAATCGGTGAAAGTCGTCATCTTGTGCGCCATGCGTCCGGCTTCGCGCCAAGGTTCGCCGAATTCACCGCCGCCGCGGATGTGCGCGATGGCGAAGATGACGCCGCGATCGAGCAAACTCAGCCGCGAGGTGTTAAAAGAAACCGGCATGCTGATGCCGTAGCTGCCGTAGGCGTACAGATAAAGCGGTTGCTCGCCGGGAAGACGCAGGTCTTTGCGGTAAACGATACTCATCGGCACCCGTGTGCCGTCCGCGGCTCGCGCCCAGATGCGTTCACTCGCGTAGCGCGAGGCATCGTAGCCGCTGGGGATTTCTTCTTGTTTTAGGACGGTACGCGCTTTCGTCGAGAGATGATAGCTGATGATTGAGCGCGGCGTGACGAGCGATTGATAAGTGAAACGAATTTCTTCGGTCGCAGGCTCAGGATTGCTCTCGAGTGAAATCTCGTAGACGGGCTCGGGTGTGCTGATGCGATGGCTGGCGTGGCAGCGATCGTCGATGACGCGGAGGTGCGGCAATCCATCTTCCCGCTCGCTCAAAACCGTGTGCATCGCGAACAGGTCAAAGTCATCGAGCTTCACGGCGGCTTGGTGCGAAACGTAATCGACCCAATGCGTGGGGTCTGGCGTCGCGACAGGAGCGGTGACAATGCGGAAGTTTTTCGCGTGATCGTTGGTGCGAAAATAGAAAAGTCCGGCGCGATAATCGGCCCGAGTTTCGATGTCGTTGCGACGAGCGGCGATGATACGCCAGTCGAGGTCGGGCGTAGCAGCGGGTAAGGCGCGGATCTCCGTCGTGGTCTTGCTTTCGCTGGTGGCGAATAGCCAAGCGCCTTCACGCGAGCGGCTAAGGCCGAGGTCAAAGAGTTCATCTTTTTCTTCGTAGAGCCACGTGACGGTTCCTGATTTCAGCTCAAGTCGACCGAGTCGGTAAGAGCGTTTGGAAACGGCGTCTTCTTGCGTAAAAAAGAGGGCTTGATGATTGGCGGCCCACTCCAGCGAGGTGATGCGTTCCACGCCGAGTGCGCGCGTCTCGCCGGTGTTTAGGTTTTTAAGATGGAGCGAGTATTGGCGGTAGCCGGTGGGATCGATGGTGTAAGCCAGAAGCTGGGAGTCATCGCTGATTTTGTAGGCTCCGACGGCCATGTAAGGCTGGCCCGCGGCGAGAAGGTTGACGTCGATCGTGATCTGCTCGGGCGCATCGAGGTTGCCCGCGCGGCGCGCATAAAGCGGGTATTGTTTCCCCTGTTCAGTGCGGGTGTAATTCCAGTAACCACGGCGCAAAACGGGCGGGGCGGAGTCAGTCTCCTTGATCCGTCCCAACATCTCCGCATAAAGTTTTTCCTGAAGGGGTCTAGTCGGTGCCATCACGACATCGGTGTAAATGTTTTCGGCTTCGAGGTGCTTGCGCACGGCGGGATTTTCTTTTTCGCGAAGCCAAAAGTAATCATCGATACGCCTATCCCCGTGTACCGTGACGTCTTTGGGTCTTTTCTCAGCGATGGGCGGTTGGGCGGAATTGAGTGTGAGCTGGGCCAGGGCGGGTAGGGCGGTCATACTGAGAAGTGGAAGAAGAAGGAAACTACGGTGAAGTCTCATAGCTTGAGCGTGTGGCGCGATTGATTGGGGGCAAGGCGTTGTCGATCGAACTACGGACTGTCTGAGTATGGGGCTGGGTGATGCGTTGTGTGCCGCTTGCCCTTCGCACTGATCTGGTGCGCTGTCTTAATCTACCCTGTTTTGCTCCCCCCTCCTTTTTTATCCTCATCGATTTTTTATGAATACGTCGCGACGGTTTTTTCTGTTTGCTTGGATTCTTTTCATCTCGGAATTGAGCGCGGCCGAACTGTCGGTCCAGTGGCTTGAGCGCACGCCACCTGCGGTTAATGTCGGCGTGAGTTTTGGGGTGCCGTTTAAACAAGGGGAGTGGCAACGCAGCGATGTGTTGTCGGCTCAGGCGAGTCAGGGACAAGGTGTGCCGGCTCAAACCTGGCCCCTGGCGTTTTGGCCGGATGGCTCAATAAAATGGCTCGGGGTGGCCGTGAGTGGCGGGCCTTCGCTCGGCGCGCCGTTGCGTTTGACGAAAGGCGTTGGCGCTGTTCCGGCGGTGGCGTTGACCGCGACCCAAGACGCGAGCGGTGTGACCGTGGATACCGGCGTGATCCAGTGTCGTCTGGCGGCCCACGGTGCGGCGTTCTTGGAGTCTTTAAAGATCGCGGGCCGGGAGGTTGCGCGCGGAGGACGCTTGGTCGCGCTCACGGAAGACCGCGCCGATTATGCGAGCTCGGGCACGGTACGAGAGGAACATTTTGAGAGTGAAATTACTAAGGTGACACTCGAACAAGTCGGCCCCGTGCGCGCGGTGGTTAAAATTGAAGGTCTACATCGTGCTTTACGGGGTGGTCGCGGTTGGTTGCCGTTTACCGTGCGGCTGTATTTTTCAGCGGGCGTCGAAGCGGTGCGCATGGTGCACACGTTTATTTTTGATGGGGATCAGGAGAAGGATTTTATCCGTGGCCTCGGGGTGCGCTTTACGGTGCCGCTGCGTGAGGAATCACAGAATCGCCACGTGCGTTTCTCCGGTGAAGGTGTGGGCCTTTGGTCGGAGCCGGTGCAACCCGCGGTGGGTCGACAGGGTCGATTCGCGGCTAAGGCTGATGGCTCTGATATTTATCCAGATCAACTCGCGGGCAAACGTGTGCCGAACCGTGATCAATTAAATGTCCGCGGCGCAAATCTCCTCGAGCAATGGGCGGTGTGGGATTCCTTCCGACTCGTGCAACCTAATGCAGATGGTTTTACCGTGGAGAAGCGCACGAATCCGGCGAGCGCATGGATTCCTGCGGGCGCCGGGAAACGCGCTTCGGGATTGGTTTTTGTCGGCGATGTGAGCGGGGGGTTGGCCGTGAGTTTGAAAAACTTTTGGCAGTCTTACCCCGCCGCGCTCGAAGTGCAGCACGCTTCGACGTCGGCAGCGGAATTGACCGTTTGGCTCTGGACGCCAGCTGCGCCCAGCATGGATTTACGGCACTACGATATCAAAGCTCACGGACTCGAGGCGGCTTATGAAGACGTGCAGCCTGGCTTTAGCACGGCGACCGGAGTCGCGCGCACCAGCGAACTCACGCTTTTTCCCAGTGCCTCCGTTCCGACCAAGTCCGAGACCATCGCTCAGGCGGAAGTGGGGCGCGCGCCTCCGGTCTTGGTGTGCCCACCGGAAGTGTTGCATCGAGCGCGGGCCTTTGGGTTGTGGAGTCTGCCTGATCGTTCGAGCCCGTTCAAAAAGTCCATCGAAGACGGCCTCGATGAGACGTTGGCGTTTTATCAGAAGGCCGTGGAACAACATCGTTGGTATGGCTTCTGGGATTTTGGCGATTTCATGCACAGTTATGATGCGGATCGTCATGTGTGGCGTTACGACCTGGGCGGGATGGCTTGGGACAACTCCGAATTGGGAACGGATATGTGGCTGTGGTATTCATTTTTGCGCTCGGGGCGTGCCGATATTTTTCGACTCGCGGAGGCCATGACACGGCATACGGGGGAAGTGGATTGCTATCACCTCGGTCGTTTCGCCGGACTCGGCTCTCGCCACAATGTTCGTCACTGGGGTTGCGGCGCGAAAGAAGCGCGGATCAGCCAGGCGGCGTACCGACGTTTTTATTATTACCTAACCACGGACGAACGCGTGGGTGATCTCATGCGTGAAATGACCATCGCCGATTACGCGGCGACGGAGTTGGATCCGATGCGGTTGGCGCAACCGGCTACGGAAGCGGAGAAGAGAATCGCGCCGGGTCGCGTAAGACTTGGGCCCGATTGGCTGGCCTTTGTGGGCAATTGGATGACGGAGTGGGAACGCACGGGCGACACAAAGTGGCGCGACAAAATCCTCGCCGGCGTCGATAGCCTCATCGCCATGCCGCTCGGGATGAAGAACGGCAAAAATCTAGTTTTCGGTTATGACCCCAAAACCAGCCAGCTCTTTCCGCTCTCCGACGTGGCGGGAGATTACAATCTAGCCACCATCATGGGTGGCGGCGAAGTAGCGATCGAACTCGGCGAGATGCTCAATGATGCGCGTTGGGACAAACTTTGGCTCCAATTTTGTCGACTCACGACAGCCACCGCCGAGGTCATTCGCCAAGATATGATCACGGGCAACGAAGGCGATGTGGATGCACGCTACGCCCGCCCCGACCGGCTCGCGGCTTACGTTTATTACAAAACCAAAAATCCCGCCTTCGCCAAGCGGGCGCTCGGTGGCGGCGGTTTCGGCGGTGGCTTTCGCGCGAGTGGAGCGCCGACGCGACGCATCGATGGGCCCGAAGTGCTCAATCCCCTCGATGAATCTCCGCGCGTCAGCACCAACAGCGCAGCTCAGGCGGGGTTGCTGGCGATCGAGATTTTGGAGCTTTGCGCCGACCAATTACCCAACGATGCGCCGGCTCCGCGTCGGGATGAGACCGAATCGGCTGCGGGTCCGCGTCCACGGCGGGCCCCGCGGTCGCCTTAAGCAATCACGCGACGACCGAGGATAATCAGATCGCGTTCCACGTCGTCGAGCACCGCGACGCGGGGTAGATGCGCCCACTGGGTGAAACCATGGCGCTTGAACAAACGCAGGCTCGGTTCGTTGTGGCCAAAAATATAACCCGTGAGAGAATGAATCCCGAGGGCGGGGGCACGAGCGATCAGTTCCTCAAGGAGCCATCCGCCAATGCCAAGACCGCGATGCGATTCAGCGAGATAGAGTGCGACCATGACCGTGCCATCGTACGCCGCGCGCAGATAAAAAGAATCAAAGCTGGCCCAGCCACACACCGCGTCGTTGGCGTTGGAATCGACGAGAACCCAAAGCGGCCGGGTCGGCGTCTGGTGCGCGGCGAACCAGGCGCGCCGGCTCTCGACTGTCACTGGTTCAAGATCGGCGGTCACCCTGCGGCCCGGGATGATGCTGTTGTAAATTTCGACGATGGCGGGGAGATCGTGTTCGGTCGCCAAACGGAGATGAAGCGATGCGTGATTCATTTTTTGATGAATCGCAGCAGCCACGCGAGCAGCAGGGCCCCGGCGGTCGCAAATAGGAATTGGGCGAGCAGGCCGTTGGCGGAAATCCCCATGGCGTTGAACAGGAAGCCACCGAGAAAGGCGCCGATCACGCCCACGATGATATTACCCAAGGCGCCGAATCCTCGGCCCTTGATGATGATCCCACTCAGCCAGCCGGCGAGGGCACCGATCAATAAAAACGTAATGAAACCGCCGAGCGACATGCGTGAGGCGGTGCGTGCTGGCTTACTTGGCCGGAGCGGCGGCCTTCGGGAATTGAAGACGCACGATCACTTCGTTGAGACGCTGACGGAGAATTTCATCCTCCTCGGTCGTCGTCTTTTTGTACGTCGTGCGCTCGAGGACGCGTTCGGTGAGCTCGATACTGATGACGAAGATGTGACCGTTTTTAACGAAGAGTTGATTGCCGCGTTTCGCCACGGGGATTGGGCCGCCTGCGATCATGGGAATCTTATCCATGAACATGGAGCCGCCGGGCAGCAAAATGTAGGTCACGAGGGAACCGTCGACGGCGCCGGGGACAAATTTCGCGCTTTCGATGGTGGTTTCTGGAAACGTCTGACGGAAGTCACCGAGCACGTAATTGCTGAAAAAATAAACCAGGTAATCTTTCAAGCCACGCGTGGACATTTCCCAACGCTGGGTGGCATCTTGGGGGAACGCGGCGATGCTGATGTGCGTGTTAAAATCGTCCTGAAAGGTGACGACGTTTTCTGTGTCAGTAATGTTGCCGCCGAGTTCCGGCAGGACGGGAATGGAGACCTTGAAGGCGCCGGTGGGTGAAATGTACGTGCGTCCATCGACGCGGCCGAGCAGCGGCATGGCGTCGGCGGTGGGTTCGCCTTGGGCGCGGAGGGTGAGGCTACCGACAACAGCGAGCAGAGCGGTGAGAAGGACGCGGGAGAAGCACAACATGGGATTAGGAGTAAAGTGATGAGGATGAGCCGTGGACCTTTCAAGCAGCACTTGTAGCTGGAACTACGAGGTGTTGCCAGACCGAGACCGGAATATCTTCAGGTCGACTGAGCGCTGAGAGTCCGGCGACCGTGAGTTGTTCCAACCATGCGGCGGCGACGACTGGGGGCACAAGGTGCCGCAGTAGGGAACCGATCTGTTTGCGGCGTTGCTGAAAACAGCCACGGATTACGGACTTGGTTGGTCGATCAAAAATGAAGGGCGCGGGCCGGCGCACGAGGTTGAGTAGATACGACTCGACGTCGGGGCGCGGGTGAAAGCAGGCGGCGGGCACCTTATGACCGGGCGCGATGGCATAGGCGGCTTGGAGAAAAATCGAGATAGCGCCGAAAGATTTACTGCCCGGCGTTGCGGCGTAGCGTTGCGCGGCTTCTTGTTGCAGCATCAGTACGAGTGTGGAAGGCAACGGGCCGGTGAGAATCCCGTCGAGCCAAGGCGTGGCGATGGCGTACGGAAGATTGGCGACGATTTTGAAATTAACGTCAGAAGGTGAAGGCGCGTAACCAGCGAGCGGGTGCTCGACCGCATCGCCGAAGAGCAAATTCAGTCGCTCGGGAAACTGGGGCAGCAACGTCGTTGTGAGGTGCGTGAAAAGGCGTTCGTCTCGTTCGACGGCATAGACCGTGGCACCCGCGGCGAGCAGCGCTTCGGTGAGAGTTCCTAGACCGGGGCCGATCTCAATCACCGTGTCCCCAGGGGCAACGCCAGCGAGGGCGAGGGATTTGTGGACGATGTTGCCGTCGACAAGAAAGTTTTGGCCAAGGGCCCGTTTCGGGTGATGACCAAGAGTGACGAGCAGATCGCGGGTGGCGGTGGGAGAAAGCGGCATGAATGAGTCTTTGGTATCAATCTCGGAGCAATGGGCGTGAGTTTGCCGATGCAATAATCAGACGGCACGAAATGACTTAATCAAACCAGCAGGATCGAGTGCTTTCATCAGCGCTTCACCGACGAGTACGGCGTGGGCGCCGCAAGCACGCGCCCGAGCCGCATCGGCGGCGGTGTGGATGCCGCTCTCGCTGACGGCGATAATGTGCTTGGGGAAAAGCGGGATGAGGCGCTCGCTGAGACCGAGGTCGGTTTTGAAAATGGCGAGATCGCGGTTATTAACTCCGATGATCGTTGCGCCGTGGGCGAGTGCGCGAGTGAGTTCGCTCTCGTTGTGAATTTCAAAAAGCGAATCCAGTCCGGCGGCTTGCGCGGCGGCGTGAAGCGTGGCGATTTCCTCGTCGTTGAGCGCCCGCACGATGATGAGAATGGCACTGGCGCCGGCTTGGCGCGCTTGCAGGACCTGAATGGGGTGAACGAAAAAATCTTTCCGAATGCAGGGCAACGCCGGCGGAGATTTCCGGAAGTGCGTAGTAACCGCGACAAGGTCGTCGAGCGTGCCGCCAAAATAGTTTTCGTCCGTCAGCACGGACAAGGCGCTGGCGGCGGCCGCGCGGTATTTGACGGCTTGGTCGGGCGCGGCGATGCCCGTGGCAATGGCACCAGCCGAGGGCGAGCGACGCTTGATTTCGGCAATGACGGCGAGTTGCCCGTCGGACCGGCGGAGCGCGCCGGCAAAAGAGGGCACCGCAGGTAAGGAGGCGTGCAACGCCTGCAACTCATCGAGCGGCACGGGGCGCACGAGACGCGCGATTTCCTGGCGCTTCCAAGCCATGATTTCTGTGAGTTTGTCAGACATCGAATGTTTAGAGAAACACATGGAAGCGGCGGAAGACAAAGCGGAAAAATTTCCGTGTGTTCGTCGCGGGCTGTGGCCTAACTCAAGAAACGATGAACGCGATGGACGAATTAAAGGCGACGATTGCGCGGCTCCGCGCACCCGACGGTTGCCCTTGGGACCAAGAGCAAACGCATGCCTCGCTCGTGCGTTGCCTGATCGATGAAGTGAGCGAGCTGATCGACACGATTGATCGAGGTGATCTCCCGCATATGCGCGAAGAACTTGGCGATGTGTTGATCCAAGTCGTTTTTCACGCGCAGTTAGCCGCGGAAAAAGGCGCATTTACGCTCGAAGATGTCGCCCGCGAGGTGAACGAGAAACTCGTACGCCGCCATCCGCATGTGTTTGGCGCGGGTAAACTCGGGACATCCGAGCAAGTCCTCATCCAATGGGAACAAATCAAGGCGCAGGAGAAAAAACACGGTCCCGTCGCTAACGGATCTTTTAAAGATCTGCCGGCGCGGTTGCCGGCACTGATGTTTGCCGAGGCGGTCTGGAAACAAATTGAGAAAAAAGCATTGCCGGCGGCCGGCGTGGTGGACGTTGCGCAGGTGCGAGCGCTCGGCGCTAAATTAACCGAAGCGGAACTGGGTAAAATGCTGTTTGAGGTGACCGCCGCGGCGCGCAGCAACGGGCTCGATCCCGAAGGCGCGCTCCGGTTGCACGCCACGAAGGTGATGCGCGATGTCGAAGCCCAAATCTCCCGCGCTTAAGCTGCCACCGGCTGATACCGTGGCGGAGTGGTGGACGCCGTTTGCGGAGCACTTGGCCCTAGAGCGCCGCTGCTCCGCTTACACTGTGCGCAACTATCGGCAGGCGTTCGAGGATTTCTGGCGCTGGGCGCAGACGGCGGGAGTTTGGGCGCGCGGCGTCGACGCGCTCGAATCGCGGGAAGTGCGTGATTTTGTAATCGAAGCTCGGAGCCGATTTGATCGACGGACGCTGCATAATCATGTCTCGGGCTTGCGGACTTGGGCCAAGTTTTGGCAGCGCCGAGGGACGTTGAAACGAAATCCTTTTGTCGGCGTACCGTTGCCGAAACTCGAGAAGCGTTTGCCGCAATTTCTGACCGAGGAGCAAATGAAGCGTTTGCTCTTGGGCCCGCAGCGCTTGATGGAAAATCAAAGCGCAGCGCCCGAGATCGCTTGGCGGGATCGGCTCGTGATGGAGTTGCTGTACGGCGGCGGTTTGCGCGTGAGTGAAGTCGCCGGATTGAATTTTGGCGCCGTGGATTTCTCCAACGGCGTCGCTCGGGTCGTCGGCAAAGGACGTAAGGAGCGATTGTGTCCGCTGGGACGTGTGGCCATTGCCGTGTTGATCAAGGTCCGCGACGAAATCGCGCGGCAGGCCGGGCCGGATGATCCCGTCGTATCCAATCTTAATGGCACACGGATGACGGTGCGGGCGATTCAGTTGATGTTGAAGCGATATTTAGCCTTGGCCGAATTACCGCTGGAGCTCACTCCGCATAAACTGCGGCATTCGTATGCGACGCATTTGCTGAATGCAGGGGCGGATTTGCGGCTGGTGCAGGAGCTATTGGGGCACGCGCAACTCACGACGACGCAAGTTTACACGCATGTGAGCGTGGCTCGGTTGCGGGAGATTTACGCGAAAGCGCACCCGCGCGCGTGAGGTTGGGTGGCCCTCGTTTAGAGGGTGATGCGGCGCGTGGTGGCGTTGCCCGCGGCGTCGTAAAGAGTGACCTCTGCGGCGGTGGCACTGGCGGTGCGGGCGAGTGGGATTTCAACAGTGAAGATTTCATCGCGACCGTCACGGATGCCGTCGGCAGGCTGTTCGACGGTTTCATGGGTGCCGTTGTTGAGGACGATTTCAACGCCATCGAGCAACGAGAGCGCATCGCGGCCGTGGATCGTGAATTTAACACCCACGGTCGTCCGAGTTGCTGTGGCCTCAAGTATGGCAGGCGAGGTGTGATCGACCACGAGTTGATCCGTTTCGAAGGTGAGACTCAGGCGGTCGGCGCTCGCGCGAGGTGCGGTTTCGGTTGCGACCAACCGGCTGAAATAGATGCCGTCCGCGAGCCGGGCCGTGTCGAAAACGATGTAGGGCTCGCGGCTGGACACGGCGAGATCGGTCCAAGTGGATTCATTTTCGGGGCGAATTGAGAACGTCGCGGTGAGGTTGTCGCCATCGGGATCGGCGAGCGTCCAGAGTGCGATTTGGCTGCCGGGCGAGGGAATAATTTGACTAGCGAGGAAGGCGGCTTTGCTGCGTTTAGCGGCGCCGGATTCGTCGTCATTCCCGCTGGAGTTTAAAATTTGGCTGATCGAAGTGGTTAAACTCGGGGTGGATTCGGCTGCGGGAACTAAGGCGAAATTGGGGGCAAGAAAACGGAAATCTTGGAGCGCGGGTCGGCGGTTCTGGGGCAGCAAAAAGAGTGCGGGTTTTTCGATTTCGAGGGTGGTGGCTTCGGCGGGTAATTTGAGGCGGAGTTTGGCGTAGCGGCCGCGCAAGGCAGCGCCGCGCCAAGCGGGGTCAACGGGGTCGGACGCGTTGAGCGGCGTCCAGTCCGTCCAGCCTTCAATCTCGTCACTGCCGAAGCTGGTTTTGATTTCGAGAATAAGTTGTGGGGGCGTGAGATTGCGCAAGCGATCAAAGCGAAGCGCGCCGAGTAGCGCAGGCGTGCCGATATCGATACGACGGGTCTCGGCGGAACGTTCTGCAGTGGCGTTAAAATCAAGGACGGCGAGGCCGGGAGCGTTGTTGCGGAGCAGCAGAAAGCGGCCGGAGGCACCGGGGAGCGGAGCGAGGGCGTTGAGTTGGCTGGAGGTGCTGCCGGCAAACGTGAGAGGGAGGCGATTTTTTAAATCGTAGCCGAGGAGTTCGCCGAGTTCGCCGCCAGCGATGAGCAAGGTGTCGCCCGTGCGCGCGAGTTGGTAGAAAGCGAGATTGCTGCGGGTGATGAGATTTTCAGGGAAGCCTTGGGCAGGAATGTAAACGAGGGTACTACGGCCGGAAAATTTTTCGACCGACGGCGTAAATGCGACGGGCGGCGGCGAGAGCGTGGTGTCGGTTTTTTCTTTAGGTTTGGCGAGCGCGAGGTTGATCCGGGCGTCGCCGGCGGTGGAGGCAAAGACGAGCGTCGCGTATAGATCGCCGTTGGCTTGAGGCAGCAGGTCGGTGACTTCGGCATCGCGGTTTTCTTGGAGGAGTAGAGGGCTCGCGAGTGCGGCGGGTGCGGGAGGTGCGGCAGTG
>Ga0222712_10003867_pt1 | contig 16042 bp, 8 predicted proteins | sample C33_657DmetaG_FD_165043 | JGI IMG/M metagenome (GOLD analysis project Ga0222712, IMG submission 165043) | Estuarine water microbial communities from San Francisco Bay, California, United States - C33_657D | ecosystem: Environmental > Aquatic > Marine > Unclassified | place: USA: California... | reverse complement strand
TTCGTTGGCGATAATAAAGCGTATCGACGCTATGACTTTGCATCAGGAAAATCAGGGGATAAATTTGATGCGAATCATCCTGTCAATCATTCTCCAAATAATACCGGCTTAGTTAATCTGCCACCAGCGCAGCCAGCATTTATCTGGTATCCATACGCTGTTTCTGATACATTCCCCAAATTAGGCAGTGGAGGTATGAGTGCCGTTGGCGGACCCATTTACCGTCGAGCTAATTTCCAAAAGGCCAAGCGGCCATTCCCAAGCTACTACGAAGGAAAATGGTTTATAACGGATTGGGTTCGAGGCTGGATCATGGTGGTCACCATGGATGAAAATGGGAACTATGCCTCCATGGAGCGGTTCTTGCCCGAGGTAAAACAATATGGAGATATCGACATGGACTTTGGCCCGAATGGCGACTTGTATGTGCTAGAATATGGCATAAACGTTTTTAAAGGCAGTCCTGAATCCCAACTAGTCAGAATTGAATATAATAGTGGGAATCGTGCGCCCATTGTACAGGCATCTGCAAATAAAACCGCTGGGGCAGTTCCGCTAAAAGTTCAGTTATCTGCCGATGGTTCTAAAGATGATGATTTGGATCCCATTACCTATGAATGGAAAATAACATCCCAAGGCAAAGAAATACAAGCTTTTAAACAGGCTAATCCGACGGTTACATTTACAAAGCCAGGTATTTATAAAGTTGCGCTACAGGTTAGGGACGCCCATGGGGCAAAAAACAGTAAGTATTTGGAAATAATCGCAGGAAACGAACCTCCTTTAGTCAAATTTGATTTTAAAGGGGCAAACAAAAGTTTCTATTCCCCAGGTAAAACGATTAATTACGCCTTAAATGTTAGCGATAAGGAAGATGGAAGTCTCAGTAACAATCAAATTAATCCTTCTCAAGTATCGGTGAGTATTGAATATCCAGAAGGATTTAATCTTTCTGAAATTCAACAAATGCGATGGGACAGTAACATACCCATGAAGTCCGTATTGGCTAACCAACTAATTAATAAAAGTGATTGTCAGTCTTGTCATTCTGTTCTATTAAAATCCATGGGTCCCTCCTATTCAGAAATAGCAAAAAGATATCAGGGCGATGTTAGTGCACAAAATCGATTAGCAAAAAAAATCATTGCTGGTGGCAATGGCTCCTGGGGAGATTTTATGATGCCAGCCCATCCTGCACTGTCAGAAACGGATGCAAATACCATTATAAAGTACATTTTAACCATTGGAGAACAAATTAAGGCTAAATCCTTGCCATTGACAGGAGCCTATAAAACAGATGCTCCTGAGGGCGAAAAAGATAAAGGTTTCTTTGTCTTTAGAGCGGCTTACACGGACAAGGGAACTAAACTAGCTTCTGCACAAACTTCAGAAGATAAAATAATTTTACGAAATTCTATAGTTCCTATATCGCGGGTCGATCAATACAAGGGGGTTGAATTTAATCGGCAAATTTTCTTGGACAAATCAGATGTTACAGCCACAGCCTCCGGTTCCTATTTGGGGCTCAACCAAATTGACCTAACGGGCATAAAACAGGTTGAATTTACTGCTTCATCAATTTCAAGTACGAGCAACCATTCAGGATGGAACATTGAAATCAGGATTGATTCTCCTACGGGTAAATTAATAGGCCAAACGTCAAATATTTTATCTGAAAGTTATTATTTAAACCGGAAAGGCGAAAGGGTTAATGCGGTTCTGGGCCCAATTAATGAGGTGCATGATGTATATTTTGTATTGACTAATAAGAACCCCACGGATAAAAAAGAGCAAATAAAAGTAAAGGATATTAAATTTATTTGGTGATCATTCAAGGACTTATTTGTGTTAATAAAGCCATGAATAATTATCTGAAAACCACTAACAATATGGAGTTATGAGAAAAATTCTCAGCAAAAGTGTATGCTGGCAAAGGCGATGTAATCATCGATTCTGACCTAAAATAATTTAAAAAATAAACCTATTTAGATTTTAAAAATGAAAAAATCCTTACCAGTAATTAATCGACGTGATTTTCTGAAAATCACCTCCATATCGCCCTTTGTTTTTGGAGCAAATTCAAATCATGGTGCATCGCCGCAATCCATGCTGGCGCCCGTTCGTAAAATCACAAAAGGCTCAAAATTTTATTGGTTTGGGTATTATGATAAACTGCAGTTTGACCCGACAGGCCGCTATGTATTAGGTATGCAAGTTGATTTTGAGCATCGTACACCAACAGCTCAAGACATAGTAAAAATTGGAATCATCGATTTGCAAGAAAGTGATCGTTGGACTGAAATAGGCACAAGTAATGCATGGGGGTGGCAACAAGGTTGCATGTTGCAATGGGTTCCCAAATCAAATTCAGAAATTATTTGGAATAACCGAATTGATAATCAATTTGTCAGCCTTATTTATAATGTAAAAACAGGACTTACTAGGACTTTGTCTAAAGCAATATATACCATTAGTCCGAATGGCAAATGGGCTATTGGCACCGAGTTTTCGCGTATTCAAGATCTTCGACCTGGGTATGGATATGCGGGCATTCCTGATCCATATGCAGATGAGAAAACTCCCAAAGACATAGGATTATATAAAATAGATCTTAAAACCGGCAAAAGTAAAATGCTTTTTTCCATTGCCGATATAGCCAAAATTCCAAGTAAAGGAAAGTCAGTGGAAGATCAGTGGCATTGGTTCAATCATCTCTTAGTTAGTCCAGATTCAAAGCGATTTCTTTTCCTGAACCGATGGAGGGCTAAAAAAGATGAGCGTCAAAAAATGGCAATAGGAGGTTTTGTCACAAGAATGTTTACCTGTGATTCAAATGGCAAAGACCTCTATTGCATAGACCCTTCGGGCTTCAGTTCTCACTTTGTGTGGAAGAATGATAGTAAACAAGTATGTGTTTATACCAAACCTGAAGGACAAGAAGATGGATTTTATGAAATTGAAGATAAAACGGGAAAATTCAGAAGAATTGGGAAAGAAAAAATGCCAACCAATGGACATCAGACTTATTTACCTGTTGGAAACAAAATGGATTGGATTTTAAATGATAACTATCCTAATAGGGATCGATTGCAAACACTCTATCTATATCATATTCCGACCGATAAACGAATCGACTTAGGTCATTTTCGTTCACCCATCGAATATTCAGGTGAATGGCGCTGTGACTTGCATCCCCGCTTTAGTCCAGATGGCAAGAAAGTGGTCATTGACTCACCTCATGAAGGCAATGGAAGACAAATGTATTTGATCGATATTGGAAATTTGATTTAATAATTAATTAAAAAAAACATGAAAAAAAGATGTTTATTGACCCTATTAGTTGGGTCTTTTCTATTGGTTTCTTCGGTAAACTTGATGAGTCAGTCTGCATCAAAGACTTCCTTTAATTTATCGCAGTTTAGACCAAACGCAAATGGGAAATCAGATGATACGCCTGCATTTCAGAGACTTTTTGAAGCTGTTTCAAAGTTCGGTGGAGGAACGGTAACGATTCCAGCTGGGGAGTATTATGTATCAGGCTTAAGCTCGATTAGCCTACCATCTAATACTACAGTGTTTGCATACGGCGCCAATTTTCATTTACCTAAAACCTTGGGTGATCAAGCCAGAATTGTCGTATTTAAAGGTGAAAATATAACCAACTTCACTTGGTTTGGAGGTCATTTTGAAGGCTATTGTTTTGATCATCGCAATCCGCCAAATACGTGGGAGCCTAATGTGAATACTCGGATTTTTGTTATTTCAACGAGCGAATCGGGAAAAACAGATCATATTCTTTTTAGGGATGTTTCATCCAATAAAGTCGCTGGTGCAATTGTCAATATAGAGGGCTTTAAGAAAGTTCATGATTTGCCGACTGTTGAAAATTTTGCAACTAATGTATCCGTTGAGAATTGCACATTTATTGACTCAGGTAAATTCATGTGGGATTATGGCCTGCTATGGCAAATAATTGTTTTTTCGGATGAATATACACCGGCCGATCTAGCGATGGCTAAAAAATATTTTAGGAATGATTTAATTAGATCGAACTTGAAAATGAATGATGGGGATAATAAAATTTTGTTCGACAATAAACTAAACCCCATTTCAATCAGTAACTCTAATTTACCTAAGGATGCTGTTTGTTTTTTTGGTGATAAACTACCTGAAAATATAATTAAGGGGAAACAATATTTTATTGTGACATCCAATGAACAGTATATACAAGTAAGTGATCAACCCAAAGGGGAACCTATTACTTTCAAGGGGAGCGCTTCGGCGACTCAAACCAATTTAATCTACAACCTACAAGATGCGTTTTATGTACTTTATGCACCCATAGGTTCAGGACCTGGTAAAGGATGTATTGATTTAGTTGCTTGCAAAAATACTAGAATTACAGGTTGCAAAATAAGTGCTTTAGGTGATGCCATGCATATACACAGTTGCCACAATAATATTTTCTCTAATAATCAAATATTAGGGGCCAGAATGGGTGCATTTTTTTTGGCAGAATATTCTAAAAATTCAAGCATTATAGGAAATACGGTCAATGGAACCAATGGTTCAAGAATCATGAGTATCGAACGTTCAAATGAAGATGTAACAGTCATAGGTAACACATTTAGAAATGGAGGAAGAGGAAGTTGGATAAACCAACCCAAAAATCTGATCATGCAAGGAAACATTTTTATAAATAATACGACAAAATGTGATCCTGGTCCATGGATAGGGAGAAAAACCTTTAAAACAGGCACTTGGGAAAGTTATTCTGAAATTTACTTCACTACCTATCAAAAAGGAGGTAAATACGGTCCAGTCATTTTAAAAGACAACATATTTGAGACAGGTCCTGGGGCCGCGGCAGCCATACAGTTTGAAAAAAATGGGGAAGATGTATTAGTAGAGGGCAATTTTTTTAAAGGCAATACAGGTGTCATTAATTTAGATGCAGATGATAAGACCATTACGATTGGTAGGAATTTTGGTGCAAAAGTGATGGAAAGTAAAGATGGGGGGAAGTCTAAGTATAGAAATGAATAATCAAGTCAATTTAGGGATAGACCTTTTTTAAAGAAAAACGAAAATTTTGACCCTCATAAGATAAAAAGAGATTTAGAGGATTTGAAAATATTTTAAAAACATAAGAAATGAGAGAAATCATTATTATATATGCGTGGATTCTTACTATGACCACTTATATATGTGCACAGACGGCAGTTAGCATACAGCAACAAGCCGGCACTTCTTATTCAAAAGATGACCATCATTCCCTATTTCTGGCTCAAAAGTACTATTCAGGTTTCCGCAAAGCTGAATTTGTTGTTGAACCTGAGATATTTATTCATCATACCGCCGAACGTGCTTTTATCGGCCCCGGAAGCTTTTTGTTTGACAATGGAGATATCCTTATGGCCGCTCCATGGGGTAGACCTCCAACTAATTTCGAACAGCTTGCCGCAAAATTTCCGGTACCCATGTTCTACCGAAGCAAAGATGGCGGACGCACCTGGAATGAAGAAGGACGGATGAAAATGGCCTGGAATTTGCCGGGTATGATCAGTGATGGCGGGATTTCGTTTTTACGTTTAAAAGATGGTCGTCTGGCATTTTTGGCACATCGTCATGTGCAAGATTTAAAGGGGGGTGGATTACCCATTATTTCATTTTCAGAAGATGATGGAAAAAACTGGACTCCAGCAAAACTGGTTGGCGAGCCCGAAGGAATTTGGTATGTAATGAACGACCGTCTAATTCAGTTGAGTAATGGCCGCCTTATTGTACCGGTCAGCCATATGACTCAGGGTTTGGGTAAATCCGAAGGCGATCATAATCTTGGACTTTGCTTTTTTAGTGATGATGGTGGTAAAACATGGGAAAAATCGCAAAAGCCAGCCGATTTAAACGATGGCCGAGGTATGGCAGAGCCATGCGTTGCCGAGACAGGAAACAATCAATTGGTGATGCTGGCACGAACCGGAAGTGGGAGTGTATTTTGTTCACGTTCTAATGATGGAGGTGATACATGGTCCTCTCCGTCTCCGACAACTTTAGTTTCGGCATGCTCATCATTAACGCTTAAAACCTTACCCGATGGCCGTTTAATTGTTTTTTATAACCATGCTAAACCCATCAAGCAGGGAGCATTCTTCCCACGTACACCACTCGTGTATGCTGTATCTGAGGATAAAGGGATGACATGGGGGGAACCGGTAATTATTGATGATTCAGGAATGGACAAGAAAGACCGGCAGAATATTTATCCTACAATAAGCTTCACAAAGGAAGGAATGCTGGTGATATGGTCGAACCATGGTGCCGATCCCGGTGGGAGTTTTGCTGGTCAATATGATGCCAATATTGGAGGTGGGAAACGTGCTATAATAGCAATGCCTGCCAAGACTTTTCCTAAAAATACGTCTAAGTCGAGTCTAAAATCCGCACAACTCTCCGAGCTTGCAATGCCTGCAGAAGAGCACGGAAAGTCCTATGACATCGTTGTTTTCGGCGGCACCTCCGGTGGTGTGGTCTCTGCTGTGCAGGCGGCCCGAATGGGAAAGAGTGTGATCATCGTAGAGCCGGGAAACCATCTCGGCGGGATGATGGCTAGCGGATTGAGTTGGAGCGATGTTGGGTCGGCCGAGCGAGCAAAACTTTTCGGAGGACTAGCGCGTGAGGTTTTTGAGCGCATCGGTAAATATTATGGTCAGGATCCGAAGACTGTTTACGATGTCACAGTGCCAATGGATGCTGAGCGGGCGAAGTCGGGGGTAGATTTCAACCGCCCACCGTCGCTAGCCTTTGAACCTAAAGTCGCGGAACAGGTCTTTATGGAAATGGCACGTGAAGCAGGAGTTGTCATACGATATGGCGCGCATCTGAAGTCCGTGCAAAAACAAGGTGCGCGGCTAACTCAACTCACGCTGGAAGACGGCACTTTCTTGAAGGCACAGATGTTTGTGGATGCTACGTATGAGGGCGATTTGATGGCTGCGTCTGGCGTTAGTTATACACTTGGTCGCGAGTCAAATGATCAATACAGTGAGACAGGCAACGGCGTTCGCGGACCGTCTCACGGACCGGCTAGTGGTCGCTTTATAGCACCTATCGATCCTTATGTGAAGGCAGGTGACCCCAATAGTGGCTTGCTTCCATTAATCTCCCGTGAAAAACTGGCACCGCTGGGATCGGCTGACAAACACCTACAGTCCTACAATTACCGACTCTGCCTTACGGACGACCCGGCATTGCGTGTGCCACTCGATCCGCCAAGCGACTTCAATCCTGCACATTGGGAACTACTCGGTCGCTACATTGTATCCCTTACGAACATGGGGCAGAAGATTACATTAAGCTCATTTTGCAAATACGATCCACTGCCGAACCGCAAGTTTGACTTCAACAACCGTTGGCCCATCTCCACCGACCTACTTGGTGGTGCTGACGGTTGGCCAGAAGGCTCGAAAGCCGAACGTGCAACAATTGCAAAAACCCACGAGGATTATCTTCGTGGCTTATTTCATTTTTTGCGTACCGATTCCCGCGTGCCAAAGAATGTGCGCGAGGAGGCTTCACGCTTCGGTTTACCGCGCGACGAGTTCCCCGACAACGGACACTGGCCTCATCAAATCTATGTCCGGGAAGCACGACGCATGGTTAGTGATCTCGTGATGAACGAGCACCACATTCGCAATGAATTTGTAGCACCAAACCCTGTCGCTCTAGCTACCTACCCGATGGACATCCACGCCGTACGCCGATTGTTTCATGACGGTAAGCTTTTCAACGAAGGTTTTGGTGAAGGCTTTGGCAAGCCTGCCCCCATCGGCTATGGTGCCATCGTTCCTAAGTCCTCCGAATGTGAGAACCTGTTCGTCACCTTTGCACTCTCCTCATCGCATGCAGCATTTGGCAGCATACGTATGGAGCCGGTGTTTATGGTCACCAGTCAGTCAGCGGCAACCGCTGCCAGCCTTGCAATCGATGAAAGGGTGTCCGTACAGCAGGTTAATCAACTCAAACTCCACACTCGCCTCCTCGCCGATGGTACTATCCTTGAAAATTCTATGAGTCAAACAACTTTTCCAGTTGCTTCGGACCTGAGTAATAAGGGTATTTCTGATGAAACTTTAAGCCATGTTATTGTACCGGCTTCAGAGCAGTGGATGAGAAATGGTGAGGCATCGATCATTGAGCGGCGCGATGGATCACTTTTGTTAATATATGGTGCACATCAAAAAAACGGAGATTGGGATCAAGGAGTGATTCGGCAGATTCATTCCACGGATGGTGGCAAGACTTGGTCAGTGCCCAAAACGGTTTTTTTCGATGAAAAACGTTCATTGTTTCAAGTATCATTAGTCAGATTAGCCAACGGAGAACTTGGCATGACACATACGTCACTGGCAAATGGCCGCGATGCTTTTAAGGTTTTTCGTCGCTCAACCGATGAAGGCAATTCATGGTCGGAACCAATAAAGATAAGTTCTAATTTACATCCTTATACAACTGGTCCCTGGGATAAGCTCTATGTGCTTGCGAGTGGACGAGTCATCGCATTGTTGCATTGCAACCTTAAGCCGGATGCAATAAAGCAAGGTGGTCCTTTAGGAAGCTATGCGGTTTATTCCGATGACAACGGTCACTCCTGGCAACAAGCTCTTGCCAGCAACGTACTTTATATTTCAGACAATCCAACAAATAAGCATGAATGGGGTTTTTGGGAACCATCGCTCGTGGAAATTATGCCAGGAAAACTATTAATGATGGCACGCACTGCTACGGGGTGGATTTGGGAAAGTCGCTCAAAGGACAATGGTAATACCTGGAGTAAACCGAAAAAAACGAATATACCAAATCCACTAGCTCCGCCAGTGCTGACCCGCATACCAGGCACAGATACCTTAATGCTTATCCATAATCCCGATGTTAATCTTCCAGAAAGCTGGCATGGTGGACAACGCTCGGTTCTAGCCTTCCGCATTAGTACTGATGGCGGTAGTAACTGGTCTTCTGCAACCGATCTCTTCCGGTCATCCGATGAGCAAGATTGGGTGGATTATCCTGCAGTACGTTGGATAAATGGTCAATTACATTTGGCATGGCGGCAATGGCGTCAGGATAAGTATGGCGGAAGAAGCATTTATTACCATGTTCTGAGTAGTGAATCTACCGGACGAATTCTTAAAGTGGTAAAAAATGAGGATGCTTCATCCACCAATAAATCTAAAGTTATTCGCATCATGCCATTAGGAGACAGTGTCACACGCGGCACCTACTTGACAAAAAAAGAGGGACAAGCTACTGGCTTACCCAACCCCGATGGTGGTGGTTACCGTAAGCCTTTGCAGGATAAACTTCGTGCCGCCGGAATTGTCTTTGATTTTGTGGGTGACTTAAACTACAATGCATTTGGGAAAGATGGTATTATTGACCCTGGGTTTGATCCGGATCACCATGGGTTGGCAGGTTTCGGCAATTATTCGATTTTGCGCGGAGGCGTTGTCCCAACCCCTAAAGATGTTCTTGCCGAAAAAAAGCTAGAGCAGATTATCGTTCCGGGACTTGTGGAAGTGCTGAAAAAGCATAATCCTGATATTATTCTATTGATGTCGGGAGCCAATGGGTTCGACGCCACAGGTCGTGATGAACTGATTCGAACCATCGGGGAGAATAGCCAAGCGCATCTTTTAGTTGCTACAATATTACCGCAAAAAATACCTAGAAATGGTTGGGAACAGGTAGACAATTATAACGCATCGCTGCAGGCTGTTGTAGATGCTCTGCAGAAAGCTGGCAAACATATAACACTTATCGATATGAATAAAGCTATAAGTGTTGAGAATCTGATGACTGATGGTGTACACCCTGACAAGTTCGCAATGGGAAATATGGCAGAGGTGTGGTTTGAATCGGTTATTCAAGAATTAAATACTTTCAAATCATTGAGGCCAAAGAATTATAAAATTAAAAAAACAGGCTTATAATAAATTGAGTATTGAATGAATGATTATGAAGTACTTGAACGACTGATTGAAGAATCATAAGAAAATAAAAATTTACCATCCGCAAGCACACCTAAGAGCAGGCTTTAAGTCAAACGTAAGCCAATATGGAATAATATAACATAATTAATGGCTAAGATTTGTCAAATTCCGCATTACTTTTTCGTCTAATTTTGAGTAATTAAAAGAGCGAATTAATCATAAATAATTTAACTATATGCGTCCTAAAATATGTCTGTTCTTTAGCTTGTTTTTATTTTATAATGAGACTTTTTCTCAAACCAGTTATCCAATTATCCCTTACCCGAACAAATTGGTCGAAGCAGAAGGTGAATTTGAATTTAAAGGAAAATTAAGTTCCAATTTTGACATTGCCTTTAAATCCGAGATGAAAACAGTGGGTAAAATATTCGAAGAAGAATATTTTACCCGATTAGTCCCGTCAAAAAACGGCAATTTGGTCGTAAGGCAAAATAGCTTTTTGGGAAAAGAAGCTTATAAATTAACAGTTACCAAGAATAAAATACTTGTTGAAGCCTCAACCGGAACGGGATGTTTCTACGCTTTCCAAACCATCCGCCAACTGATGAAACTGACAGTAAATGGTAGCTACAAGGTTTCTTATTGCACCATTGAAGATAGCCCTGCCTATCCCTGGCGTGCCTTTATGCTCGACGAAGCCCGCAATTTTAAGGGAATGAAAGTAGTAAAAGATATACTAGATCAAATGGCCTTACTCAAGATGAACATTTTCCACTGGCACTTAACAGACGATCAGGGCTGGCGCATCGAAATCAAAAAATATCCCTTATTGACCGAAGTAGGCGCATGGCGCGACAGTACCCGGTTGAGGCAAATGGTTTGGCGCAACGATCGCTGGCATTGGGACGATTCGGGGGTTTATTCAAATCAATCCCATGGAGGGTTTTACACGCAGGAAGATATTCGCAATATTGTGGCATATGCGGCGAAAAGGCATATAAGCATAGTTCCAGAGATCGAAATGCCTGGGCACGCAATGGCTGCGATTGCAGCCTACCCTTGGTTGGTTTCTTCGGGTGAAAAAATAAAAGTGCCTTCGTCTCTTGGCATTAAAAAACTGGCTTATAACGTAGCCAACGAAAAGGTTTATACTTTTTTGGAAGATGTTTTGACCGAAGTGATGAATTTGTTTCCTGGAAAGATCATTCACATTGGGGGCGATGAAGTAAAGTACGACACCTGGAAGAATAATTCGGATGTGGAGAAATTGATGAAGAAACAAGGATTAAAAACTTACCCTGATGTGCAGATATACTTTACCAACCGGATAGCCTCATTCATCCAAAAAAAAGGGTTTCGGATGATGGGTTGGAACGAGATAATGGGCAATGTCCATGTGGAGGAAGGTGAAAAAGTTGCCGAATCGCAGTTGGCAAAAAGTTCGATTATTCACTTTTGGAAAGGCGACTCGCTTTTGGTTGCAGAAGCATTGGCTAAAGGATATGATGTTGTCAATGCCCGCAGTGTATATACTTATCTTGATTTTCCGGGAAAGCGTACGCCTATAAAAACAGCCTATCAGTTTTCTCCGGCGCCCAAAGGATTAACGGCCGAACAGAGCAAACACGTGCTTGGTTTGGGTTGCCATATGTGGGGCGAGACATCTCCAACGGTCAAATTGATGCAAGGCTTTACTTTCCCTCGAATTGCAGCTTATGCTGAAGTAGGCTGGACAAAAGAAGCAAATAAGGACTTTGAACGATTTTCAAAAGTACTTTCAAATCTGAAATTGTATTGGGACAGAAAAGGTATTTATTATTTGGAGGAATAATTCCCAAAGCGAATCAATAAATATAAGATAAGGAGACTGAATTGTTAAAAACTAACACATATAAGTGAACTGAATTAGAGGTTTGGAAACGAGATGTCGTTGAAAATGGATATTTTAAAAAATGAGTACTGTAAATTATTATAATTTGTCAACAATATCCCCTTTCAATTTTCGATAATTGGAAGGATTTGTACCCGTAATTTTTTTAAAAATATAGTTGAAATGGGTGAGATTGTTAAAACCGCAATTGTAACATATTTCAGAAATATTTCGTGGGCCATCAAGAAGTAATCGGCATGCTAAGGCAATACGAATGTCATTAAGCAATTCGATAAAAGTCTTATTGGTTTTAGCTTTTATATATCTACAAAATGCCGTTGCATTCATATTGGCTAGATTTGCTACCGTTTCAAGGGTTATATTCTCCTGTAAGTGCTTATGGATATAACCCAACACTTGATTCATTCGATCAGAATCATTCATTGGCTTGGACTCTCCAAATATTTTCGTAGAGAGCGACCGGCCATCTTTGGCCTGCGCAAGAATTTTAAATAATTCTAAAAAATCAATGACTTGCTCAATACCTCTCGCCAAATGCATTTTTTGTAAAATAGGTGTTACTCGATCTGAGGTAATTTGGCTAAAAGAAATACCATGTGCAGCATCCTCAAATAATTGCTTAACCTCACGCATTTCAGGAATTTGTAACCATGGCTTTCCTAAAAAATCGAGGCGAAAACGGAGGATCATTGCTTCTGCCTTTTCAGTCGAATTGGGTTCATAATATTTGGAATCATTTCGCCAATAATGTGGCAAATTGGATCCTAATAAAACCAAATCTCCTTCATTGAACCGTTCGATATTATCCCCGACAAACCGAGTCCCTTTACTTTTTGTAATTAACGTAAGTTCAATTTCAGGATGATAGTGCCAAGGATTATCAAAATAGGGCACTTTCTCATATCTGATATCGAATGATGCCGCATTATTTTCTAATACCTTCAACAACTTTGGCCTATTCATTTGCTTTTTATTTAAAGACAATGCAAATATATCTAAAGTATTGGCAAATTTCTATGAAACATCAGGCAGGAATTATCCCATATTTTTGTCCAATTAAGTATTTTAATATTGATATTTACCCGATCATTCGTTTCTATTTATAAAAGATAAAATTCTATGTTTTCCTACCTTAAAAAAATTAGTATTTCCCTGTATTTCATTAGTTGCCTGCTTCCAAATGCATTAGCAAAACCAAATCAAAAAGGAAAATGGGTTTTACTTTTTGACGGAAAAACAACAAAAGGTTGGCGAGGGGCCTACCGAAAAGATTTTCCTAAACACGGATGGGTAGTAAAGGATGGAGAACTTCGAGGGGAATTACTCGCTGGCGTAGAATCAAGCGATGCAGGAGACATCGTGACGGAGAAAAAATACCGTAATTTCGAATTGGTATTTGATTGGAAAATAGGCCAAGGAGGTAATTCTGGTGTCAAATATTTTATTGAAGAACGCCTGCCTAAACCCCAAGGATCACAGCCTGGATATGAATATCAATTAATTGACGATGCCGAATACATTTACAATAACAAGCATTTGCCTCAGGATCTTAAAACAGCATCCATTTATGATGTAATTGCTGCAGATAAACCCGATACCAAAATAGATATCTGGCATACTTCTCGAATCCTAATTAAAGATAGTTACATTGAACATTGGCTTGACAACAAACGCGTGTTGGCGATTGACAGATCAACAGATGTTTTCAAAAATGGAGTTTTAGATAGTAAATTTAAAGACTATCCTAATTTCGCTACCCTTTCAGAAGGGCATATTTTATTGCAAGATCATGGGCATCATGTAGCGTTTAAAAATATTAAAATAAAAGAACTATGAAGCGTCGAGATTTTTTAAAAAATACAGCAATAACCACTGCTAGCCTAGGTATTCCATCGATTGTGCCTTCCTCTGTTTTTGGTAAAAATGCTCCATCTAACCGAATTACTGTAGGTTTTATTGGCACGGGCCGACAAGTTTTTGCCTCTAATTTACCTCAAATGTTAGCAGTAGAGGGCGTCCAAGTGACGACTGTTTGCGATGTGGACATCTGGAGACAAACAGAGGCTCAAAAATTTGTCAATGAATTTTACACCAAAAAAAATGGGGTAAATTCTTACAAGGGTTGCCAAACTGTGGGCGATTATCGTGAGGTCATCCAGGATAAAAAAATTGATGCCTTGATGATTTCTACTCCGGACCATTGGCATATTCCCATGGGATTAATGGCGGCAAAAGCTAAAAAACATTTTGCGATCGAAAAACCTTTGAGTTTAAGTGTTGAGCAAGGAAGGCAGTTGGCCGATGCAGTCAAAAAATACGGTGTGATTGCTCGGACTGATAGCGAATTTCGATCGGTTCGTAACCAAAATATGGCGGTAGAATTAGTTCGAAATGGACATTTAGGGGATTTAAAACGTATCGAAATCACATTTCCTTCCGACCCTACGCCAGTAACAACGCAAGCGGATATGCCCGTTCCACCTGGATTAAATTATGATATGTGGCTTGGTCCCGCGCCTTTTGTGCCATATACGCAAATGCGGGTACATGACCTGAATCAAACCAATAAACGCCCAAATTGGATGCGAATTGATACCTATGCGCAAGGTATGATTTCCAATTGGGGTGCGCATTATTTTGACATGGCGCAGTGGGCCAACAATAGTGAAAATTCAGGACCGGTAGAGGTGCAGGGCAGCGGTGTTTTCCCAAAAAGTCTTTGGAATACGATGATCAACTTTAAAGTTTGGTATAAATATGCCAATGGGGTTGAAATGACTTGCGAACAATCGCCCACCAGCACGCCTTCGATTACGTATTTCGGTTCAAAGGAATGGGTGAAAATAGATGGCTATCCGGGTAAGGCAATGAGCAGTAATCCTGCCTTATTGGATCTTAAACCTAAATCAGGCGAAATGGATTTGACAGGTGTTTTGTGGGATAAAAATGATTTTATTCAAGGGGTTCGCAACCAGCAAGAAACACTTATACCTATTGAAGTCGGCCATAGGGGCATTACGATTTCCCAAATCGGTTTAATCGCTTGCCAAATCGGAGAAAAACTAAAATGGCAGCCAGAAAAAGAGCTTTTTGATGGAAATAATGCGGCAAATGCGCTTTTAGCAGCACCTATTTTGAGAAATAAATGGTTGTAGGGATTTTTCATCGACTGGTCGAAATAGACATAAAATTTCTATGATTTTCAAACGATAGATCCTTGTAAAAATTCAAAATTATAAATCACAATAAACCATGCGTACCTTTATTTTATTGATTTTGATTTGTTCCAATAGCGTTTTGGCGCAAAAAGTTAAAAATGAGTTTTTTGCCTTGCACAATATTATCAGAGGCGATAGCACGTATAATACTTTTGACAAGCAAGTTGAATTAGTCAAAAATGCGGGTTTTGATGGGATTGAAATCAATCAAATTGAAAGCTTTGATGGCATGAAATCAGCTCTTGACCAGTTCCAATTCAAAGGGTCCTATTTTTATGTTAAGCTCCAATTGGGCGAACCCATTGATAATCGATTGGAAAGTGCCATCAACAAACTCAAAGGTACAAATACCATTATTGCCCCTTATATTCTGGCGGATACCAAACGTTTTAAACCAAATTCTCCTGAGGGTGATTCGGAGACCATAAAGCTTTTGCAGCTCATTTCCATGTGGTCAAAAAAGTCTGGATTGCAGGTAGCCATTTATCCACATTTGGGTTTTTATGTTGAGCGCACGGATCATGCCTTGCAATTGGCTCAAAAAATAAATCGCAAAAATGTAGGATTATCATTTAACCTATGTCATTGGTTGGCCACAACTAGTTTGACTGAACGCAGTGATTTGAAAAGTCATTTGAAGGAAATAAACCCTTACTTAAAAATGATGACCATTTCTGGCGCTAATGACGTTATTTCTGAGAAAAAAACCATTTTTGACGATTATATTTTACCCCTAGGCACAGGCAGCTTTGACACATATGACTTGTTGAAATACATGGTCAAAACAATCAAATATAAAAAGCCCATTGGCGTTCAATGTTACAACATTAAAGGGAATAAACCCCAGCTTATTCAAAACACCATGTACGTTTGGAATCAGTATAAGACGCGATTGGAGGCTGAAAAAAGATGATCATGAACCAACCATCGCTTGATCAAAAACC
>Ga0222712_10003866_pt1 | contig 16044 bp, 18 predicted proteins | sample C33_657DmetaG_FD_165043 | JGI IMG/M metagenome (GOLD analysis project Ga0222712, IMG submission 165043) | Estuarine water microbial communities from San Francisco Bay, California, United States - C33_657D | ecosystem: Environmental > Aquatic > Marine > Unclassified | place: USA: California... | reverse complement strand
ACTCCCAGTAAGGGGCGGAACCGATGGATCACGACTTTCTTTTATGGGCCTTCCTTGTCCAAATATTTTTACAGGTGAAATGGCGCTTCATTCGAAGCATGAGTTCGTAAGTGTGCAAGACATGGAAAAATCGATGCAGGTATTGGTGCGTCTTCTGCAGATCTGGGAAGCCGCTTCAAAGTGAATAACTTTATGATCCTTTTAGTAAAAGATTATGGAACTTTCCTTCTCATCAATTCGCAACTATGAGTTTTTATATTCTTCAGGTTTCAAAGCAGATGAAATTGTGGGACATGCTTCAGTCAGGTGGAGCGCTCATGATTCCACTTGGATTATTGTTTGTGGTGGCCTTGTTTTTCTTTTTTGAACGTTATATCGCCATCAAGAAAGCAGGTAAACTCGATGATAACTTCATGAAAATCATCAGGGATCATATTATGTCGGGAAATATTGCTGCTGCAAAGACTACTACAAAAAATACCGATCATCCTGTTGCACGTATCATCGACAAAGGAATCCAACGCATGGGTAAACCTATCGATGCAATTGAACGAAGTATGGAAAGTGTTGCACGATTAGAAATGTACAATTTAGAAAGAAATCTCAGTGTATTGAGTGTTATCTCCAGGGCTGCACCCATTTTTGGATTCGTAGGAACATTGGCAGGACTCATGCAATTATTTTTTGATATCAATACCACTGGAGAGTTTGTTCTGAATACCATTGCTGGCGGATTGTACGTAAAGCTTGTTACTTCTATTACAGGGTTAGTGATTGGCTTACTTTCTTTCTTGGGATTTAGTTTTTTGCATACACAAATTGATAAGACTGCCAATAAAATGGAAGTAGCTGCTACCGATTTTCTAGATATTCTTCAAGAGCCTACCAACGCTTGATTGCATGCAAATCAGAAAAAAATATACCGGTGATGCAGAAGTGTTTACAGAGGCGCTCAATGATATACTTTTTATTCTGTTGATGTTCTTTCTGATTGTTTCAACACTGGCAAATCCAAATGTGATCAGACTCTCGCAGCCAAAATCACAGGGAGATACAAAAGCAAAGCAAAACATAGTCGTTTCGATCGATGCAAGTAAACAATATTATGTAGGAACAACTGCCGTTCGATTTGATTCACTTTCTATCATCCTAGCACCTATATTGAAAAAAGAAAAAACTGAAATTCCTACCATTGTCATCAATGCAGATAAAACAGTTGAAGTGGATGCTGTTGTTGCTGTGATGAAAATTGCAAAAAATTTAGGCGCAAAAACGGTGCTATCTGTTGAGAAGGAATAATTAAAGAGAAGCACCCATTCTTCGGCCCCATACAATTCTGTCTTTACCTTGCATGTCTTTCTTTATTTGTACCTGCTCGAATTCATTTTCTTCCAGTAATTGTTTCACCTCAACCGCATGGTTTTCGTGCGTTTCAAAAAATATCATTCCTCCTCTCAGCAAATGATGATCAGAAAAGTCAACTATTGCCTTGTAGAATTGGAGTGGATCTTTATTGGTTACAAATAGTGCCTCATTTGGCTCATGCTCTATTACCTGTTTTTGTAATTCCGAGGATTCATGGGGAGGTATATACGGGGGATTGCTGACGATGATATTGAAAGCTGGAAGTTGATCCTGCTTTGATTCTTTGAGGATATCAGATTGTTTGAAAATGATGGATGTACCAAGCTGACCGGCATTTTCCTCTGCTACTTCAATGGCTTTTTTACTTTTATCCATTGCCCATACTTCCCAAGAAGGAAATATTTTCTTTAGTGAAATTGCAATGCATCCTGATCCGGTTCCAATATCTATAAGTTGAATGTTGGTTTGTTCTTGGGAGGGAATTTTTTCAAACTCTTTTTGAATTATTTCTACCAACTCCTCGGTTTCAGGCCGAGGAATAAGAACCCTTTCGTCTACTTTGAACAACATATCCTGGAACCATGCTTCGCCCACCACGTATTGAACAGGACGACCATGTAATAATTCTTGCAAGGATTTTTCAATTTGCTCTGCTTGCTCTGCACTTAGGTATTCCTCGTGATGAACCAATCGCAGCGTTCTCTCCATTCCTGTAATTTTTTCCAAGACGATCTCTGTAATATTGGATGCTTCTCGATTATCGTAAATCCTGTGCAAGGATTGAAGGAGGTATTGGTATGCTTCTTTGATGCGCATCAACCAAAAGTAAAACATTTAACTTTGGTCGGTTTGCGAAAAAATACTTCTCTCCATGCAAGATTCGAATTTTTATAATTGTATCGAAAATAAAGCAACAGCAGAGTTTACAGATAGGGGTAGCCGATTCATTGCCTATGCTTATCCGGTAGCATCGATAGATACATTTAAGGCCTGTTTGGCAGAAGTGAAAAAGATGCATCCCAAAGCTTCGCATTATTGTTTTGCCTATCGTATCGGACACGATGGAATCACCTATCGGGTTACTGATGCCGGGGAGCCCTCAGGAACCGCAGGGAGACCCATATTGGGGCAAATAGATGCACATCAGCTAACCAATACATTGGTGATTGTTGTGCGTTATTTTGGAGGCACTTTGTTGGGGGTGCCGGGGCTCATTCATGCGTATAAAAGCACTGCTTCTATGGTCTTGCAGTTAATACCAACAGTAAAAAAGAAAATTGAAATTTCTTATGAAATTCAGTTTGATTATACGGTGATGAATGAAGTGATGACACTGATCAAAAAATACGAATGCAGAGTAGTGCAACAGGAACAGCAGTTGTTTTCAGTTATTGAATTAGGTATTCCTAAAATAGTTGAACAAGAGGTTGTTGAAAAAATGAAAGAGATCCGGGGGCTGGATATAAAAAAGAAAGCGATTCAATGATTGAATCGCTTTCATTAAATATAACGTTCTTGTTTACTTCTGCATATGTTCTTCGTCTACTAGGATTCTTCCGCAGTTTTCGCAAACAATGATCTTTTTGTGCTGACGAATTTCGCTTTGGCGTTGAGGAGGGATGGCATTGTAGCAACCGCCGCATGCATCACGCAATACTGGAACCACCGCTTTACCGTTACGAAAATTCTTTCTGATTCTGTCGAATGAAGTCAACAAACGCGCATCCACTGCAGACCTGGCTTTTTCTGAATGTGCTCTGTACTCCTGCTCTTCTTTTTCAGTTTCAGCAATGATTTTATCCAATTCGCCTTTTTTTACTTTGAGGTTTGCCTCTTTGTTGGCGATGTTCTTTTTAACCTGATCGAGTGCACGAGCTTTATCGGCAATTTCTTCGCTGGCATCTTTGATGTGTCTCTCAGCCAATTTCACTTCAAGGGTTTGCATTTCCAATTCCTTGGTAATGGCTTCGTACTCCCTGTTGTTTTTTACATTATCGCTCTGCTTTTCGTACTTTTTAATGAGGTCTTGCGATTGAGCAATGGCAGCTTTTTTTTGTTCAACGAAGTCGTTGATACCATTGATTTCTTCTTCAATCCTTGTTTCCCTTGAATGAAGGCCCTGAATTTCGTCTTCCAAGTCGCGCACTTCAATGGGAAGCTCTCCTTTTAAAATTGCAATCTCATCCAATTTGCTTTCAACCTGCTGGAGGTTTGCCAAGGCGATGAGTTTTTCTTCTACTGAATATTCTTTAACGGTTGCCATAATGAGTTATAAAAAATAGTTGACCGGATTGGTTTTATGGGCTGATTTAAGGACGGCAAAGGTAGGGAATTTTTCCTTTAAGATGGCCGCTAGCAGATCTGATGTAAATTGTTCACTTTCAAAGTGTCCGATGTCTGCCAGCAACATTTTTCCCGCAGGTTGGAAAAAGTCGTGGTAGCCCAAATCCGAAGTGACATAGGCATCCGAATTTGTCATTAATGCATTGTTAATCAATGATTTACCAGCTCCTCCGCAGATAGAAACTTTTTTAATTTTCTTTACCTGGCATAGATTGTGACGAATGATGCCTGTTTCAAAGGTTTTTTTGAGATGTTGTAAAAACTCGTTGGGCGACATCTCATGGGGGAGTTCCCCCACAGCTCCGGCCCCCCATTCTCTGAAGGTATTGTTCAAAGGGAGGATATCGTAGGCAACCGTTTCATAAGGGTGATGGTTATGCAGTGCAGCGATGATATGCCCTTGCAGATGGACAGGGAAAATCATTTCCAATCTGGTTTCCTTGGCATTTTCTCTCTCACCAACTTTTCCCAGAAAGGGATTAGAGCCTTCAAGTGGCAGGAAGGTACCTATGCCCTCTGTTTTAAAGCTGCATTCTTTGTAGTTGCCAATGGATCCTGCTCCTGCAGCATAGAGAGCATTGCTCAACTTTTCTTCGTGATCCGTGGGTACAAACGTAACCAGTTTCTGATGGGTGCCTTGAAGTGGAGACAGCACCTGAACATTGATGAGTCCGATTCTTTTCGCCATCTCTCCATTCACGCCACCAATCACATTATCCAGGTTGGTATGAATAGCATAAACAGCAATATTGTGTTGTATAGCTTTGATCAATTGCGAGGTTATTGGATCAGTAGTATCTAATTTTTTTAACCCTTTGAAAATAGGGGGATGGTGTACAATGATCAGGTTGAATTTTTTTTGAATGGCTTCTTCCAGCACTTCCTTGGTAAAATCCAGCGAAGCGATAGCTCCTGTGCAGGGTTGATGTTTATCGCCACAAACCAAACCTGCGTTATCATACGACTCCTGAAGGGCCAGCGGTGCGGTTGTTTCCAAAAAGTTAATTATCTCTCCAATTGTTGGCATTTGCATTGTATTTGTAAAAATGAAATTACTTTACTTTCTCGTTTATGAAGAAGCTTGGATCATTTTTGTTTTTCATCGCGTTAGTAGTAACTACGAACTGTTATGCGCAGAAGTTGCAGCACGACTGGGAAAATTATGTGGTGGCCCTAAAGGATAAACCTGTTTCAATCAATGTGGATTTGGGACTTCGTTCATCGGCTCCTCTCAAGGATATGCCTTTTGTGATCATCGTTCGAACAAAACTCAATCAGCCAAATGCTGCCGGAATGCCTGACACCGAGGAATTAATTTCGTTGGATGCATTGGAAGAAAAGATGGTCGAGGGTCTCGTAAAATACCAAGGCGCGCTTTATGTGGGGCGATTTACCCAGAGAGGTATTCGTGAGTTCTATTTTTATACCAATGATACTGCTCGCTACCTTCTTACCCTGAACGATGTTTTTCTAAGTCATCCGGATCGTCAATGGTTGGCGCAATCAAAAAAAGATGCTGAATGGGAAAACTATCTAACAGTTTTATATCCATCTCCACTCGATAAAATGTTGATTGACAGTAGACGGAAATTGGGTGAACTTGGAAAAGATGATCCATCCCGAAAAGCAGTAACAGTATTTCATTTTTTTGAATTCAACGAGGACGCCTCCCGTAAAAAATTTTTACAACTTCCTGTTTGTAGTGGATTTACCGTTAACGAATTGGGAACAAACCAAGAAAACAAACGATTTACGTTATTGATTTCCAGCCAATCCGTCGTAGATCGGAACTGGGTTGATAAGAATATTCCCGTTTTATTTTCAGAAGCAAAAAAGCAAGGCGGATTCTACAAGGGATGGGAATACCAACGATGATAGTATCTTTGCAGTAATTTCTCACTAAAATTATTTATTATGTCAATTCAAAAAGGCCAAGCAGCACCTGATTTTAAGTTGTTCAACAGCGAAAAAACAGAAGTGAGTTTGCAAGATTATAAAGGTAAAAACCTCGTTATTCTTTTCTTTCCTCAAGCATTTACAGGCGTATGTACAACAGAGCTTTGCAGTGTAAGAGACAGTTTAAATGTTTACACATCATTGAATGCCGAAGTAGTTGGTATTTCTGTTGATTCCATTTTTACATTGGCGAAATTCAAGGAGGAACAACAGTATAATTTTCCATTGCTGTCCGACTTCAACAAAACTATCAGCCAAGCATACGGAGCATTCTACGATGAATTTGTATTTGGAATGAAAGGCGTTTCGAGAAGAGCTGCTTTTGTAGTAGACAAGAACGGTACCGTACAATACGCAGAAGTATTGGAGAGTGCAGGCGATCAACCAAACTTTGATGCCATCAAAGAAACATTGTCTGGGTTAAAATAATTTTTAAAAATCTACGTTAAAGTAAGAGCCTTACGGAAGTTTGGCTCTTTTTTTATGAATTGTCCTAACTTCGGTTCAGCGTTTACCTCATGAGAATACTCTTCATTATATTCTTTTTCTTTTCCTCCCTTGTTGGCTTCAGCCAAGTAAAACGGGTGACGTTGGGAGAGAATGTTAAGCGTACCAGTATCTATCCCAATCCAGGAAGATCGTTCATTCAAATTCAATTCAAGCAAACTACCAATCCACCTTCTATACTCGTGGTATATAATTTTGTCGGGAAAAAACAATTGGAACTGATCAATCCTGGCTCCAATGTATACATTGATCTGGCAGATTTTCGCAGGGGGCTCTACATCTTTCAATTCAAGGATAAAAACGGACAGATCATCGACTCCGGAAAGTTTCAGGTAGAGAAGTAATCAAAGAACCTGCACAATCAAAAACTTTAAGTAATTGGTATTTTCCAATCCCTTAATAATTGGATGATCAGCCGATTGTGCTTGAAACACTACCTGCCTTAATGTTCTTCTCGCGTCTCTGGCAGCCATTTCTATGATCTCATAAAATAATTCAGGTTGAACCAAATTTGTACAAGAAGATGTAACCAAGAAACCACCTGGTTTCAGCAACTTCATCCCTCTCAAATTAATCTCCTTGTACCCGCTGATTGCTTTTTGAATGTTTTCCCTGGTCTTTGTAAACGAAGGTGGATCCAACATTACCACATCCCATTTCTTGCCCTCTTTTGACCATTCCTTTAATGCATCAAAGGCATTCACGCACTTGAATTCAATATTACTAAGCTTATTCAAGGCAGCATTTTCTCTGGCTTGTTGCACAGCATTTTCTGAAATATCCAATCCAAGCACATGCTTGGCTCCATAATACGCAGCATGGATTTCAAACGTACCGGTATAACAAAAGGCACCCAATACATCGGCATCTTTTACGATATGTTGTATAGCTCTTCGATTGTCTTGTTGGTCCAGAAAATATCCTGTTTTCTGTCCCTTTTCCACATCTACCAGAAACTTTAATCCGTTCTCAACAATTGGAATCCTTGTTTCAAAGGGTTTTGATAAGAATCCTTTTCTTTGATCAAGTCCCTCTAATTCTCTTACAGGAACATCGTTTCGTTCGTATATACCTTTTGGAGAGAATATTTTCTCAAGTGCTTCCGTGATCTCTTTTTTCCAGCGATCAATCCCCAACGCCAGTGTTTGAATCACAAAGTAGTCGTTGAATTTATCAATGATCAATTGCGGAAGGCTATCTGCTTCTCCAAAAATCAATCTGCAATTTTCGGTGTATCCAATTGTCTTCCGGTACTCCCAGGCATTCAGGATAGCTCGATAGAAAAAATCAGCATCGACGTTATCGCTTTGTTTCCTGGTTAGGATACGAACAGGTATTCTGGAAATTGGATTTACATAGCCCTTGCCAATGAATTTTTTATCATGGGTATATACCTCTGCAATATCCCCTCCCACAATTTCATCGTCCATGAGATCAATTTCATTGGAGAAAATCCAGGGGTGTCCATCTGCAATACGATGGCTGATCTTTCTCTTTAGTACCACTTTCTTCATGCCGCAAAGGTAAACTTTCGAGGAAATGCCTGAAATTTGCATTTCTTTCCAAAAATGCGCCATTTTGACTCATAAAAAAGCATTGGCAAGCCATTTGAACAGAGAGAACAGTTAAATATCACCTATGGACGAAAAGGAAGTAATGCAAAATCAGCAGGAACAGGCAGATCAGCCTTTGCACCAAGAAGCAAACGAAGAGGCAAACGAGTTGGATGTGTTGAAGAAGGAGTTGGAGGAGCAAAAAGAAAAATTCATCAGGCTCTATGCTGAATTCGACAATTTCAAACGCAGGAATGCAAAAGAGAGAATAGAATTGATTCAAACTGCCGGAAGAGAAGTGATTCAATCCATGCTGGAAGTTATGGATGATTGCGATCGTGCAGAGAAGCAGTTGCATCAAAGCGACGACCTCCAACAAATTCGCGAGGGACTCACATTGGTGTTTACAAAGTTTCGTAACACGCTTCAATCAAAAGGATTGAAAGAAATGAAATCAATTGGTGAGGAATTCAATCCTGATTTTCACGAGGCCATCACCGAAGTTCCAGTGACGGATGAGAGCATGAAAGGAAAGATAGTAGACGAAGTAGAGAAGGGATATACATTGAATGATAAAATCATCCGTTTTTCAAAAGTGGTTGTAGGAAAGTAATCCTCTACCTTAGTAAAAGTTATGGCAAAAAGAGATTATTACGAAGTGCTCGGTGTTGCAAAATCAGCCAGTGCGGATGAAATCAAAAAAGCATACCGCAAAGTAGCCATGCAATTTCACCCCGATAGAAATCCGGGTGATAAAGCTGCTGAAGAAAAATTCAAAGAAGCAGCAGAAGCCTACGAAGTATTGAGTGATCAAGAGAAAAAAGCACAGTACGATCGATTCGGACATGCGGGTGTGAACAATCGAGGTGGTTTCAGTGGCGGCCAAGGCATGAACATGGACGACATCTTCAGCAACTTCGGAGACATCTTCGGTGACGATATTTTTGGAAGTTTTTTTGGTGGAGGCGGACGGCAACGTGGAGGTGGAAAGGCAAGGGGAACGCGAGGAAGCAACCTTCGCATCAAACTAAAAATGAATTACGAGGAGATTGCCAAAGGAGCTAACAAAACTGTTAAAGTAAAAAAATATACTTCTTGCTCTACCTGTTCTGGTTCCGGGGCAAAGGATAAAAATGCTATTCAAAATTGTTCCACCTGTAATGGAAGTGGACAAGTACGAAAGGTAACCAGTACTTTTCTTGGTCAAATGCAGACGGTAGGAACTTGTCCTACTTGTAATGGCGAGGGCTCTACGATTACAAACAAGTGTACTGCTTGTAAAGGAGAAGGACGAGTGTATACCGAAGAAACCATCAACATCGATATACCAGCAGGTGTACAAGATGGTATGCAATTGAGTTTGAGCGGAAAGGGAAATATTGGTGAGCGCGGTGGTTCACCCGGTGATCTGATTGTTTTGATAGAAGAAGAAGCGCATCCTGAATTGCAGAGAGATAACCTGAATGTTATTTACGATATGCACATCAGTATTCCTGATGCTGTGTTTGGTGCCAACTTAGAGGTACCCACGATCGATGGCAGAGCGAAAATTAAAATTCCTCCCGGTACACAAAGCGGAAAAATCTTCCGTCTGAAAGGCAAAGGATTTCCTTCCATCAATTCTTACGAAAAAGGTGATCAATTGATTCACGTAAATGTATGGACGCCACAGGAATTGACATCCGAGGAAAAAGAGATGATAGAAAAGTTCAGGGAGTCTAAGAACTTTCAACCACAACCTGAAAAAAATGAAAAAAGTTTCTTCACGAAGGTGAAAGAAATGTTTGGTTAAGTTGCTTAGTTCTCTACTTGCATGATCTGATGGAGATTTCTTCCCAATCCATCGTAATCCAATCCATAGCCCACCACAAACAAGTCTGGAATTTCAAATCCCAGGTAGTCGATTTTTATAGGATGAACCGTTGCTTCTTTTTTATGCAGTAGCGAACATATTTTCAATGAATTTGGATGATGATCTAAGATTTGTGGAATAAAGGCAGACAGCGTCTTGCCGGTATCTACAATATCTTCAATAATAACAACATCTCTGTTGTGAAGCGTTGCTTCAAGTCCAATTGCTGTTACCACTGTTCCGGTTGAACTGGTTCCTTTGTAAGAGGCTAGTTTGATAAAACTGATTTCTGCATTGATTTCAAGTTGCTTAAAAAGATCGGAAGCAAACATGAAAGAACCGTTTAGAATAGCTATGAACAATGGCGATACATCTTTGTAATCTTGATTGATTTGTTGTCCGATTCTTTTTACTGCATCTTGTATTTGTGCTTCCGAAAGAAAGGGGACGAAGTGTTTATCGTGAATTTTTTTCTTCATTTTCTTTTGGATGATTTCTTTTTATATGATTTCTTTTTCTTTGGTTGATTTTTTTTGGAAGTAATTGTCTTGCCTTTTTTTGGCTTCAATGATAATTTCTGTCCAACTTTCAGCTTGCTGTTATTTTTCAATTTATTGTATTGAAGCAGACTGGTCAGTTTTATTCCTTCGTGCTGGCTGATATCGCGCAGATTTTCGTTCCTCACAACACGGTGATAGGTTTTGTTACCAACAGATTTTTTGGGTTGAAGATAAATCAACTCACTTTTCTTGAGCGATGTGGTAGATTTAGGTAGGTCGTTGTATAAAATGATTTTAGATAGAGCGAGTTTATATTTTCTTGCCAACGATAATAGGGAAGTGCCACTTTCCGCGAATACTACTCTGGTGCCATTGATTGTAAAAATTCCCGATGGGTAGTTTAATTGTTTTGTCAGTGACAATTCATTGAATCTGGGAGAACTTTTACTTGTAGTTATACCGTTTTTGGTGATTTCGTTGATATAGTTGGAAATATCATAGGACTCTTGTTCGTCGTCTGATGCGTAATCATTCAAGATGTTTAGCTGATAGTTCTCAACATATTTGATTATGGATTCTGCATAAACAGGGTTGGTGGCATATCCTGCTTTTTTTAATCCCCATGCCCATCCACTGTAGTCATCGGGGTCAAGATCAAAGAGAGGTGAATAGCGAGGCTGAGATTTTAAAAAGTCAGAATGATCTTTGTAGGAACTTTGGGCATCCTTGTATTTTCTGAAACATTCATTTTGTGCATCATCATCGTGGTAAACTTTTGGTCCATTCCAATTTGATTTGCATTTGATGCCAAAGTGATTGTTTGAGGCCAGTACCAAATCGCTTTTTCCTGCCTGTGTTTCAAGAATACCTTGTGCAATTTTGATTGAAGCAGGAACACCGGTTCTGACCATTTCTTTTATGGCAATGTCTGCATACTGAGAAATGTATTGAACAATGTCATCGTTGGGAAGTGTTTGGCTCTTTAAAGAGATAGACACTGCCAATAGCATGCAGAAGAAGACGGTATATTTATTTTTGATTGCCAAAAACATACTGTAATTATTTTTTTCTCACAATCGATATGCCATCTCTGATAGGTACCATGACAAGATCGATTTGATTATTGTTTTTAAGATATTCATTGAAGGCGCTAATCGCCTTTCCATTTTTCCCTTTGACTTGCTCGTTCAATACTTCTCCATGAAACAACACATTGTCGAAAAGAAAATAAGTGCCAACCTTTACCTTATCTATTAGATATTGGAAGTAGTCTGTATAACCTGTTTTATCGGCATCAATAAAAATAAGATCCCATTCTTCATTTATTGTATGAATGATTTCATGTCCATCGCCTGTATGCTGAATGATTTGATGCGAAAAGGGACTTCTATCAAAAAATCCTTTTGCGATTTTTGCGTCATCTTCCCTTTTCTCAATGGTATGAAGAGCCCCCCCGGGCGCTAATCCTTCTGCCAAACAAAGTGCACTGTAGCCGGTGAATGTTCCAATTTCCAGTATTCTTTTCGGTTGAACCATATGGCTAATCATGGAAAGAAACTTTCCTTGCAAGGCTCCGCTCAACATATGCGGTTCCGTATGATGCTGATAGGTGTATGCTTGTATTTCCTCCAACAATTCAGTAGTTGATGAACTGTGTTGAAGACAATAATTGTTTGCCGCTTCGAACGAGAATTCCATTGCGGACAAATTTACACGCTTCTGACTTTAGGGAGAGTCGAGATTTGTTAAAAAACCTGTTCAGGAGGGCTTTTTTGAAAAGCACCATAGTCCTGTAAACGTAACCAATCCATTGATCAGCAGCATTTCAACTCCAATTTGATATCCATTGAAAAGTGTAGAGGCGTTTTTCCCAAGAAGATAACAAAGGGCTGGTGCCATTAAACAAATGGCAGTAACACCGTATCCCCTTTTTACGGTTCTGTTTGTCAAAAATCCAAAAGCAAACAATCCAAACAATGGCCCGTAAGTATATCCGGCCAGGTCGAGAATTACACTGATGATTGATTTATTATTGATCCACTTAAACAATAGAATGCACAATAAAAAAACAATGGCAAAACTGAAGTGAACGATCATCCTGGTTTTCTTTTGTGCTGATTCGCTTAAATCAGTTCTTCTTTTGATGCCCAGTATATCAATACAAAACGAAGAAGTAAGTGCAGTGAGTGCTCCGTCTGCACTTGGAAAAAGTGCAGATATCAATGCGATGATAAAAATGATGCTGATTGTTTGGGGCAGATGAAAGAGAGCAATGGTTGGGAACAGATCATCTCCGATGATATTTTTTCCGTTGAATAAAAATGTTTTGTCCTGATAAAATGCGCCCTTTTGTATCATGTATAAATACAGCAAACCTCCCAGTGTCAGGAAAAGTAAATTGACAATTACCATGGTGCCGGTAAAAGTCATGATGTTTTTTTGTGAGTCTTGCATTCTTCTAACACTGATATTTTTTTGCATCATCTCTTGATCCAGTCCTGTCATGGCAATTGCAATAACGGCGCCTCCTACAAGATTTTTGAGATAGAATGACTTGTGTTGAATAGTTGTATCAAAAATTCGTAAGTAATCATGTTCGCTCATTTGTTTGAGCGCATCGCTTATAGAAATATTCAATTGTGATAGAATGTAAAAAAGGCAAATGATCAGTCCAAGCAACATGAAGCTGGTTTGGAGCGTATCGGTATACACAATTGTTTTTACTCCACCTTTCCACGTGTACAATAAAATCATCATCAGGATGATGGCTGTGGTGGCAATGAAAGGAACGCCCATTTCATCGAGGATAAATATTTGCAATACATTGATCACCAGATACAATCGAGCAGTTGCACCGAAGAGCCTTGAGATAATGAAAAACAAGGCACCGGTTTTGTAGCTCTCTTTGCTGAGTCTGATTTCAAGGTAATGGTAAATAGAGGTCAGGTTCAGTTTATAATAAAGTGGTACCAGCACAAAGGCGATGACGAAGTATCCGAAAATATAACCAAGGATTACTTGGAAATACCCAAAAGCGCCATAGCCGCCATTCACAATATTGCCAACGGTTCCAGGCACAGAAACAAAAGTTACACCAGAGAGCGATGTGCCGATCATGCCAAAAGCAACCAATACCCAGTTTGAATTTCTGTTTCCAATAAAAAACGTTTCATTGGTGGCATTTCTTGAAGTATAAAACGCAACACCCAAAAGAACAAGGAAATAGCCCAGTACAAATGAAAAGAGGATGATTGGTGACATGTTAAAAATGTTCTGGTGGCAAGATAGCTCAAAACTCAAAAATGCCGGAACCAACTTTTATGTTTCTCAAAACGTCCAATGGTTGTTTTTTTCTCTGAATTTGTTTGAGGTGGGGACCATTATTCAACTTATTTTTGAGGTCCATGTTAACCCGATTATTCATAAAGAATTTTGCCATCATCCAGGAATTGGAAATTCAGTTCAAAGATGGACTGGTTATAATCACCGGTGAAACGGGTGCAGGTAAAAGTATTTTGATGGGGGCGCTAGGGCTTGCACTGGGCGAACGGGCAGATGCTGGGCAAATGCGAGATAAGAATACCAAATCAATCATAGAGGCGGTTTTTGATGTAAAAGCCACTTCGGAGATCAAGAATTTTTTTGAACAAAACGAATGGGAGCTGGAGCATGAAACAGTTGTTCGAAGAGAGATCCAACCCAATGGAAAGTCCAGGGCGTTTATCAATGATACACCCGTTGGATTGTCTCAATTACAGGAGTTAACATCCTTGTTGGTCGATTTACATCAACAGTTTGACACACTTGAGTTGAGTAATAAACATTTTCAGCGATTGATTTTGGATGCACGTGCCGGAAATCTGGAACAGCTCCAAGAGTACCAGGAGTTATATGATCGCTATAAAGACACCCAAAAGAAAATCGATTCCATAAAAGCCTCTTTGCAGAAAGCCGATCAAGAAAAAGAATACAAACAGTTTTTACTGAATGAGCTGGAAGAACTGAGTTGGAAGGCAGGAGAAGGAGTTTCTTTGGAAGAAGAATTGAATTTACTCACTCATGCAGAGCAAATCAAACATACAGCAGGTGCCGCAGCTTTTTTGCTGAACGAAGGTGAAAAGCCACTGGTTGCTGAAATCAAATCATTGGTATCGCAGTTGCAGCCTATGGTAAAATACCATGCTGCATTGAATGAGCTGGTAACAAGACTTTCCTCTGCGCATGTAGAGCTGAAGGATGTGGGAAATGAATTGAGTCATATTGTGGATGCAATTTCAACCGACGAGAAACGTTTAGACCAACTCAATGCTCGACAGTCGCAAGCTCAAAAATTAGTTAAGAAACATGGACTTCAATTGCCCGATGAGTTGGTTGAGATTCAACAACAACTCGAATTGTCGTTGAAAGGTTTTCAACAAGATCAAACCGCATTGGAATCACTTGAGAAAACGTTGGATCAATTGGAGAAGCAATCCATTTCAATTGCAAAAAAACTTAGAGATAAAAGAGTAAAGCAAATTCCATTGCTCGAAAGCGCTACCAAGGAATTGCTCACAAGAGTGGGGATGCCCAATGCAGCATTGAAAGTTCATTTGGAAGAAGTTTCACTTAGTAGTGCTGGAATCGACGACATACAGTTTTTATTTGATGCCAATAAAAGTGGAAAATTTGAGCCCCTGCACAAGGTGGCAAGTGGTGGTGAATTGAGCCGATTGATGTTGGTTTTGAAATCATTGGTGGCAAAATCGCTGGAAATGCCCACCCTTATCTTTGATGAAATCGACAGCGGCATAAGTGGGGAGGCAGCAAAACAAGTTGGTATTTTGATGGATGAGTTATCCAACGGGCATCAATTAATCAGCATTACACATCAGCCTCAAATAGCTGCCAAAGCTGATCAGCATCTTTTTGTTTACAAAAAGGAAAGTAACAATACTGTCCATACGCATATCAAAGAATTAAAAGACCAAGAGCGTGTGATGGCCATCGCTCAAATGTTATCTGGCGAAAATCCCAGTGAGCATGCATTGGCGAATGCAAAAGAGATGATCAAAGGCTGATCAGTAAACTTATTATCTTTGCTTTAAATCTTATTACCATGTCTACTCAATTGTTGAAAGGGAAAAAGGGAATCATTTTTGGTGCACTGGATGAAAAGTCCATTGCGTGGAAAACTGCGCTTGCCTGCCATGCGCAAGGTGCTCAGTTGGTGCTCACCAATGCCCCTGTAGCGTTGCGGATGGGAGAAATCAATAAGTTGGCAGAAGCGGTGAATGCCCCAGTGATTGGCGCGGATGTGGTGAATATGGATGATTTAAAGAATCTTTTTACTGAATCCATGAAACATTTTGGCGGTGGTGTTGATTTCATTCTTCATTCCATCGGAATGAGTTTGAATGTAAGGAAAGGAAAAATGTATACAGAAATTGATTACGGATTCAATCAGAAGACACTCGATATTTCTGCGATGTCATTGCACAGGGTGTTAAGAACAGCCTATGAAATGGATGCTCTCAATGAGTGGGGTAGTGTGGTGGCATTGACATATATCGCTGCTCAGCGTGTATTTCCAGATTACAATGAAATGGCAGATGCAAAAGCACTTCTAGAAAGTATCACACGTAGTTTTGGATACCACTACGGTGTAAAGAAAAAGGTACGTGTAAATACCATTTCTCAGTCACCTACCAGAACTACTGCAGGAAGCGGTGTGAAAGGATTTGATGGATTTATTTCTTACGCAGAGAAGATGAGTCCCCTAGGCAATGCCTCGGCAGAAGATTGCGCTAATTACTGTGTAACATTATTTTCGGATATGACAAAGATGGTAACGATGCAAAATCTTTTCCACGATGGAGGATTCTCCTTTACAGGAGTTACCAATGCAGTCATTGAGCAAATGGAAAAATAAGAACCATGGAGTGGATTGATTATTTAGGTTTGGTGGGTGTTGTTTCTGGTTCACTTA
>Ga0222712_10003865_pt1 | contig 16047 bp, 11 predicted proteins | sample C33_657DmetaG_FD_165043 | JGI IMG/M metagenome (GOLD analysis project Ga0222712, IMG submission 165043) | Estuarine water microbial communities from San Francisco Bay, California, United States - C33_657D | ecosystem: Environmental > Aquatic > Marine > Unclassified | place: USA: California... | reverse complement strand
CACTAGTGCCGACATCGTGGTGAGCACCACCAACTTTCTCTGGAAATTCATCGCGGAACCACCTTTTGATCTTAATGAGCGCTCCTCTTTTGTCTATTGTTGAGGGATGGGTTGGATGATTAGGCGTTCAATAAATCTCGGTTTTGTCCGCATCAATTTTAGTAAATCAGGAGTTGGTTGGAGCCTTGCTCCAATTCCAGGGTTTCTGCGATACACCCACTCAGTGCAGGGAACGACTTACTGGACCTTCACCATTCCTGGCACAGGAATTTCGCGACGCTCAAAGGTGAAGTCTAAAAAGACACGCGCCGCTAGCTAATTGGCCATCGGACGAATAGCGGCAACAAGAGTGACCCCGCTGATGATGAACACACAAAGAAACTGAACGTGGCCCACGAAGCGTGCGTTGATGCCCCACTGGCGAGCAATTTGCTCTGCATCACAGCCTGAGCCTTTTTGATGCTTCAGTACTTGTAGCTGAATGTAAGCATTTTGTATTGCTTCAATGAGCAAGTAGCCCACTACCCCTGCAGCGACTGTTCCCAAGATCTCTGGGCTGCAGAGTTTCGCTGCGGTTCCGGCGGCAATCACCACTAATGCAGTCCAAACAAAGCCCCATAAATTACGGATGAGGAAGAGAATTGCTAAGCCAAGAATGGCGGTGGCGAAAACAAACCAAGCGCGCGAATAGTCGGCCTGTACGGCACGAATTCCCGCTAGTGCGGCGACTGCGGGCGCTGGGTACCCCGCAAAGCTCACCAGTGATGTCCTGAGGCGACCCCAACTGGCAGGAGCCAAATACGTTGCAAGCCCTGCACCGCTCACAGAGATGTGTATGTTCTTTGGTCGCCCACCAAACAAACATGCCATTAACGCATGCCCCAACTCGTGAACTGCTGTGGAGAGATACTTGGCCACTTTGTCGAATGGAGTGAACGAGAGAACTGCACCGATGCCACAGGCAATTACTACTGCTGTTTTACCTGGAGCCCCATCGTCAGGTAACCATTTCGTCATCTGGTCGAGCGCGAATTGAGGGATTTCTTGATTGAAAATCGCATAGCTGAGTACAAGTAGCACTGCGACGGGAATCAGAATCACCTGTGAACAGTAACAAATATCTCGCACTTATTTGCCCTAAATGCATGCAAGAATTAGACCGATGGGCCTCTTAATACCAGCCGACTACGACACGCGGTTAATTGACAACGTGACCGAGCGACGAGTGGTTGAAAACCTTCGTGATCGACTTTCAGACTCGTGGTACATCATTCCCCGACTCGATATAGCTACCGCAAAGCGACCCTTCGAAGTAGACGTACTCATCTTTCATCAAGATTACGGAATTGCCGGGATTGAAGTAAAAGGTGGCCGACTGCGAGTAGACGATGGCGAGTGGTACCGCGGGTCAGACATCATTGAGCCCTCCCCTCCCCGACAAGCACAAAATGCTTGTTATGAGCTGCGTAAACGCCTCCGCAAACACCACGATTGTTTTCAACATCTCGAAATACAACACGCCATCGCCCTGCCTGACTGCGAGGACGTAGGCGCCACCACACTTGGCGTGCTTCGCGACCAAATACTCTTTCGTACCGACCTCGAGAACCTCTTCTCACGCGTTCAGGACCTGATGTTGGCCAAGCACAACATTGGCCCATTAACCGCACAACAGATTGAAGAGTTCGTTGCCGTAGTGAGGCCAAACATTCACTTCCAATGGGACCCAGAAGCTCAGGCTCGAGATGCACGCTTATCGCTGAACCGCATCATGCGCCATCAGGTAGATGCGCTATCAACGCTTGACGCCAACCCGTTTGTATTTGTCGATGGTTCGGCTGGCACAGGAAAGACTCAACTCGCCATTGAATGGGCACGTAGATCTGCAAGCAGAGGCGAGCGAGTGCTGCTTACCTGTTTCAACATTCCTCTTGGTGACTACTTGCAAAAGATAATGAGCTACGCAGAAAACGTGATTGCCGACGATTTCGTGCAGGCAATTTTAAGAATTCCCGGAATGCCACCTATTCCAACACCAGACAAAATGGATGACGACTGGTACAGGCTTGCTGTGTCGCAACACGTTGAACTGTACTCTGCGCATTTAGAACACAAATTTGACACCATCATTGTCGATGAAGTTCAAGACTTTCACCCCGAGTGGCTTGAAGCATTGAAATCTTTACTCCGAGAAAATGGCCCGCAACGGCTACTTCTTACCGGCGATGCAATGCAAAATCTTTATGGTCGCAAGGCCATTGACTACATCAATAGCCATAAACCTTCTTTGGCATCACTCTCTGAAAACTGCAGAAACACTCAGCAAATAGGCGATTTGCTGAGGCGGTTGGGCGGTGCTCGCATGGCTACATCTAGCCCCGATGGTCAGGGAATCTTTTGGATTGAAGCCAATGACACCGATGAGCTGATCGCAGCGCTCGAGACCGAATTGGAAGATCTTGTGGTCCAGCGCAGCATTGACCCTTCTCACATTCTCATTGTGAGTGCTTCTAAAAAAGATCAATTACTCATTGTTGAAACCGACCCAGGACACTTTGAGTGCACCTCATGGGAAGATCGTGGGGATGCAAATATCGTTTGCGAAACAATTCACCGAAGCAAAGGCTTGGAGTTTGATGTCGTCATTCTCATCGCCATGTCGGAAGAAGTAAGCGACTCCCTGCTCTACGTTGGCGCGAGTCGTGCAGTTTCATTGCTGACAGTTATTTCGCCACCGAGCGTTGCTGAGCGATTAGGGATTACGTAGCGCCGAGAAGTACGAGTGCGGCGCCTTGACCAACCTCATAGTCACGTCAAAATTTCAGATAGCGACCCAAAGACTACGAAAGCAATGATTATTCCCGCCAGTACATCTGATGTATGTACTTGAGAATTTCCCACACTTCTTTGTTCCGCAATTCCGACGCTCCTCGATTGAACTGTGGGAAAGAAGCTCAAACACCCGACGACCAATAAAGAGACGGCTGAGAATGCCACTAAATAGGTTGTTGGCTCAATCGATACTGTCGCCCATTTATCTACCTTTGAGGGGATCAACCAAGCAAGTGCTTTGCCACCACCCCATAAAAAGAGTGTGTACATCGTGACAACTACTGAAACAAGAATTGATAGCGTCCCTGCAAATTTCGCAACTAGTGGCTTTGGAATTATCAGTGCTGAAATCCACATTCCAACGTTCAACCAAATTACCAACACCAATAGCCCACTTCCGTAAAGCGAGTCACCGGCAATTATTGCTTGATAGCTCGTTTCCTCGCTACCTAATATCATCCACTCTGAGTGCATATTGATAGCTATCAAAATAAGTGGCACCAGTGAGATCAGAGGTAACAAAGAGAAATGAGCTTTTGGCGAATACACGTCAATTGGCGGCAGCTGTCGCACAATAATGAATGCGAGTGCAAAACTCGCAACGATTGTTATGGTGACTCCACTCCCCTGGCCAACTGATGCACGAGTGAGATCGATACCGGCAACATTTATGGATGGTAATAACGAGCCCAAAATTCCCAACAAGCCACCAGAAATTGCTGCCATCCATCCAAGAGAAGCGATGACAAGACTCATGATGGTTAAGCCCGTAATGCGTTTGAAAATTGCGACGATTGCACCGCAAATGCAGACGAGAGAGATCGTCACCAAAATACTGGTTCCTGCCTTTACATCCGACAGGTTGTAGTGATGGCTATCGCCGTTGAATTCTCTAACAGTAACCCACGGCAGCAAGCTGCCCCTTAGCGCGAGTATTGCTAGAGCGATCGGCAAAAATAACCTTGGCTGAGATTTGTCGTTCACGAAAATGGATCCCACTCAGGTTCGGTCGAAACAGTTTGGTAATTTGCTGCAGGTGCAAAGCGTTGTCCGTTTTCCAGAAAACCGACAATGAGCGTCAGCATAAAACCGAGAGGTCCCAGAAGAGCGCCAATTAAACATGTTGTTTTCAACGGCAGTTCAAAGAATGAACCAACCACCATCGAAATGCCCATCCAGCCGACAATCCAAATCACGACCATCCCAAAGATGGCGATGTAGGTAAGTATGCCGGTCATTGGTTATGCCACGGGTTGTGTTGGTGGTTCATCTGAAGGAGCCACACTTTTGTCTATCAGCTGATCTCCTTCAAAGCCCTTTAACATGTCGAGCGGATGCAGAGGTCCGGACAATTCAACACGCCATGCAGCAGCTGTGAGCTCTACCCCAGGCTTTACCTGAATTTGGCCCGCCTCGGCTTCATGGCTGCTTGGTGCCGGCAAAGTCATTTCGGGTCCGAAAACACGATTTCCTGGGTACTTGTTTGAAATGAGATCAGCGGGATACATCACCTTCTCTTCAGACTCAACCGAAAGTCCTGAAAGAAATTCGACGACTTTCTGACCACTGAGCGCTGAACCCAGCCCATTTACCTCAACAAGAGCCAAAAGTTCATCTAACGATGTTCTCCTCAAGTCAACTGCGACTTGTTCAGCTTTTTTCACCACAAGCTTCCTCTGTAGATCGCCATTGACAATTCGCCGACGGAAGTCTGTACGCGGGTAGTACACGTCTTCATCAGAAAGAGGCCGCTTTCCAACAACACTTTCAGAAGAGGCATTATCTGCCTCTGGCAAAATATTGTCGCTGGGAGTGGTGAGGCGAGAATTTGCGTAGTCTTCACGCCATTCGTCTTTCATCATGTCCATAATTTCGGTGAGCCAACCACCGTGAATTGTTTGTCGACGCGCGTTCAAAAAGAGTTGCATCTTTTGCTTATCATCCGGCCTAGATTTTCCAAGAATCATGGCAGGTGGTCGAGCCACATCTTCAACGCCAATTTTCGCAGTTGCAAAGCCAATTTCCTTACCAAATGGGACGTGGGTTATTTCACGAATAACAATTTGCCAATCTTCGAATTGATCTCTGATTGAAGAAAGTCGAAAAATTTCATCGATTGAGTGACGAGCAATTTCATAATTACGTTCATACTCGTCCATCGCACGTCGGAGTGCAAACTGCGCCCGCACAATATCTCTCGCAAGAAAAATGATGCGAACTATGAAACCAGAAAAATAACCAGTGAGCGAGAGGACAAAGATCAATAGCGGAAGAGGCGTAAAAATAATGCTCGCCACACAAGCGGCTGCAAGCAAAACTCCGACCATCAATCCACGACGAGTCCATTGCCCAAACTTCTTTTGTGCTTCAAGAGCGCTCTCTTCAAATTGGGGCTGTTTCTCTAGTACTGCAAGAGATTGGGCAAGAGTCAAACGAGCTTTGATTGTTCCACTAACAATTGACTGTCCAACTCGCCACAAGAGAGATCCTGAGCGAAGCCCAAGCCAAACCGCAAAACGCTTTTCCAGCTCATCTAAGTTCTTTGCAACCAAGTCCGCATTTGACGAAACCGAGAATACCTTTCTAGCGCAAAGTCGACCAACGTGAACTAATTCATTAGTGGGATTGTGCAAAAACACAAAGCCATGATCAAAGCTGGTTCCGCAATGATCACACGTTTTATTCCTTGACCAATTTGCGCTCGCAACCGAATAGGAACTTTTCGACGCTTCATAAATTTTATTGGCGTCTACGTATTCGGTGAGGATTTCTTCTCGATCACCTTGGTAGAAAGCTGTTAGTTCAACGTAATCAGATTGCTTGAACTCTGGGTTCGTAGGCTTATGACGATCTTCACCGGTTCCTGAATTGGTATTTTGAGCTTTCGCCACAGGGGGATCTAACTTGGCGTCAGCATCTGCTTGTGCGATTGGATCTTCCTGCCCATCGACTGCAGTATTCTCCTGAGATTCAGATGCTTTTATTGCAAGATCTGCAGCATCTGCAACGCGTTGAGCTGCCTCTACTTGAGCTCGCGCGGCTGCAGCCTTTGCTTCCTTTGCTTCCTTCTTTTTTTGCTTTCTGCGTTTCAACCATCGCAACTTCTTGGCCTTCTTTGCAGAACCTCTTTCTACTTTCTTAGTAGATGACGAACCGGTTGAGATTGCAGTCTCGGCTTGGGATAATTCAGTTCGTAGAGCTTCTAGTCTTAACTCAAGAGTTTTTGCGTCCTCGATTGCCATTGGTTGAATCAAACCGAGCGAATCATCCAAGTTCAGGAGTGCGCGTTCAAAGGCTGACGTTTCAAATGGGATATCTGAAGGCGAAGGACCAATAGCCGAAGGGTCTGTGTAAACAAGACGACTTGAACCTCTCGCGGGTACAGGTACATCACTAGGAAACCTCCCACCATCAATAGAACTCAGGGATACCCTCTGGAGAACCTCCCAGGATTCGGCATTTCCAATCGGATCTATATCCGTACTTAAATGAAGTCCACGAATTGCATGGATTACATCATCGGGATCAAGGACGTCCTTAGATGGATCAAATTTGATAAGGATTGATGAACCAGCTCCGAAAGTCGTCTTCTGGACAAAGTCTTCTACACCTTCCTTAAGTCGTTCTACAATTCCCATCGGAACACTCTTCAAGGCATTGACGAATTCACGCAAGAAGAGCTTGATTGCCTCGAATATCCCCATGTTTTTAGGACGTTCTTTCTTCGGAGCAACCCAATTTTTGAATACGAAACCACCTTTATCATTGATTGCGTTAACTACGTTGTCACTCAGAGTTGACCCTGGCGGAACTGCAATTGCATTAGGGACATCCGGCGGGATTGACCAAGGACCAGATCCGGGAAATGCTCCTGACAGAACCTCATCGGTGAGGCGTCCGGCACTTACAACCCTCAAGTAGGCACGACCCATTCGGATGGGTCTGTGTGATCCATTCACTGGGTCTGCAAGCCCCGCTACTAGCGAACCGTATTGCCAAACGAAACCACCAGCTGTTGTTAATGCCAATAAAGCAACGAGTAGATGTCTATGGTCATCCCACATCGGTTGTGAAGCGACTGCCTCATCAATCCGAACTACTGGCTCATGCAAAATGTGCATCTTCCAGAAAGGAGAAAAAGCTCGATATACAAGCCCTTGCTCTTCACCAATCGACACACTGAATGATGAAAATTCAAGTTGCTTATGGGCTGAAAAAGAGCTTTCAATAGTTTGCAGTAATGAAACCTCATTATCAAAACGCTCTTGGCTTAAAGTACCCAAGTGCGCCTGACGAACAGCAACTACTGCAACCTCGCTCCAGATACGGGAAGTGAGAAGTTCGAACAAGTCAGTGTCTTTGCACTCTCCTTGCTCGCTTACTCTTGCCCGAGGCCGAACGCTAGAGCCACTACTGATTGATGTCCAAGCAACTGTTGATAGCAAACCGGCGTCTGACCACTCTTGGAGTACTGCCGCAAGTTCTTTTTCAGATGTATCAAACTCGCCGAGCAACAATACAAGGCGATTTGTCATGAGACACCGCCACCTGTTCCTGTTTGGCTTGAGTTCTCAAATCGCAGAAACGCTTCCCTCACTTGAACATAAGCTTTACGCAAATCTTTGACCAATTCTCGCGTCATGGTGTCAACGGGTTCAACGCTTCCCACTTGATTTCTCCAGCTGAGTGGATTAAGAGGAAGTGCATCTAGGCGGTCATAGCGCGCGATGTTTGCATCCAAGTACTTGATGGCATTAGCCACACGACCTTGAGGGTCAGATGCCAAAGCATTTGCCCGCATTTGATCGAGAATTTGAACACTGCCATAGTCACCAGTAGAGAGAATTCGTGCTGCTTCCCCATCAATTTCGAATCCAGCTGCCATTCCTCCACCAGTTCCGTACTCAATTAAAGCACCATAGGCATGAAATGCAGCTTTGCCCTTGACCGGGGCATCAGCAAAACTCAAAATCATTGCTTCGAGTAATGCTGGCAGCAGATTGTCTTGATCGGTTTCTGTGAGTAGGTTCTTTGGAAATGCGAAGACTCCCGCATTGGTGGAGATTCTGTTTTCACCTTTGAGCTCAATTGTCATCGCACCGAGAATTCGTGCGACTGCATAACCTCTTATTGCTGCAATGCGAAGTGGGTCGGGTAGCGGAATGAAGTTTTCCAGTACTCGTGCTCTTCTCCATTGCCAAAAGGATGAACGCAGAAGGTCGGGAGAAAATTTACTCAGAGCTGATGTCAATGGTTGAGTAAATGACGTAACCACACTTGGGTGCACTGGATACTCTAGGAAGTTGGTAATGAGTACTGACTCGGCATCACCTGACGAGAATGCCCAATCTACACTCGATGCGGTATTCATGAAGCCCTGAATGATTGATTCGGTTACTTCGCGGGCCGGATGACCATGTCCAAACGGAAATCCCTGGATGTTCAGAGTGTATGAAAGGGATTTTGGATGAACTGTTGAATTGATGACGTTATCAATTTCGATTAATGGTCTTGACTGCATCAAAGCTTGAGTAAGCAACTGTCGGAATGCTGCTAGACGCTGTTGATGATTTGGAATTGCAGCGCCAGTCTTATGATGTACCGGCATTAAGTATGCACTCAGGCCTTCCGAAAGCACGTAGAGCAGTTCAGAAGATGGCCTCATCAACCAACTATCAATACGGTGGGTCATTGATTCAAAATCATCTGCAATTTGGATGGAAACCTGTTGTCCAGGCTCCCACTCGGGAGTTGGCCCGTGGCCTACAGACCATATGAGTGGCGTAGTTTCTTTCTTATTGCCATCTCCACCAAATCCCCCACGGATCAGCAACAGTCGTGCTGCTTCAACTGGATCAATTGGTAAGCCTGCAGTGTCTCCGAGCGATTTACTTAATAAATTTTTCGCCAATTCGGGCCAAGTTGAATACTCCTCAAGGAAAAACTCCACAGGGCTTGGGGCAAATGAATTTGGAACGACCCCATCATTCTTTGGCCACCCATCAATGATTGCTGCTTTTCCATCTTGAGTTTTTGTCATCTCTGTGATCCGAGACAATGACTGATTTATTGATGCCTCCAAGCCAGAAAGCATTGTTGTTGCAACAGACTCAAGCGCTACGGCTAGTCGCTCTTTAACCATTGCAGACCACTCAAGAACAATTGCTTTAGACATATCTGAAATTGTTTCTTGGACCGGCCCAGCTGAAATCTGCAACGACCCCTTCGCATTTGCAGTGAGGTGGCCTCTCGCTTTCTGATCAGTTTGAACTGCACTTTCACGAGCCTTCTTAGACTCTTCTCGCAATAAATTCGACGATTGAAGAACATTCGCTCGTGTTGTCTCGATTAATGAAAGCACAATGGGCATACTCAAGTTTGCAGAGAATTCTGTAGACGTACGTAAAACTCGATGCAAGAGTTCGGTACCCCACCTACGGAGCTGAGCAGATAACTCTGCATCAACCGCTTGCAAAGTTTGCACTTTTATCTGCTGTTGTTGCGCACCAATAGTCTGCAACCAAACACCAGCTTGTTGCTGCAATGTGGGGTTAAATGGTGCTTTAATCTTCCCTGAAACTTCAGTGAGTCGATCCTTCATAATTTCAGAGGAGACAAACGAGTTAGAAATTTGGCGATTACCATCGGCGACTTCGTTGAGGCCGCATTCAACTAAGAAACGATCTATGTTTCGTCGATTCAATTCCCAAATTTTTGCCGGCCCAGCCATAGACTTCGACGCGTCTCCGAGAACAGAGTTTGCAACTGATTCAAACCCGTCGGCAAGGTGCTCAACAATTGATCTATGAAGCAATTTCTTGAGATAGTCACGGAATCGATCTCGACCGATAGAGATTGTTGCGCTACCAAATGAAGAGGCAACGCCTTTGAGGAGGGCGGGTTGGAAACCATAGCCTCCCGCATTTGCAGGTGCAGCCATCGGCCAGTTGACGGTAATGAAGTTATGGAAATCAGTTTGAACAGTTGAGGAAGTCACAACGGCAGCGAGCGCCTCACCAACTGCGCGATATACGTTTTTGGATTCCAATAGGTCAAGCCCATCAATATTTTTGCGACCAATGAGGAAAATACTGTGTGGCCCTCGTGTGTGAACCGCTACTTTTGATGGAATTAATGTGCTATCCGTTGCTTCGTCATCCCAATATGCCGACATCATTTCTGACATAAACGCAGCAGCGTTGGCGGTCATCGCTTCGGTCTGAATTGAACCAAAAATATCTGGAGTGAAGGCAACCAAGACAGGGAATGCACCATTGATATCGGTACGTCGAACAAGGTCAACCACATCAAGCATGATTCCCGCACCAGTACCACCCGCCATGGATCCAACAATGATCGTGAGTGGTGCAGGTATCGGTGTTCCCGGCGGAACATTTACTTGTAAGTGACGAGAAACTTCGCCTAGTTCTGGTCCCCCTGCGGTGCACTGGCTGAACGCAAATTCAATTCTTTTCTGAACCGAATCCTGAAGCGCAAGAATTCCCGCTGTGCGGCCTACTGCACGCAACTGACCAGCACCATCTTTCAAAGGAACAGTCACTTGAGAAGGGTTTGGACGCCAACCTTGTAAGTCAGCAAAAGCCTGTGGATTAACAGAAGGGTTGAATTTCGATTCAATAGCTGCATTCAGACCTTGATAGGTGTTGAATGCCAGAGACACGCTGACATAGTCGTTGTTAGGAAGAAACGGAATATTTGGGTCCTCCTGTGTTGTGAGGGTGTCGATGCCTAAAAACTGCCACGCCTTCGGAACTCCAGATTCCCAACCTTTGTGTTCAAGGTGCCTGGCAACCGAGTCGCGAACATATCGAACAGCTTTCTGTCCAGAACCACCGCAACCGATCATGATTATTGGCCTAAGCATTAACTTTCCTCCTTGATATATAAATGTAAATTAACTTTGCCTAAGCAAAAGGATCCGGATCACCGTTCGTAGGTTGATTCACAGAATCAAACGATGAGTCTTGTTTTAAATCTTTCTTTGATTTCTTTTCACGCTTCTCTTTAGATTTTTTATTTCCATCTGAGGAAGTTTGCGATTGACTTTGAATAACGCTGTCGCCAAACTCATCAAAGGACATAGTCGTCGAATTGCCAGAACTTCCCGAATCTGATCCAAAGATGTCACTACCATTTGAGTTACCCGTCGCTGCTTGTTCCACTTCAGCGAGTGTTCTCATCCGACTGACTGCATCGGCAAATTCTGACGAGAAATTGCTTGATGCAATGGTCATATTCAGGTCACTCAATTGCTGCGCTCGATCTAACATTTCGTACGGTTCGAAGAAAGCAACGACTTCAGCCGGAACACTCATCTCGCCATTCACGAGTGTTTGAATGTGAGTAGCACTTACCCCCACGATCCATTGCCCTCTCAGCGAAAGCTCGACCAGTCCTTGCGTGCTCTGAGGCTCAGATTTACTCGACCGTAAACCTCGCGAGCCGATGACGACATATGAATCACGGGAAACAATTCCAACCGGCCTGGAAGTTGACTTCATAAAGGTTCTCAATACCGAACAACCAAACTGATACCCAAAAATGTTGAAACCCGTTGTTGAATCGACATTTTCAAATGTAAATGCTTCGTCAGATTGTGAGAGGTTCACATTCATCGGATTAATTGTTAATCCGCCACTTGAATCGACAACTGCATCTAATCGCACTCGTCTAGCTGTAGCGACCAATGGCGCGAAACGCGACATCAGATAAGAAAGCAATAATCGAACTAGGCCTTGTATGACGACAAATATTGCAATTAGTTCGACTGCCGCCAAAATGCCCTTACCAGGGTTCGTGGGTTTAATTGCGCTAACAGGAATTGAAATTTCACCCGGCTGAGGGTCACCACCCGATGTTGATTTGTATTTGACTGGCAATGGCAAATTGAAATTTTGAAGAAATCGATCTTTGTTCAAAACAATCTTGACTGTGCACTCAAAATCAGAACTTTTCTTCGGGACAGTACATTCTTTCGACTCAACTACTTCAAAGTCTGAATACTCTCCTGAGCCCGGAAATTTTCCGATTTCGACGATTCCATCTGCTCCATCTGGCCCATCAAACTGAAGTGTGACCGTGTTTGTTGGCGTGCCTTTGAAAAGAATGTCTTTCTCTTTAATACCTTTGAACAATGGGTACTGCTCGCCATTTGATATTAAAACTTCGAAATTCTCTGAATTGAATTCAACTTTGACGGGCTTCCCATCATCCGTAGTCAACCCTGGTACATCACCAACTGGAATGATCTTCAAAGTTGCTGAGCTGGAACTTCGGAGAGCTCCTTTGGTTAGCACACCTTCTATATCTGTTGCAGAAATTTCAAATTCGCCCAAACCTTTCATGTTTGCTTCTAGGTTTTCAACAGCCTCAAAGTTCGCAAGAGACATTTGAACGCCACGTACCGAAGTTTCTGATGACGTTGCTTTCACATTCACCGAAATTTTTGACGTTTCAAATCGATTGATCTTCAGCGGTTCTTCACTAGCACTTATACCATTAATCGCGATTTGAGCTTTACCGACAAAATTCACTGCTCCTTTTGATGAAGCTGAACCGATTCCCCTGAATTGGAGTGACCACTTCCCGTCAATTGTCGCTTCTTTGCTACGACTGACAGCTATCAAGACTTTTGTGTCTGACACTGGAAAAAATCGAGCGACATTCTTTTGGCTGAGATTCTCTCCCGATTCTGGGAAAAGTGAAACTGTTTGGCCTGTCGGCATCTTCAGTTCCGCAACTACACTCGCACTTGGCCGTGTGGCAAGAATCGTAAACGACGAGATATTTCCGTCAGCTGTAAAGGCAATTTCGTTACAGTTTTCAGTTCCATCAGCACATTTAGGAAGCGAAACCTTTTCGGTTGGTACTCCAGGGACTCCATCCAAAACCTGAAAAATTGTACCTATGATTTCCTCAGCATTGCTGGCGCGCTCAAATACTCCCGTTGGCGGAAGCACACCGCACGAATCGAGCTTGCCTGGCTCAAAAGGGGCTCCACCCGCTGAAATCAATTTCATTAAGCCGAGCTCTTCTTCGCTGCTATTCAATCCTGCTGCAACAATGAAAACATCTTCGACTCGCAATTGATCAACAATTGATCCTTCGCCACAAAGATCTTTTTTTATTTGGTCTATTTCAGTCTTAGTAAAACCGGTCTGCCCATCATCATTGTGGACACCATCACTGAACCACACAAGTAGTCGGCAAGACTCTGTTTCGCTTTTTTTATGAGAAATGAAGTCATCAAGTGCACCCTTCAAACCAGTGTGGTAGCGAGTGCGGTTGTCGCTGTCGAAATCACGCTGCTCTTCTATGGACTCAACAAACTCAGCCAACGACTCGCCGTTGAGGTCATCGAGATTTTTGCGAGTGGTATATGTAGCACCAAAACCGGCTATCGAAAGCGTGACATTAAATCCGTCTTTCTCCTTAGCTGTGCCCAATCCTTTAGTGCTCGCATCAACCGTGCTGGCCAGCACTTGAGCAATGGACCTCAGAGCATCTACGCGAAGATCGTCAGGGTCGTTTCCAGGTTTTTTTTTCTTTGCATCGCCCTTCAAGCTGCTTGATTCATCAACCAGCATTAATACATCTAAATTTCGTTTCTCAGATACGCAATCTTGAATCGACACAGATTCGGACTCTGCAGCTATCGAAGTTCCAACATTTAAGGCAGTCAACGCGGAAGTTAAGAGCAGTGCACCTAGCACGCAACGGGTTACACGACTTTTCAAAACAACCCTCCACCCTTAGATGCATTGACCGCCAGAACTGCAATATGGGCTAGAGCTATAACCACAATCGTAAAGCGAATGACACGAAGAATGTTGCGAAATGAATCGTACGAAATGTAGTTCGCACTACCGCTTCGCTTTTGATCCACCAATGCGGTGTACCCGCCAAGCAAAGAAGCCACCACGGTGAGGCCATACCCAATTGAACTATTGATAAATAAAAGGGCAATGGCGATGCAAGAAACAACTCCAGTTGCAATCAACAACGGCAAGGGTGGTTTTACGAGTTCACTCCGAGTATCGGCTTCAAATGCAATCTGAGACGTTGACCAATCCGCCATGTTGAAGCCTCCTCTGGCAACTATTCGCTACTCACCCCAAAACCACGTAATTCTTTCCCGCAGCTCACACGTGACACTGATTAGAAATCTCGAGCGATCTCGATCTAAACCGATCGATGGACACCCCCAAGCGGTTGAAATCAGTGCCTTCAACTGTGTGAGCACAGTAAATACCAAATGGCTTGACCTGTCTAGCAGAAAATTCCCTATTCTCTAGAGCCCGAGGGAGCCGCAACCCCTATATTTCATTTGCATTACGAAGTGAATTCCTTCAATAAGTCATTCGAGTTCATGTAAAACGCTAAATCAGTAGATTGTTAGTACCGGAGAATAATCGATAAATACAGCAAATGCATTTTCCACGAAATTCATGCAGAATGCCTAAGGTATGGGAGTGGGAAGAATTAAAGCTGCGCCACTTTTCGCTTCAACTGCCCTGATTGCAGTGGTTTTAGCGTTTCACCTCAAATTCACTGTTGATGCAATGCCCAGTTGCCCGTATAAATCTCTTACTGGCTCAGATTGCCCGGGCTGTGGTACCGGTCGAGCACTTGCAGAATTGTCACACCTCAATATCTCGAAGGCATTTGATCAAAATGCGCTGAGCACCACATTAATTCTCGGCCTCATTTGTTATGGGCTTGGTACCGGATTGTCTATTTTCCAGCTTCCAGATTTCAGAGGCGGCAAACTGATATCCATCTACACGCCAATATCGGTAGTGGCTATTTTTGCAATTTTTTGGCTGGCCCGTATTGCGCATTGGCCTTTGGGTGAATACTTGGCCTCGGGCATTTACTCAAAATGATGTACCATCCTCGCAGTCGCGATTTTAATTAGGAGCAATATGAGCAATTTCGATCCATTTTCTTCAACACCTCCAGTGCCGCCCTCGAACAATGGTGGCGAGGATGCATCGAAGAAGATCGCCGCTGGAATATGCGGAATACTTTTAGGTGCCTTAGGAATCCACAAATTTATTCTTGGATATAAAACAGAAGGCATCATTATGCTTGTTGTTTCGCTTGTTGTTGGAATTCCTACATGTGGCCTTGGTTTTGGTATTTTTGGAATCATTGGACTCATTGAGGGAATTATTTATCTCACAAAAAGCGACGAACAATTCCTCAATACCTACGTCCGTAATAAGCGCGGCTGGTTCTAAGGTTCTTGAAAGCACTCATAACAAAAGGAGCCACCCTTTCGAGCGGCCCCTTCTGCTATTCGGCAAGTGTTGAGTTACCAATTGCGCATGTAACCATCGAAAAGCCTCTGTTTTTCTAGGCGCCTCTCCTCATGGTGGCGTATGAAATCCTCGTAATTCTTGTTGCTTTCGTAATCATGTCTGCTCAAGGTCCAAAAGACCTTTTGTTCAAGATCGTGCACCGTGCCGCCAATCATTCCGTTGCTTGCGACCATAAAGGCATCGCACAACGTGTCGTGCTTTGTCTTGTAGACCGTATCGTCGGATTCAAAGCGGCGAGGGAACGGCGTGAACCAGTAGTTCACGAGTTCGACAGGAATCATGACTCGTCTTCGTTTTTCAACATTTCTGCAATTTTGCCGTCTTCAAAGAACTCATCGGGGTTGATGCTTTCTCCACGACGCTTCTTGCCGCGCAGGTTTGCCATGTTGGTAGACAAACTCTCAAATGCGAGGTTGGTGCCCATTGCATCTGCTTTGAACGCCTGGGTGCGACCGGTCTTCATGCCCATGGCGTGTGATTCGCCGTATGCGTCGAGACCTGCCGAGAGGAACACGAAGGTCCACCCTGCTGCTTCTGACTCTTCAATGAGTTGACGAATGCGACGCAGTGAGTATTCCCTGCTCTCGTTTTCTTCACCGTCGGTGATGGTGACGAACACGATGTCGTCGACGGGAAGACCAGTTTGACGACGACCCTCTTGCTCGGTGCGAATGCGACCGATGAGACGACCCGTTGCATCGAGAAGTGGTGTGCCGCCACGTGGTGTGAAGTTTTCAGGGGTGAGGTTGCTCACATCGCCAATGGGTGCACCACTGAACACCACGTTGTGTGGGTCGCTGGTGTCGAACTTGACGAGGGTGACTTTTGCGTCGGCCCCATCGATGCGCTGATCGCCAATGAAACGGTTGAA
>Ga0222712_10003863_pt1 | contig 16049 bp, 11 predicted proteins | sample C33_657DmetaG_FD_165043 | JGI IMG/M metagenome (GOLD analysis project Ga0222712, IMG submission 165043) | Estuarine water microbial communities from San Francisco Bay, California, United States - C33_657D | ecosystem: Environmental > Aquatic > Marine > Unclassified | place: USA: California... | reverse complement strand
TCACCACCCCAGGTCTCCGCACACACCTTGGTCAGCGCCGCAGTCAGTGTGGTCTTGCCATGGTCCACGTGACCAATGGTGCCCACGTTCACGTGCGTCTTGTTTCTTTCGAACTTGCTCTTCGCCACAATTACACCTCTTCAAATCTTTAATAAAAGAACTCTGACACCCTGCGCATACGGCCGTTGCCGTTATGCGTTACGGCTGCTGATGATGCTTTCCTTGATGTTGTTCGGCACTTCTGAGTACTTCAGAAATTCCATTGTATAGGTCGCACGACCCTGAGTTGCTGATCGGAGATCAGTCGCGTACCCGAACATTTCGGAAAGCGGTACCTCGGCATTGATGACACGACCACTGGGGCTGTCGTCCATACCCTGAACCGTGCCGCGACGACGGTTGAGATCACCCATCACATCACCCATGTTCTCTTCCGGCGTGACCACTTCCACTTTCATGATGGGCTCGAGCAGAGCGGCGTCAGCCATCAATGCACCCTTCTTCAACGCCATGGAGCCGGCGATCTTGAACGCCATCTCACTGGAGTCCACATCGTGGAATGAACCATCGAATACGGTGACCTTCATGGCCAACAGGGGATAGCCCGCCAGAACACCGTTCTTCATCTGCTCCTGGACGCCCTTGTCAATGGCAGGGATGAATTCCTTCGGAATCACACCACCTACGACTTCGTTGACAAACTTGTACTCTTCATCCGCAGGCAGCGGCTCGAGACGCAACCAGCAATGGCCAAACTGGCCACGTCCACCAGATTGCTTGACGTGCTTGCCTTCTACTTCCACCTTCTTCTTGATGGTTTCACGGTAGGCCACCTGCGGCTTGCCGATATTCGCCTCCACGCCAAACTCACGACGCATGCGATCCACTAACACGTCAAGGTGCAACTCACCCATTCCGGCGATGATAGTCTGACCTGATTCTTCGTCAGTCTCCACGCGGAAGGACGGGTCTTCCTGAGCCAGCTTGCTCAGAGCGATACCCATTTTTTCCTGGTCGGCCTTGGTCTTCGGTTCTACGGCCACGGAAATCACCGGCTCGGGGAAGTCCATTTTCTCCAGAGTGATGATGTGATCAGGGTGGCACAGAGTTTCACCAGTGGTCACATCTTTCAGACCGATCGCCGCAGCGATATCCCCAGCGAACACTTCTTTGATCTCGTCGCGGTTGTTAGCGCGCATCTGCACCATTCGACCGATACGTTCACGCTTGGATTTCAGCGGGTTGTAGACCGCATCACCGGAATTCAATGTACCGGAGTAGACGCGGAAGAAAGTCAGCGTGCCTACATAGGGGTCAGTTGCGATCTTGAAGGCCAGCGCGGCGAAAGGAGCAGCGTCGTCAGCCGCACAGGTACCCACTGTCCCGTCTTCCATCACGCCCTCAATTGCCTTCACTTCTGTCGGCGCTGGCAGGTACTGGATAACAGCATCAAGGACGGCTTGAACACCCTTGTTCTTGAACGCGGACCCACAGAATGTGGGGACGATCTCGTTCGCGAGCGTGCGGTGACGCAGGCCGGCAATGATTTCTTCCTCAGTCAGCTCGTCACCGCCAAGATACTTGTCCATATACTCGTCGTTGGCTTCGGCAGCCGCCTCGATCATGTGCTCACGCCACTTGCCACACGCAATCGCCAAGTCCTGGGGGATGTCCTTGTACTCGAAGGTCATGCCCTGATCGTGCTCATTCCAGATGATGGCCTTCATCTTCAGCAAATCGACCACGCCCTTGAAATTGTCCTCTGTACCGATAGGCAATTGCATGGGTACGGGAATTGCGCCAAGACGCTCGCGAACCTGTTTGACCACGCGCAGGAAGTCAGCACCAGTACGGTCCATCTTGTTGACGAAAATGAGTCGCGGCACGCCATAGCGGTTGGCCTGACGCCACACGGTCTCTGTCTGCGGCTGAACACCGGAGGACGCACAGAGAACAACCACCGTACCGTCAAGCACTCGCAAGGACCGCTCCACCTCGATGGTGAAATCCACGTGTCCGGGGGTATCGATCAGGTTAAAGCGATGCTCGGGGAACTGCTTGGCCATGCCAGACCAGTAGCAGGTCACGGCAGCAGAGGTGATCGTGATGCCACGCTCCTGCTCCTGCTCCATCCAGTCCATGGTTGCGGCACCGTCGTGAACCTCACCCATCTTGTGAGACACACCTGTGTAGTAAAGAATTCGCTCACTGGTGGTGGTCTTGCCTGCGTCGACGTGCGCGCAAATGCCAATATTTCTATACCGGCTCAAGGGAGTTTTTCTGGCCACAATCGTACCTTCAATAATTTAAGTAAGTTGAATTCAAGAAATCAGAAACGGTAGTGCGAGAACGCGCGGTTGGCTTCAGCCATGCGATGCACATCTTCACGCTTCTTCACCGCACTGCCACGACCATTGGCCGCATCGGAAATCTCACCGGCAAGTCGCAGGGCCATGGATTTCTCGCCACGCTTGCGTGCGTGCTCCACTAACCAGCGCATCGCCAATGCCGCACGGCGCTCCGCACGCACTTCAACGGGAACCTGGTAAGTCGCACCGCCCACTCTGCGGGACTTCACCTCAACCATGGGGGCAATCGCATCAAGCGCCTTCTCGAATACTTCGAGCACGTCACCACTGGTATGCTTCTTCACGGTCTCGAGAGCGCCGTAGACGATCTTCTCAGCAACCGACTTCTTCCCATCTTCCATGACATGATTCATGAACTTGGCGAGAATCTTGCTGCCGTACTTGGCATCGGGGAGCACTTCACGCTTGGCTACTACACGTCTTCTTGGCATGACAACCTCTACTGATTTCAGGAATTCCGGGATCCCCAGTCACGCGGACTCGCGACCGACACCCAGCCTTACTTGTCTAAATTCAATGGCAGCGCAAGCATTGCGCCACCCCGGCTTACTTCTTGGGACGCTTGGCACCGTACTTCGAACGACCCTGTTTGCGATCGGACACACCAGAGGTATCCAGACTGCCGCGAATGGTGTGATAACGCACACCCGGAAGGTCCTTGACTCGGCCGCCGCGGATCAACACCACAGAGTGCTCCTGCAGATTGTGCCCCTCACCACCGATGTATGAAGTCACTTCATAACCATTGGTAAGACGCACACGACACACTTTTCGAAGTGCTGAGTTCGGCTTCTTGGGCGTTGTGGTGTACACGCGGGTGCACACACCTCTTCTCTGCGGACAGCCCTGCAGCGCCGGCACGTCGCTCTTGGCTACCTTGCTCTGTCTGGGCTTGCGAACCAGCTGGTTGATAGTGGCCATTCATAACTCCTGCGTACGCATACTTTTGTTTAAATGCACCAGCGCCTTGTCGCACCGGATATCAACTGTTTTACTGACGATTTTCTCGATTGATATGAACAGGTTCATATCCGCGGAGCGGGACTTGACGCTGGCGCCTTTCGGTACAAACCTTGAAGGCACCACACGTCTCAGCATACCCGGAATAAAGGATGCGAGAGTTTAAAGAGCCCGCATCCCTTAGTCAACCTGTAACTGCCAGCCCTCAACCTTCGCCTTTCAAGGCTTCGGTCAAGGCAGCTTCCACGTCGCTCGCACTGACCTTGGTGGTCTCGCTTGCTGCCGCTTCGGCCGCGAGGCGCTTGCGTGATTCGTGATAAGCAAGCCCCGTCCCTGCCGGGATGAGTCGACCCACCACAACGTTTTCCTTCAGACCACGCAGATAATCACGCTTGCCAGTGACGGCTGCTTCCGTGAGTACTCGAGTGGTCTCCTGGAACGACGCCGCAGAGATGAAGGACTCTGTCGCCAACGATGCCTTGGTGATACCCAGCAGCATGCGATCGAAGCGAGCTTCCACCTTGCCCTGCGCACGCAGTTTGTCGTTCTCTTCCGCCACCTGGGTCAACGTGACCTGCTCACCCTTGATGAAGGAGGAATCCCCAGTTTCAGTGATCTCGACCTTTCGGAGCATCTGACGCACGATGACTTCGATGTGCTTGTCGTTGATGCGCACGCCCTGAAGTCGATAGACCTCCTGGACCTCATTGATGATGTACTGAGACAGCGCCTCGACACCCTTGAGTCGCAGAATGTCGTGCGGTGAGGGCGGACCATCGGAGACGATTTCACCCTTCTCGATGTACTCGCCCTCGAAGACCGTCATCGTTCTCCACTTCGGAATCAACGTCTCATAGAAACTGCTGCCGTCCAGCGGATTGACACCGTCCTTCGGCGTGATGATGAGACGTCGCTTGCCCTTGGTTTCCTTGCCGAAGGACACTGTGCCGGAAATCTCCGCCAGTATGGCGGGCTCTTTCGGCTTGCGCGCTTCGAAAAGGTCGGCCACGCGCGGCAGGCCGCCCGTGATGTCGCGAGTCTTGGAGCCTTCCTGCGGAATACGGGCGATAACGTCACCAATATTCAGCGGGGCACCGTCCTGGATCGCGATGATTGCGTTGGCAGGCAGAAAATAGTGCGCTGGCACCGTTGTGCCGGGAATGCACAGCTCTTTGCCATCCGGACCGCGCAATGTCACTGCCGGGCGCAGCTCCTTCGCAGCAGATGAACGTTCTGCGGGATCGATCACCGAGAGACTGGACAGGCCCGTGATCTCGTCAGTCTGCCTGCGGACCGTGATGCCTTCTTCCATGTTGGCAAAGGCAACGATACCCGCCACTTCCGAGATGATGGGGTGAGTGTGCGGATCCCAGGTCGCAACTACTTGTCCGGCTTCGACTTTCAGGCCCTTGTCCAGTGTGATGACAGCACCGTAGGGCAGCTTGTACTTCTCTCGCTCACGACCACCTTCATCGCTCACCAGCATTTCGCCGGAACGGGATACCACCACCAGGTTGCCCAAGATGTTCTCTACCGTCTTCATGTTATGCAGCTGGACCGTACCCTTGGTCTTGACCTGCACGTTGTCGGCAGCCGTCGCACGCGATGCCGCACCACCGATGTGGAACGTACGCATCGTGAGCTGCGTTCCGGGCTCACCGATCGATTGCGCAGCAATGACGCCGATGGCCTCACCCACGTTGGCGATGTGGCCACGAGCCAGATCGCGGCCGTAACAAAGGCGGCAGATACCGAAGCGGGTCTCGCAGGTGATGGGCGAGCGGACATGCACTTCGTCGACGCCAAGGGCATCCAGTTTCTCGACCAGACGTTCGTTCACCATGACGCCGGCTTCCACAATCACTTCGCCAGTCTGCTCGTTGACGACTTCGCGAGTCAGGACTCGGCCGAGGACTCGATCGCCCAGCGGCGCGATGATGTCGCCGCCCTCAATCACAGGACGCATGACCAGTCCATCAGTAGTGCCACAATCATGCTCGGTAATGACCAGATCCTGAGAGATATCAACCAGACGACGCGTCAGGTAACCGGAGTTCGCCGTCTTCAATGCAGTATCCGCCAGACCCTTGCGCGCACCGTGAGTGGAGGTGAAGTACTGCACCACACTCAATCCTTCACGGAAGTTCGCGGTGATCGGCGTCTCGATGATGGAGCCGTCAGGACGCGCCATCAGCCCGCGCATACCCGCCAGCTGACGAATCTGGGCGGGCGAGCCTCGCGCACCGGAGTCCGCGTAGATGTACACGGAGTTGAAGGACTCCTGACGCTCTTCCTTGCCTGCCTTGTTGATGACGGGTTCGGTGGACAAGCCGTCCATCATGGACTTCGCCACCAGGTCGTTGGCACGGGACCAGATGTCGATCACCTTGTTGTACTTCTCGCCCTGGGTCACCAGGCCCGAGGCGTACTGGTTCTCGATCTCTTCCACTTCGGCGTCCGCCTGAGCGATGATCGCCGCCTTCTCGGCCGGGATCACGAAGTCGTTCACGCCGATGGACGAGCCGGAGCGTGTGGAATAGCGATAGCCGGTGTACATCAGCTGGTCGGCGAAGATCACCGTCTCTTTCAGGCCCACATAGCGATAACACGCGTTGAGAATCCCGGAGATCTGCTTCTTGGTCATCTTCTGGTTGACCATGGAGAACGGCAAACCGGCGGGCACGATATTGAACAGCAACACTCGGCCGACGGTTGTTTCCACCATGCTCGTGGAGGTGACTTTCTCGCCTTCGGCATTTGCCGAGGTGCTGGTGATACGTGCCTTGATGCGCGCCTGCAGATGCACGTGACCCGTGTCGTAGGCACGCTGCACTTCGGCTGCGTCAGCGAAAACCATGCCTTCGCCCTTGGCATTCACGCGGGCGCGAGTCATGTAGTACAAGCCCAGAACCACGTCCTGGGACGGCACGATGATCGGCTCACCGCTCGCGGGGGCGAGGATGTTGTTGGTGGACATCATCAGCGTGCGTGCTTCCAGCTGCGCTTCCAGCGTCAACGGGACATGCACCGCCATCTGGTCACCGTCGAAGTCCGCGTTGTAGGCAGCACAGACCAGCGGGTGCAGTTGAATTGCCTTGCCCTCGATCAGCACAGGCTCGAAGGCCTGGATGCCCAAGCGGTGGAGCGTCGGAGCTCGGTTGAGAAGCACCGGGTGTTCGCGGATGACCTCGGCGAGGATATCCCACACTTCGGCTGTTTCGCGTTCCACCATCTTCTTGGCAGCCTTGATAGTGGTGGCGAGACCACGGCGCTCGAGCTTGCCGAAAATGAAGGGCTTGAACAGCTCCAGCGCCATCTTCTTGGGCAGACCGCACTGATGCAGCTTGAGCGTCGGGCCCACCACAATCACGGAACGACCGGAGTAGTCCACTCGCTTGCCAAGCAGGTTCTGACGGAAGCGACCCTGCTTGCCCTTGATCATGTCGGCCAGGGACTTCAACGGGCGCTTGTTGGAACCAGTGATGGCACGGCCACGACGGCCGTTGTCCAGCAGCGCGTCCACGGCTTCCTGCAACATGCGCTTCTCGTTGCGCACGATGATGTCCGGCGCATTCAGGTCAAGCAAACGCTTGAGGCGGTTGTTGCGGTTGATCACGCGACGGTACAGATCATTCAGGTCAGACGTCGCGAAACGTCCACCATCCAGCGGCACCAGCGGACGCAGATCCGGCGGCAGTACCGGCAGCACGGTCAGCACCATCCACTCGGGCTTGTTGCCGGACTCGGAGAAAGCCTCAAGTAGCTTCAAACGCTTGGAGAGCTTCTTCAGCTTCGTCTCGGAGTTGGTCTGCGGAATCTCTTCGCGCAAACGGGCCACTTCCGCGTCCACGTTCATGTCTTTCATCAGCTGCTGAACAGCCTCGGCGCCCATCTTGGCGTCGAACTCGTCGCTGAACTCTTCCATGGCTTCATAGTACTGCTCGTCGGTCAGCAACTGACCTTTCTCGAGCGTCGTCATGCCAGGATCGGTCACCACGAAAGATTCGAAATAGAGGATGCGCTCGATATCACGCAAGGTCATGTCAAGCAGCAGACCGATACGGGAGGGCAGAGACTTGAGGAACCAGATGTGCGCCACCGGGCTCGCCAGCTCGATGTGCCCCATCCGATCACGGCGCACCTTGGACAGTGCCACCTCGACACCGCACTTCTCGCAGATCACACCGCGATGCTTGAGGCGCTTGTATTTGCCACACAGGCACTCGTAGTCCTTCACCGGCCCGAAGATCTTGGCGCAGAACAAGCCGTCACGCTCGGGCTTGAAGGTACGGTAATTGATAGTTTCAGGCTTCTTGACCTCGCCGAATGACCATGCACGGATCATTTCAGGCGATGCCAGGCCAATGCGAATAGAATCAAATTCGTCTGATTGAGACTGGGACTTAAGCAACCCTAACAGGTCTTTCATTCTGTATCCTCCGCCCGGCGCGCAATGGCATCAGGTTTCATAAAATCACTTGTTCGTCGTGTGAGACAAAGAAATCGAAACAGTTGGCTGCCGGCGTCATGGAGAACGCCGGCAGCGCAGTCACTACTTGCCGGAAACATCCAGTTCCATATCGATGGCAAGTGAGCGGATTTCCTTCAACAACACATTGAACGACTCGGGCATACCGGGCTCCATGCGGTGATCGCCATCCACGATGTTCTTGTACATCTTGGTGCGACCAGCGACGTCGTCGGACTTGACGGTCAGCATCTCCTGCAGGGTATAAGCTGCACCGTAAGCTTCCAGTGCCCACACTTCCATCTCCCCGAAGCGCTGTCCACCGAACTGCGCCTTGCCGCCCAGAGGCTGCTGCGTCACCAGGCTGTACGAGCCGGTGGAACGGGCATGCATCTTGTCATCGACAAGGTGATTCAACTTCAGCATGTACATGATACCGACCGTGACCTTTCGATCGAACGCATCACCGGTACGACCGTCGTAAAGCGTGACCTGTCCGCTCTCGTCCAAGCCTGCAAGTTTCAGCATTTCCTTGATCTCGGATTCATCGGCGCCATCGAACACTGGTGTCGCCATGGGCACCCCGGCACGCAGATTGTGCGCCAGCTCGAGGATCTCGGCGTCGTTGAGCAAATCGAGGTTTTCCTTGCGGCTTCCAACTTTGTTGTAGATGTCGTCCAGAAGCTTGCGAATCTCTGCCACATGACGCTTCTCTTCCAGCATGCGGTTGATGCGATCACCCAGACCCTTGGACGCAGCGCCAAGGTGTGTCTCGAGCACCTGGCCCACGTTCATGCGCGAAGGCACGCCCAGCGGGTTCAGCACGATGTCCACCGGGTTGCCACTCTCGTCGTAGGGCATGTCTTCTACGGGCATGATCACCGAGATCACACCCTTGTTGCCATGACGGCCGGCCATCTTGTCACCCGGCTGAATGCGGCGCTTGATGGCAAGGTACACCTTGACGATCTTCAACACGCCGGGCGCCAGATCATCGCCTTGGGTGAGCTTGCGCTTCTTGTCCTCGAAACGATCGTCCAGTTCCAAACGACGTTCCTTCAACTGCTCTTCCGCACGCTCGAGCTGCTTGTTCAGCTCCTCCTCCACCAGACGCAGCTTGAACCAGTCATCGCGCGGCAGGGCATCGAGGTACTCTTCTGTCAGCGTTGCGCCCTTCTTCAGGCTAGGGCCACCAGCAACTGTCTTGCCCAGCAAGGCACTGCGCAGACGATGGAACGTGGCGCCTTCCACGATGCGGTATTCATCGTTGATGTCTTTGCGCACCTTGGCCAGCTGGGCACGCTCGATCTCCAGCGCTCGCTGATCCTTTTCAAGACCATCACGCGTGAACACCTGCACATCGATGACCGTACCCTTCACGCTGGTCGGAACGCGCAGGGAGGTATCCTTCACATCCGAGGCTTTCTCACCGAAGATGGCGCGCAGCAGCTTCTCTTCCGGAGTCAGCTGCGTCTCGCCCTTCGGCGTGACCTTGCCCACCAGAATGTCACCGGCATTCACTTCGGCGCCGATGTAGACCACACCGGACTCGTCGAGCTTGCTCAATGCGCCTTCCCCAACGTTGGGAATATCCGCGGTGATTTCCTCGGAACCCAGCTTGGTGTCACGAGCCACGCAAGTCAGTTCCTGGATGTGGATCGTGGTCAGCCGGTCTTCCTTCACGACTCGTTCAGAAATCAGAATGGAGTCCTCGAAGTTGTAGCCGTTCCAGGGCATGAACGCGATGCGCATGTTCTGTCCAAGCGCAAGCTCGCCCATGTCGACGGACGGTCCGTCAGCGAGAATGTCGCCACGCTCAACCACATCGCCCTGCTTCACCAGCGGCTGCTGATTGATGCAGGTATTCTGGTTGGAACGGGTGTACTTGGTCAGGTTGTAGATATCCACACCGGCCTCACCCGCCTGCGTCTCTTCGTCGCGGACGCGCAGAATGATGCGTGAAGCATCCACGCTCTCTATCACACCGCCATGTTGTGCCACGACGCACACGCCGGAGTCACCTGCCACATTGCGCTCGAGACCAGTACCCACAAGCGGCTTTTCGGAACGCAGAGTCGGGACGGCCTGACGCTGCATGTTCGAACCCATCAACGCACGGTTCGCGTCGTCGTGCTCGAGGAATGGGATCAAAGCAGCAGCCACGGACACCATCTGCTGCGGCGCGACGTCCATGTAGTTGATCTGGTCGCGCGGCATGAGAGTGGTCTCACCCTTGTGACGCACAGTAACCAGATTGTCGACGAAACCACCATTGGCATCGAGCGGCGCACTCGCCTGCGCAATCACGAATTCGCTCTCATCGATAGCGGACAGGAAATCGATCTCGTCTGTCACGCGATTGTTGACGACCTTGCGATACGGGCTTTCGAGGAAGCCGTAGGTGTTGGTCCTGGCGTAGGTCGCAAGAGAGTTGATCAGTCCGATGTTCGGACCTTCCGGTGTCTCGATCGGACAGACTCGACCATAGTGCGTCGGGTGCACGTCGCGCACTTCGAAGCCAGCACGCTCGCGCGTCAGACCGCCTGGTCCGAGCGCGGACACGCGGCGCTTGTGCGTCACTTCGGACAGAGGGTTGTTCTGATCCATGAACTGAGACAACTGGCTGGAACCGAAGAATTCCTTGATCGCGGCAGCCACAGGCTTGGCATTGATCATGTCCTGCGGCATCAGCCCTTCGGAGTCTGCCATGCTCAGGCGCTCCTTCACGGCGCGCTCCACGCGGACCAGACCGACACGGAACTGGTTCTCGGCCATCTCACCCACGGAACGAATGCGACGGTTACCCAGGTGATCGATATCGTCCACCACACCGAAACCATTGCGGATCGCCACAAGAGTCTTGAGCACGTCGACAATGTCATCCGTGCTCAGAACAGGCGAGCCTTCCGTCTCAACGCGACCCAGTCGACGATTGAACTTCATGCGGCCCACGGCAGAGAGGTCATAACGCTCTGCGGAGAAGAAAAGATTGGAGAAGAGGTTCTCGGCAGAATCCTTTGTGGGCGGTTCGCCGGGACGCATCATGCGATAGATTTCGACCAGCGCCTCAAGGCGGGTGGTGGTCGAATCAACACGCAGCGTATCGGAAATGAACGGTCCGCAATCCAGATCGTTGGTGTAAATCGTCCCGAATTCCTTGACGCCGGCTTTCAGTAAGCCAGTGACCACATCATTGGTGATCAGGGCATTGCACTCGAACAGGATCTCGCCTGTGTCCGGGTCGACGATATCCTTGGCCAGGGACTCACCGAGCAGGAACTCGCGTGTCACCTTCAATTCGGTCAGCTTCGCCTTTTCCATCTGGCGTATATGACGAGCCGTGATGCGACGACCTTCCTCGACAATCAATTCTCCCTTCTTGTCCAGGATCGGGAAGTTGAGCACTTCGCCGCGCAGACGCGAGGGGACGAGGTTCAGGGTGATCTCCATGTCCTTGCCAGACACCTTGTAAGTGTCGTTCTCGTAGAACATGCCCAGAATGTCCTGGGAACTGTAATCCAGCGCACGCAGCAGCACCGTCGCGGGCAGCTTGCGGCGACGATCGATACGGACGAAGACCATGTCCTTGGGGTCGAACTCGAAATCCAACCAGGAGCCACGGTAAGGAATGATGCGAGCAGAATAGAGGAGCTTGCCAGAGCTGTGCGTCTTGCCCTTGTCGTGATCGAAGAACACGCCAGGCGAGCGATGCAGCTGTGATACCACCACGCGCTCAGTGCCATTGATGATGAAGGTGCCGCTCTCGGTCATCACGGGAATCTCACCCATGTAGACTTCCTGCTCCTTGATGTCCTTGATGGTCTGCGTGGTTGATTCCTTGTCGAAGAGAATCAAGCGAACCTTTACCCGCAGGGAAACGGAATAGGTGATCCCTCGCAGCTGGCATTCCTTCACGTCGAATGCGGGCTTGCCGAGGTCATAGCTTACATATTCGAGTATGGCCTTCCCGGAGTAACTGACAATCGGGAACACAGACTTGAACGCAGCGTGAAGACCTTGATCGAGTCTGTCCTGAGGATAGACATCGGCTTGAGTAAATTGACGAAATGAGTCGATCTGGGTGGACAAAAGATATGGAATATCCATTGCGCTTGGCAATTTACCAAAGTCTTTACGGATACGTTTTTTTTCTGTATACGAATAGGCCATTAGTGTTTTTCCTAACAAGTGTGTACTGGTTTGTCCAAGCGAAGGCAGTGCATGCCGGAGTTCGCTCAAACTGTCAGTACATGTCTAAACTTCAGTCCACTCAATTGATTTGTGGACAACCCCGCCACCGAATAATTCTTTGAATCAAAAAAAATCACTTCAAACGCTATTGGCTAAAAACTGGAAGCACAGAAATCGGGCAGAGAAACCCCTGCCCGATCCCGATGCTTCAAACAGATGCAACTGGCTTACTTGAGCTCAACAGTTGCGCCGGCTTCTTCCAGTTCCTTCTTCGCAGCTTCTGCGTCAGCCTTGCTGACACCTTCCTTCTCGGTGGAAGGAGCGCCATCAACCAGATCCTTCGCTTCTTTCAGGCCCAGACCTGTCAGAGCACGAACGACCTTGATCACGTTCACTTTCTTTTCGCCGGAAGCTTTCAGAACGACGTCGAACTCGGTCTTTTCTTCAACAACGGCAGCTTCGCCAGCAGCAGCGGGAGCTGCAACAGCAACTGCGGCAGCAGCAGAAACACCGAACTTCTCTTCCATCGCTTCTACCAGCTGCACTACGTCCATTACTGACATTTCAGCGATAGCATTCAGAATATCGTCTTTAGACAGAGCCATGACTCCAATCTCCTACATAACTAGATAAATTTATAATCGGTTTAGTCGCAAACAGTATTAGGCTGCTTCTTTCTTTTGGTCGCGAATTGCGGCAACAGCGCGTGTCACCTTCGTCGGAACCTCGTTCAAGGTTCTTGTCAACTTCGTTACCGGGCCCAGCATCACACTCATCAACATGGAAACTGCCTGATCATAAGTCGGCAGATTCGCCAATGCGTCGATCTGGTCGGCACCGAGTAACTTGCCACCAATTGACAGTGCCTTGATCTCGAACTTGTCATTGCCCTTGGCAAACCCTTTGAGCACGCGCGCGGCGGCTCCCGGATCTTCCATAGAGAACGCAAGAATCGTAGGACCAAACAGCGCATCCTTGATGCAGTCAAACTCTGTATTCTCCACCGCTTTTTTCAGCAGAGTGTTGCGCACAACACGCAGGTATACGTTGTTTTGACGAGCAGCTTTTCTGAGCTCTGTAAGATCGCTTACAGTGACACCGCGGTAATCGGCAAGCACTGCAGACAATGCACTGGTAGCAGCTTGATTGACCTCTGAGACGATTTGCTTTTTGTCTTCCAGTCTTATAGCCACTAGATTTACTCCTGATTGGAGACCTGTTGCCAAGCTCCGCATTTGTTTTCCCTTCCAGTCACAGCAGAGCTGCTTCCGAAAGAACTTGAAACTGGTGGATTGGATTCAGCCGTAAGGCAGAACCGGGATTCACCATCTGCGTAGGTTTGATTAAGTGTCGCGTCACCTGCTCACAACACGCCTACGGTCTTTGACAGCCTTGCCGATGCGATCAAGCATCGGCAAAACCCCAAAGTCATTGACGGACAGTCGCCGTCTTAAGCCTTCAATGTCGATTGGTCGATCATGACGCCTGGCCCCATGGTGGAGGACAGCATCACTTTCTGCACGTAGATACCTTTGGAAGAAGCTGGCTTGGCGCGCTTCAGGTCGGAAAGCAGCGCCTCGAGGTTGCCCTGAATGGCCGCAGCATCGAAGCCGATCTTGCCAATTCCACCGTGGATGATGCCCTTCTTGTCAGTGCGATAACGCACCTGACCAGCCTTCGCATTGCGAACAGCACCTGCAACGTCGGCGGTCACAGTGCCGACTTTCGGGTTCGGCATCAAACCGCGAGGACCGAGCACCTGTCCCAGCTTGCCCACGACACGCATGGCATCCGGGGTCGCGATGACAACGTCGAAATCCATGTTGCCTGCGGAAATGCTGTCTGCCAGATCATCGAAACCCACGATGTCAGCACCCGCATCACGAGCCTTGTTGGCATTCTCGCCCTGGGCGAAAACTGCGACGCGAACCGTCTTTCCTGTTCCGTGTGGCAGCAGTGTGGAACCACGAACGACTTGGTCGGACTTGCGCGGATCAACACCAAGGTTGATGGCCACGTCAATCGACTCCTTGAAACGCGGAGACGCGAACTCGTTCAGCAGGGCAATCGCTTCTTCAACAGAGTATGCTTTTGCAGAGTCAATCTTCTGATCGATCAACTTGCGCTTTTTGGTCAGCTTAGCCACGTTACACCCCCTCCACGTCAATACCGGCACTTCTGGCACTTCCTGCCAGTGTGCGCACAGCCGCATCCATAGTCGCAGCAGTCAGATCAGGCATCTTCTGTGTCGCAATTTCCACCAGCTGCTCGCGCGTGATCTTGGCGACCTTCTCGGTATTGGGACGTGAACTGCCCTTCGTGATTCCTACCGCCTTGCGAATGAGCACGGATGCGGGAGGAGTCTTGGTAATGAAGGTGAAGCTGCGATCGGCATACACAGTGATGACGACAGGAATGGGCAGACCGGGTTCAAGGCCTTGAGTGGCCGCATTGAACGCCTTGCAGAATTCCATGATGTTGACGCCACGCTGGCCGAGAGCCGGACCAACGGGCGGACTTGGGTTTGCCTTGCCTGCAGCAACCTGCAGCTTGACATAAGCGGTTACTTTCTTTGCCATCTTGATTTTCTCCTGGTGGGTGATATCACCCGGCGCGTTCCGATCAACAGAACTTGCAGAGCTCCCCGCGGGCAGCGGGCGCGAAGGCTACACTGCCACTTCATTTGCGCAGCCTCATGTCAGACATGAGCACCACATTCCTTTTGAGATAGTCCCTTCTCAGTTTCTTGCTACATCCTGAATCACTTACAGCGATCAGGTTTTCTCTACCTGACTGAATTCCAACTCCACCGGGGTCGAGCGTCCAAAAATAAGAACGGCGACACGGAGACGACTCTTCTCGTAGTTCACCTCTTCCACTGCACCAGTGAAGTCATTGAACGGACCATCGATAACACGGACAATCTCGCCAGGTTCGTAAATGATCTTGTGAGTAGGTTTGTCCTGACCATCTTCAAGCCGCTGCAGAATCTTGGCCGCTTCTTTGGCTGTGATTGGAGCAGGCTTCTCCGCCTTTCCGCCAATGAAACCCATCACGCGCGGTGTTTCCTTAACGAGATGCCAGGTATCATCGTTAAGCTCCATCTCGACAAGTACATAGCCAGGGAAGAACTTTCGCTCGCTTTTCCTTTTCTGGCCAGCGCGCATCTCGACGACCTCTTCCGATGGCACCAGGACTTCGCCAAAAAAGTCCGCCATACCCGACAAGGCAATCCGCTCCTTGAGCGAATTCATCACCTTCTTCTCAAACCCGGAAAAGGCGTGAACTACATACCAACGCTTCGCCATCTGACACCCTCTAACCTATGATTCCAGAAACAATCTCATTGAGGCCCCAGTCCAGCAACCAGAGCAAGAGAGCAACTATCACTACAACCACCAGCACTATCATGGTGGTTTGAGTTGTTTCCTGACGCGTAGGCCAGACAACTTTGCGGATTTCCGCGCGCGCATCAAGACAAAGACCCAGCAAGACACCGCCCTTCTCAGTCTTGACCGCAAGCCAGATGGCCACAGCCGCCAAAAGCAGCAATCCGATTGTTCGATACAAAATGGATTCGGCAGCGAAGTAGGAATTGGCATACACACCAACAGCCACAAGTACGGCAACGACGGCCCACTTCAGCCAATCCAGCTTGTAATCCTGATCATTTAATTTTTCGGACATGGTAATTAGAAACTCGGTTAGCCCGAAGTTATACCCGGGATCGCCATGACGGCGGACATCAAATCGATTTGGCTCTGCACATAGTGGCAGGCCAGGAGGGAATCGAACCCCCAACCTGCGGTTTTGGAGACCGCCGCTCTGCCAATTGAGCTACTGGCCTAGATTTACTGAAGATAAGCAAGCCGAAAGCCCGGTAACGGACATTTCGGCTTGATTTACAACTCTTTACTACGATCTCTTATTCGTCATTCAAAAATCTTTGCTACAACGCCTGCGCCCACGGTACGACCGCCTTCACGGATCGCAAAACGCAGACCATCATCCATCGCAATCGGGTTGATCAGCGTGACAACCATCTTGATGTTGTCACCCGG
>Ga0222712_10003860_pt1 | contig 16050 bp, 21 predicted proteins | sample C33_657DmetaG_FD_165043 | JGI IMG/M metagenome (GOLD analysis project Ga0222712, IMG submission 165043) | Estuarine water microbial communities from San Francisco Bay, California, United States - C33_657D | ecosystem: Environmental > Aquatic > Marine > Unclassified | place: USA: California... | reverse complement strand
AATGATTGGGTTTTCAATGTCATTAGTGTGTACGTTGTCAAATGCTGGGTTCAACACAAACTTAACGTTAGCTAAGAAAGGAATAGTGTAGCTAGTGAAAGCAAATCCAAAATTCAAATCCATTGCATTGTTACCAGAAATTGCACCTAAACCAGATTTGCTCATGTCAGCAAATAAAGAAGTACCAGAACCAGCAGTGCTGAATGCTTCTTTCTTAATTGCTTCATTCACCATCTTCATACCAGCCATACCAGTTTGAACAATGATTTGACGATTAGGATCTGGTCCTTTAAAGTCAACCTTACCATTGTAGAAGTTGAAGATTTCAGAACGGAACAACTCCAAGTTAAAGCTTGATTTGTTGTAGATACGTTTGAAAGAGTTATCCAACTGTGCCCAAAGACCAGTAGACAATCTGATATCATCTGGACCATCTTGCTTGATACGACCACCTTGTCCCCACATTAAGTAAGTTTCAATGTCGTTAGCAATTTTGCTCAAGTGTGCAGATTCCATTTTAGTAACAAATGAACGAGTCAAAGTACCATTGTCATAAGCTTTCTTGATGTAGTCTTTACCCATCTTAGCTACCATTGCATCAATGTTAGTCAAAGAAGGATCTTTTGCGATGTTAGCATCAAATGATTTCCAGATCTCAGTTACAGGAACTGTACCATCTGCATTCATTCCACCTTTCATCATCATCTCTGCACGAGAAGAAACTGAGTAGTGTACGTGAGCTTCAGCACCACCAACATAGTTGTAGTACTCACGGAAACCTGCACTCAATTCACCAATGTCAGAGAAACGCTCACCATACTCACCACGAGCAGAACCTTTTCTGAAGAATTTAGTACCTGGTTTCAAGTATTTTTTGTCAAGAGCCTTAGTGTTGTCATTGTTCACTAATTGAACAGTGTACACAAAACCATCACCTGAAGGAAGAATATCTTCTGCAGTGATGTAAAGTTCAGCTCCTTTGTACTTGTCATAAGTGATGATATCACCATGTCCAAATACACGCTTGTTAATTTTGATTTTGAAGGTAGTACCATCTTGACCTAAAACAGCTACGCCTGGCTCAACATCTTCTACAACGTAAGGAAGATCCTGTACGATAGGAGTTTGCCATTTGTATTCCCCACGAGGGTTGTCTACAAGAATAGTGTTTTTACCACCAAAAGAAGCCATCTGATAAAGAGGCATTTCTACCTTTTGGGTCTGTGCCCATAAGTCAACTGGACCCAAATCCATAGGGTCAGTACTCTTAAGCATGTTCACCAAATGGTAAGAATCTACGTGAGAACCAACTTTGTAGTTAGTGTCGCGTAAGAACAGTCCATTGTTTAATACGGGTGTACTCATTGTGTTTAAAATTAAAGTTTAAAGTTATAAATTATTGTTATTGTCTTTTAAAAATATTTGCTGCTTGGCGAGGTATTTTTCTTGCAGCAGGTTTGTCATCTTCTTCATCTTTTACAGTTGATGCAATTTTACGTGCTTCTTCTGTTTTGAGTTTTCTAACAGTATCCTGCGTTACCTCATTTTTTGCTTGCTTTCTGATATTCTCTTTGTAATCATCAGGATCAGATAGCAACCAAAGTGTTTCTGCAATCAAGTCATAACGTGGACTTTTTCCAAACTGATGGTCTTCTAAAAGTTTACCAAGCAAGTTTGTAGGACGTCCAGTCATACTTTCATACTTAACAGTTGTTAATTCATCCCATAAGAACTTCTGACGTTTACTATCAATTTTTACACCATTTAGTTCAGCAGGTTTTAAAGTATTGTATATGTTTTCCATATACTCTTCTTTTTTCTTTTGCTGCTCTGCACGGAATTGTTCCTGCTGTGCAATCTTTGATTGAACTACCTCTTCTTGCATTTGATCCAATTTTGGTTTGAACTGTTGTGCTTTTTTAGCAATTGTTCCAGCTTCAACCCATTCTTGCAATTGATCTTCAATCAACTCATTGTCACCATTACCAAAGTTTGTAGCTTGTAAGTATTGACGTGCAATAAGTTCTTGATGCTCTTGATTAGTAGGATCTAAAGATCTTACTTCTTCAGTTTGAGCTAATGCGCGAAATAATCCTTTTATGTCAGTACCACCTTTTGCAACATATTCTGCTGCATATTGTAGTTCTGATGGAAGTGATTCAAAGAACTCTTTTGGAGTTTGCTCTCTTAAAGCTTTTTCTCTCTCTTCAAAATTGGCTTGGATTAAGTCCTTCCAATCTTTAATAGAGTATTCCTCCATTGATTTATCATCCTCAAATGGAACTAACAAACCTTCCTCAATCAATTTTGAGAATGTTTCTACCATTCCACTCTTGTCAATTTTTTTGCGTCCTTGTTTTTTATCTGGGTCTTCTTGACCTTCAGTGTCTTCCAAGTCAGCATCTAATTCAGCAATTGCTTCATTAGTTTCAGCAGACGTTACTGCTTTCTTTTTATTTGGATCTTCTGTACCATCATCATCTAAGAATGACATGTCTACAGGTTTTCCAGTTGAGAAAATTGTAGGCTTCTCTCCGCCTTGGTCATCATCATCAGATGTAACAATGCTCTCAGCTCCTGGCATTGGTAGAAAGTCATCAATGCTTTCTATTGTTACATTACTAACAGATGTTTGTTGGTTGTTGTCTGTTGTACTCATACTATTTTTTGTTTAGTTGGTATTATTTCTAGTTCTTCTTCATATATAATCTACAAATAAACTTTGAAGATTTACACCCTCAAAGTGTACTGTCTACACATTTTTTGTATTATATAGCTATGACAGTTATTTACCATCATATTTATTTTTATTAGTTTGTGCAATTTGTAATTCTTTCTGTGCAATTCTTTCTTTTGAAAGTAATTCCTGACGTTTTAATTCAAGTTTAGATTGTTCAGAAGCTTGTTTGTTTACTTCTCTTTCTCTTGCTAAAGATTGATCCGCTTGTTTGGCGTTCTTTTTATCAAGGTATTCAAGAGTATCAATATAGTCATTCTGAGCATTTGCATCTCTATCTTGCATTGCTGTGTAACCAGCAGAGCGAATTTCAGCAACTCTTTCATCAGATTCTCTGTCAAGAGCTTTCTGTTCTGCATCAAACTTAAGTTTTGCTTCAAGACGTTTGCTTTCACCTTCTTGCTTCATTTTTTCAGTTTCTTGCATTGCTTGCATTTCTTGTTGTTTAGCAGCAGATGTTTTCTCTTCAATTGATTTCATAACATGAGTAATTTCAGCCATAGAATCAGCTTTAATAATATTACCTAAGTCATAAATAGAAGCACCTGAAGTATTATTAGAAATTGCAAGTGAACGTATTTGCTCAATTACTTGTCTCTGATTAACCTTTGTTGAGATAAATATGTTCAAGTCTCTAGCCAATAATTCTGTACCATTGATTTCAAAGTTAACCTTTTCATCCATAGTAGTCAAATATTGTAGTCTTAAACTTGGTCTATTTGAATGATAGTACTGAGAAAGGTCTGTACGCATCTGATGTACACGTGGCATTAAATACTCAGAGTGTTGCGTAAAGTAAGGCTCAGTTTGAGAATAACTCATGTTAATTGCTTGTTCAATACCTTGCGCAGTTTCTTGTGCATTTACAGCACCCATACGTTGAGGTGATAAACCAATTGCTTCAAAACATTGATTCTTGAAATAGTTAGATAACTGAATACGTGACATCAAACGATTTGTTTGTTCAAGATTCAATACTTGATAATGTTGGAAGTTTAATGCATTTTCTGTATTTGTAATAGAAGTATCCAATGGTAACATCTGGAAGTTCTTCATTGCAACATATGCTTTAGAGAAATTATCTTTACCCCAATCTTCACCCATTGAATGACGTGGTAAAGCATTCTGATCCAACATGATAACTGTACCTAATTCATCTACAAGAATGTCAGCTATTTGGTTGTTAACCAAGTTATAACCTACTTGATAAGGTTTCATCTTGTCTACAAGAGACATAGACTTTGTGTTTCTATCAGAGAACACTGCGCCTTCAACTGGAAGTTTACAGCCATATAGTGTGAAATCTCCCTTAAACTGAAAACGTACAGGTTTTACATCAAGATACATTGGAGCAAATCCAAAGATATCATGATTGCCATAGTAAGCAGGTCTGTTGGGACCAATCTTAACACCACCCCAAGTTTCATTAATCCAAATCCAATCAATGTGTTCTCCATATACTAAAGTTTCTCTATTCTTATTTTTGATAACTGTAGTATCATAAATTGCTTTATCTGTAATTTTATATGATTCATCTACAATCATGTCAACTAACATACCATTCTCATCAATTTTAGATAAGTGTCCAATCATACGTTGTGACTTCCAATATACTGTTGTTACACGTAACATACCCATATCTTTAAATTCTTGCAAATCTTCTGACTCATTAAGAATTTTAAAGATAATGTCATCACCTGTATTCATGTACATTTCACTTGCACTTAAGAATTGACGCATTCCTAATGAAGGACCATTTGTATTCCAGTCATGTGATCTTGTGCCATCATAGAATGAACCATCATTTTGTACACCTGGAAGATTATATCCAGCAGATTTTACAGGATAAATAGCTTCTAGACTTTGAAGTTGATCTTCATCCATCATATAACCATACTTATCAATAACATCTGCAAGAGTAAGTAGGTCTACTCTACCAACCCAATTAGATTGAGAAATATATCTTGCTTCAGGAGACTTATGATAGAATGTTAACAATGGATTCCAAAGTTCAATTTCATAATCATCTTCTGTCATTTTAAAATGCCAGAACTCTCTATCTGTAATCAACATATCTCTGAAGGCCATATTCTCTAATTCTTTCATTGAGAATCTTTCCTCATCTACATTATGTTGGTGTGTTGCCCATTCCTCTACAAGTGATCTATAATCTTTTTTGAAGAATCCTTCAATCTCAGGTAAAGATTTAAGACTTTCAGGAGCCATCATTTGCTGTGCTTGCGCTGCTTGTTTTTCATCTTCAAGATTTAAACCCATCTTCTCAATAGTTTCCTGCATCTTTTTCTCTGCTCTTGAAACTAATACTTCCTCTACCATAGCACGCTTAGCTTCAATCATTTCATTGTATGAAAGATCATCAACTGCGCGATAAGTGATTTTGTCATTTCTTTTTGCAAATTCACCTGTGAGAACGTTGATAACATTAGGCACAATTGGAAAGAACTTAAGTTCAAAAGCACTTTGATCTTCTTTTGTCAGAACATCAATAAGTTCTGCAACTTCATTGTCTTCTTCAACAATGTAGTCTGACTTGTCAATAATACCATTTGCAAGCTTGTAATTTTTCAACAACCTTCTAGCATTTCTGCGTATTTGCTTAAGACCTTGCATTTCAAACCAGTCTAGGTTCCATGCACCCCAAGCTTCATCTTTATCTTTTCTACGCAGAAATTGAACAGGCTGAGTTAGAGTACCCATTTTATTGTTCTCTACCTTAGCTCCATTTTTAAGCTGCATTGCGTTAACTACTGTTGGCATAACCTTATGTATTTACTTTTTGTTTATCTAATGTTTTTGAAAGGATTTCTAGGCTTTCTCAACGCTGTAGATGATGAGTTTTCATTTCCCATATGACGGAAAGGGCTCACTCTTAATTTAGCATTTTTATTTGATTTATCCAAATTAGCATCATCTCTTTCAACACGCTTTGAGTATCCTCTATTTGACTCCTGAACTTTGGCAAATGCTACTAAAGCACAGAACGCTACAAGTCTATCCACGTTAAGTCCTTCCTTGTAAGCTGCCATTTCTCTTAGAAGCATAATGTCTGGTATTCTTTCAATACCATATGTTTGTTTTACTATGGTTCCATCTGTCATAGTTTCTTGGTCCAATTCTTCCTCTAGGAACTGTATAGCATATGAAATCAAGTTAGTTTTAAATAATGTACCCACGTTTCTCCATCCATATTCTTGATACACATTTGTATTGCTGGACAATTCTTTGAGAAATAAGATCTGATTTTTAGGTACCAAATATCTTTGTTTTCTTCTAGATATCATGTACTGGATGAATAAACTAATGTTATTCTCCACAATTGTCCATGCATTGTACCACTCAATTATCATTTCAAGACGTTCATGTGTTTTGTTAAGGTCGTCAAAACGTCCACACCAAGCAGCTACAATCTTATCCCTTTCTATATGTTGTTCAATAGTTCCATCTGCTTTATGCTTTGTAACCTCTTGTGCTGTCTTATAAACAAATATAGAACACAATGAGTCAGATGTAGTTGTCTTACCTTCAGATACAGGGTCAATAGAGGCATAGTACGCTCCAAACTGTGGATCTTTAGATGGTCTTTCATAAACAACTATAACACCTTCTTTATCAACTGTCTTAGGAGATATAGGAAACTCTGATATTGGAAGTTTACGTGATTCTTTAGCAACTATTTTACCATGCTCATCTCTAGATAAATCTACAAACTCTCTAAAGTATTCTTGATCTTCAATTCTTCTTATCTGTTTTGTGACAAGATGTAATGGAAATTTAGAAACTTTTCTATATGCAAATGCTTCTTCAATGTTGATAGGTTTCTGAGAAATACGTAATTGATAGTCTTCTGGTTTCAGATTTCTTTTCCATTCTTCTCTTTCAGCAAGAATCATTTCCAATGCCTTATCAACCAGTGAATTACCATATTCATCAATACATGGGAGCATTGACCATTGTTCAGGAATAAACAAACCACACTCAGCAATTTGTCCCTCAGCATTTACCAAGTTTGTTTCTACTGCAAGTACATCTTTAGAGATAGGATTCATGATCATTTCTTTCAATGGTTCACATTGTTCCAAATCACCCACAGATCCTGCAGCAACAAACATACCTGTATATGTCATACCTGATTTCATTGCTGGTAACAAGTACTCCACTGTTTCATTCATCTTAGGAGCAATACCTGCTTCCTCATGATAGAACAATGTACAAGGACCCCCTACACCATTTGTTGGATCTTTTTCAAGTGCAAGTCCAAATATTACAGACTTTAAACCAACATCACGTTTTTTACCTCCTTGATTAACTTCAATCTTTTGTTCCCAGTTCAATACTTTATCTGGATTACAAGGTCTATACCATGCAGTATGTGTATTCAAGAAGTTTCTGTATTCTTCTAGAAAACGCCAAGTACCTTTTTCATTTATATAATCCTTTAGGGAACCAGCCATTTTGTTTATAGCACCTTCCTCAAAGTAGAATAAGTTAATCATTTTTCCTGCGTGGAAATAAGAGGATGCAATCTGACGTTTCTTTAAAATGGCAGCATGCTTAGAAGAATGTTTTGCAATCTCTTCATACAAAGCCATATGGTATTGGGCGTCCCTTACATCTGCAAAGGTAAACTTTGCTACTTCTTTATTGTAAATAGGCAAGAAGTTTACCCACATGTAATAGTCTCTTGCTAAAAACCATGTGTTCTTTTTGCCTTTATATATAACTCCTTTTCTACACTTTTCTTTTTGATCATCCCAATATTGGATGTAATCTTTTGATCTTAATGGAGCTGTGCAAAATAATCTAAACTTGTTAAACTTTCTAGCTTCTGCATTAAATAACAATGATGTTTCATCAAATTCATATTTCCCTGGTTCTTTAAAAATAGACCAAAGAAATTCTACATATGCTTCTTTAGTTTCAAAGTCTGTATGAGACCATGATTCAGTTTTTACATCATATGTTGGTATACTTAAATACATACTTAGTCTTTAGGTTCTTCTACAATTAACTTCAATGTGCTACCATCACTATAGTTCCATATTCTCTGTTTTACAACATAAACATCTGAACCAATAGAAATCCAATCACCTTTTGCTGGTGTATTCTTGACAATTCTAGATGTCAAGTATCCATCAGATACATGTACAATTTCTACTCTTGTAGTTCTATTTCTCTCCAGTTCTTCGTGTAAGCTCATCTAATAATTTTTTGTCACCATTTGTTTTCTTGATTATTTCTTGAACAGTTTCAATTTTACTTGACCTAATCATAGCGTATTTAGATTCACTACCATTCCAATAAGCAAAATAATCATCTCTGTGGAAACCTGTCCAAGTAGAAGAATAGGCATTATAATGAAATACCCAATCATAGCATGATAAATCCATATATAGTTCTTGTTGTTTTATTCTTTTATCCTTGATCATACGCAAGGTGTTGACCTCCGCGTACCTGACTCTTCTGCTCTTCCATGAGATCTTTATACGCCCCTTTGAACGATAAACGTATCTGCTCAAACTTTGCTGCAGCATTAACCAAAGAATTGATGTTACCATCCCTACCATGCTCAATCGTAGTTGTTTCCATGTATTTCGCCAAGCCATCAAGCATGTGTTTAATACCCATAAAAGCCCTGTATGTAGGAGTCTCATAAAGTTTTTTGCATAATTCAAGAGCTGCGATAATTGCATCATCCTCTGTAGAAAAATCTGCATTAATTTGTGAAAGTATAAGTTCTTCTTTTTCATTTTCAGGGGTGTCAAAAAAGGGATTTAAATCTGGATTAGGACATGACATGTAAAACAAATATGAGTACACATTCATGTAACTATCTGGATATTCTACCATGATTCTTTTTAAGTATGCTAAAGTGTGACAATGTTCTGTTGGAACAAGCACACCATTTTCTAAGTCAAATAATTTTACCATTAGTGTTTCTTTTTAATTACTTTATCAGCATTATTTTTATACCAAGTCATTATTGCAAGTACCTCATCTTTCAAGTAAGGTAATTCATAAGGTACTATTTCTTTAATAATTGGTTCTCCATCTGCATTTAGTTTAGAAACTGGGTAACCAAATTCATCCTTCTCATCTTCTTCTTCAAAAGAAATATGATGTATGATTAGTTTACCTGGTTTCAAATTTGGATTATGCTTAAGAATCATGTACATGTAAATTGACAATTGCAAGTTATAATGATTCAAATTACAATCATCAAGATGTGATACTGGTGCATTCATTCTCTGAGAAACACCTTCCCAATTCTTAAAAGATTCTGTTTTAATTTCTTTGTTTGTTTTGTAGTCTGTAATATGAACATATCCATCAGCTACTTCTACTAAATCACTTTGACCACATATGCCGGCAGATCTCATATAAACCATATGCTCAGGATAAATACCATCCATAAGTTTTTGAGAAGGTGCTACTTTTAAACCATGTTCATCTTGCATAGGTTTTATAACAGGTAATGTTTTATCATAACGAACTATGGTATCACAATTTGTGATGTCATGTTCTCTTTGATCATGATACCAGTTACCTAGAGTGCATGCTCTATCTGCTTCTTTCTTCCAAGCTTCTTGTATTTGTTCTACTGTCATTCCAAACCATTTACTCTTTTTACTGGTAGATGATTTTTTTGCAATATTTGTAGAATCAAATGGTTGCTTCAATGCACTAATTAATGTTGTTACACTTATCCATCTAGTGTTATCAGAAGGATCTACTGATGTGTAACTGTGGGTTTTTGGTTCAAATACTAAACTCATACTTAGTTTGTTTTGTTAATACTCTGTCTAATTAAATCTTCTTCTTGCTGAGTTGTCACAGCTTTCCAAAATCCTTTTGGACATTCTGAAGATAATGATCTAGTCTTTAACTTTAGTGAACATCCACATTCAGAACAGCAAGGTTGTGTACCTATAACAGCACATTTGTCTCCTTTCAAATCAATGTAAGGACATTTAACGCAAACTTCATTTCTAGAGAATGCAATCTCTTCAATGTGTTCTTTTTTAAAAATGTTATTTCTAACACCTTCAAAGATTTTGTTACGTTCTTTCCAAATTTTAATTGTATTATTCAACATTGTCTAAATAGTTTTCTTTTAGTTTAATAACTTCTTTTTTTCTCTGTTGTTCTTGATCCATCTTTTCTAAGATTTCTGCATACTTTTCAATATCAGCTTTTACTTGTAAAGATGTTTCATACATTCTTATAGACTCTGATGGGTCTATCTTATTTAAGAAAGCTGTATACTTTTCAAGTTTCTTTTCTACACGCTTTCTCATAAGCACAAAAGTTCCCATATTGGGAACATTGACAGATGGTGAAGACATTGCACTTAATTTCTTTTGTGTTGTTCTATAAAAGAACGCTACTACATCATCTACTACAAGATGATCTAGCCCCAATGACTCAGCTGTCTTTTTGGTAATTTCCTTACGCTTTGTTGGATTCAAGTGCTAATATGTTATAGTCTAACAATACATTTCCTTTGCCATAAATGTTTAGTGATGGTGCTAGTTGTATCTGTCTTTTTCCATCATTAATCTTTTGTACAATACCTCTCTTCTCTAACTTTGCCATTCTGTTACGTACATTTTGTGCACGCACAGAAAATTCTTCCATCTCAATGTTTTTGTACAACCTTTTAGCTGCAGCATTACAGAACTTACCTAATTCAATAGGTCCCCATAATGCAAGTAATGTTAACAGTTCAATATCAGATGGTATTAAATGTTCTTTTTTGAAGAATATTAATTCTGTAATGATCTGATATTTAACCAATTCATAAGAGCTAACTCTAATCTTTTTTTGAACTCTGTTTACTTCCATGGTTTTTAATATTTTAATTTTGTGTACCATTCACTCAGGAGTTTCACCTGAACAACCCTTTCATTTCTGACTTGTGAGTCTTTACTGATCTGTTCCACCAAACAGAATGGGTATGCTTTTTTTACACTTACATCAGTGTGGTACTGGCGACTCCTGCATGGCATGCACCTTTTGTTGCGGGGGTAGGATTTGAACCTACGTTGTTTGGCTTATGAGACCAAGCTGGGACCTACTCCAGTCTACCCCGCCAAACCTTTAATCCAGAATATTCTGAATTTTTGAAATGGTCTTCTGAGTACTACTAAGAACTTTCTTAGTACGATCAGCTTCAGCCATCAAATCATTGATTTGATTATTGACCATGTCAATATGTTTTACTTGTTCTTCTTCTAAAGATTGTAAACTAGTTAATGTAGTTACAAATCCTGCAAGGATTGCGTCTTTTCTTTCTTGAAATGCTCTAGATGAACTTGACGTACCTGTTAATTTGTTAATGATGGTTTTTAACATAGTAATAAGTTTTAAAGGTTACCAGATAATTGCAATATCTCTTTCTGCAATCATTAATTTTAAGTCTTCTCCTATAGAAACTACTCCAGCATTTTGAAGTGAATATGTCTCTACAAATACTTTATCTCCTGCTTGTACAAGAGTTACCTCATCACCAACAGCAAATACTTCTAATGCTGTCCATTTTGCCATCATTTCTGCTTCCATCTGTGCTTCAGCTTCAGGAGACAATAATACTTTTGATTCTGGTTTTTTTGGTTTAGTAAGTAACACCCTTGTTCCTACTAGTTTTTTGAATTCTGCCATTGTTTATATTTATTTTGGTTATTAAAATTTAGAGCCTTCTGTAGGAGTTGAACCCACAACCTGCTGAGTACAAATCAGCTGCTCTACCAATTGAGCTAAGAAGGCAGTTATTGATTTGTTATTTGGTGGGATTACTGAATACCCACAAGTCCAACACACGCCCCTTTTCACCCATAGTCCAAGCAAATGATCAGTTAACTTGTTAATGACTAGCTGGATTGACTACCAGCACCTGCTGCGGAGATCAGATAGTATATGTCTTCACAGGACCTCAGAGCTTATCAGTTACGCTACCTTTAAGATGAGTGGTTTTAACTCACGTGCTTGACAGCGTCCCCCTCAACACTTTTCAGCATTGGAGAAACCACATTAACCCCTCTCAAGAGTTTATTCTGTCACAAACACAAATCAAATGTCAAAGAACAATGCAAGTTAGTTTAAACTTGCAAGGTTTAGTTTTTTTCTGAAGGTTCAGCTCCACCTGGTCCGTCAGTCTCCTCCCCATTGTCAGGACTTGTCATGTTAGCTATCATAATAGTAGCTTGAATACGCTTAGCCTCTTCTGTTACAGCCTTAGCTTGTAACTCAGCTAGCTCAGCACGTAAAGAAGCAAGCTCAATCTGGTTTTTATACCAGGCAATCACTTCTTCTCTAGTTGGTTCTTTGGTTTCTTCTGCCATGATTTTAATTTTTAAAGTTTATTTTAATAGTAACCTCAATACAAATATACTTCAAAAGTTTAACTTTTACAAATTTTTTTATTATTTTTGTTGAATGGAAGGAATGCAATTGATAACAACCCACCCAATTAAGAAGTCTGACCTTGGTTTTCATGGCAATCTTTTTGGGGGTAAACTCTTAGCTTGGATGGATGCAGCAGCAGCTGGTTATGCTATGGAAGTATGTGATACTCCACGTATGGTTACCGTTCTTATAGATAAATGTGTATTTAAGAAACCTGCAAGAGAAGGGCAACTAGTAAAAATATATGGAAAGGTTGTACTTGTAGGTAATACATCTATAACACTTTATATGGAAGCTAGGGCACATAACGTGTATTCAGGGACACAATCTGTAATCTTACACACGAATATGAGGTTTGTAAGAATTGATGAGGCAGGTGATCCTCTTCCAATAGGAGACAGAACAAGAAACAAATATACTAATAATGGAGAAAGCAATCTTTAAATTCAATGGAGGCCAAGGAGCATTGTTGTGTTCCAAGTGCAGAGGAATTATTAAAACTGGGGCTACCATGTCACAGTTTGAAAAAGACGCAATGTTAGGCAAGCAGGAAATGGTTGCTCAAGAATGTGTCGTCTGTAGAACAGGTGTCAAATATTCTTTAATAAGAGTTGAAGATGGTAAAATTATTACTGGTAAATCCATAAGATGGGTTAAATGGAAAGAGAATGGAAGGGCTGAGAAACTTTTTAGAAGGCCACAGGTTGGATTTTCCTGTATAGTAGACTCTGAGTATGGTGCTTCTTATACATGGTTAACCACTCAGGTTCAAAGTTTTGAAAGAGTATCTGTAAATGAGTTACGTTTCAAGACTAAAAATTCAACATACATATTAAACAAAATTAAAGTCAAACCCTCTAAACTAGATTACGATGATGAACCTTTCCAAGATTAAATTAGCAGCAACAGGTATTATTCAAGTTTACTTTGTAGCTATAAACACATGCTTCTTAGCTAAAGAGATATATTTGGGTGTTACCTTTGCAGCATTTGCTATTTCTATGGTATGGTCCTATAATATTAAAAAGATTGTATTTGGAACTTTTTCTGACAGAATGTTTTACTCACTTGGTGCTACAATTGGTAGTCTACTTGGGTTATACACAAGTTCCTTTTTTACAGATTTTTTTAGTAAATTATAGTGTAACCATAACCCACTTATATGAGAGAGCCTAATAGACCACGTAAAAACGAAATCAAGTACCAAGTAGAGTTAAACGCAGAACAGAAGGAAGCAAAGAGGCTAATCATAGATAATCAAATTGTAATTGTAACAGGAAGAGCAGGATCAGGGAAATCCCTTGTATCTGCAGTAACAGCATTGGACTTCTTATTTAAGAAGCAATGTGATAAGATTTATGTTACTCGTGCCACAATTGAAGTTGGTAATTCTTTAGGATTCCTACCAGGTTCTCTAGATGAGAAGTTTAATCCTTACTTAGAAGCATTCATGGAGAATCTAACTAAATGCTATGACAGCGTAAAAGTTGGAGACATGATAAAGGATCAGAAGATAGTTGCTTATCCTGTACAATTCATTAGGGGAAAAACTATTGATGATGTTCTTGTAGTAGAAGAAGCTCAGAATTTATCTAAAGCACAGATGTTAGCTATTCTGACAAGACTTGGTAAGTATGGTAAGATTATCATCAACGGTGATAATGAGCAGAAAGACATCAAGGACGAATACAATGGCTTAAGTTATGCCATAGAACTCAGCAAGAAGATTGAGGAGATCAAATGGATCAAACTTAAGGAGAATCACAGAAGTGATGTAGTAGGAAAGATATTGGATTACGAATATAAATAAGAGCTATGTATATAAACAATCAATTTGAACTAGGTGCAATCATCTATCTCAAGACTGATCTTGAGCAATTGCCAAGAATCATCACAGGTATTCAGGTATGTGCAGATGGAGGGATGCTTTATAAATGTGCCCAGGGTCAAGAAGTTGATTGGCACTATGAGGTAGAACTATCAGATCATCCTGACATACTTCTCAAAACTTCTAATTAAAAAGAAACCCAGGTTATTAGCCTGGGTTTTTTATTTGGGTTAATCTTTCTTTTAGTCAAGAATCAAATTGACACCAGCGTTTTGAACTGTACCTACAAAACTTTTTACAATAAAAAGTTCATCACCTACAAATTTAAACTGAACCATTGAACCAAGAGTTTCATTCAAGCTCTTTAAGAAGCTTGCTTTTGTGAAACGCTTACCTGTATAGAACCAGCCTAATGTTACAGGAAGATACGTATCTAATTCTAAATTTCTTGCAGTAAATAATACTTGATAAGTATCTGTATCTGCGAAGGTCTCTGCATTGTTTAAGAAACCATACTCAACAGGAACCTTACAATCTACTCCAGGAATGATAGGAGTACTTTTACCACCTCTAGGTTTAGCTCCTTGAATAGGACTTCCTAACACAGGTTTGCCATTTTTTGTAAACGCATAATAATTTGCCATAGTATATATTTTTTAATGTTGAACAATCTTACATATACAATATAGGAAATTCTGCTGACTTTATCGCTCACATCTGTCACAATTATAGATCAAATTTGTGACAAAATGAGCTATAAACAGGTTGCCCTTGAGCTATAAATGTGTCTACTGGAACTAGCCCCCATGTGTGTAGTAGAGAGGGTGTACCCCCTACCACACCAATCCCCCGCCTCACAAGCCAACACCTATACCCCCATGTGATTCAGCACAATAAAATTTAGCTTATGTATCATTGGTATTTAATTTCTGGACATCAAATCCTTGCTAAGTCTCTGCGTGAAGCATACAAATACTTCATGGAGTACTGCAAGGAGGACAGACACTGAGAGAGTGTCACCAGAGCAGGACCACACAGAGATATTCTAACAAGAGTGTCTCTGTGTTTTATTATATAAGCCTCTGATACAACAGCTAAACCCCTTAACTAATCAGTATTTATTAATCACTCTAAATAACAATCAAATGAAGAATCTAAAAAGAATGGTACTTCCTGTACAGATCATCGCACTGTTTACACTGCCTATGATCATGATCACAATCATCACAGCTGTATTTGCTGGATGCATTTCATTATTAACGCCTGTAACTTTCACACAAGTTACAACATCTACTCCTATGTGGGTATTCAATTTCCTTGTGGCTATTGGATCTTTCATTGCTGTAGGCTCTTGGATGTGGGATGAGAATTAACTCTCCCACATTCTTCAACAACTGTAATCCCTTTATTAATCAATAACAATTTAAATTTAAACAATCATGAACAAAGTTCAAATTAAACCAACTGAAACTGGTGCATTAGTTAGCACCTACAAGAACAATCCTAACTATGGTTACATCACACTTCAATCTGAAGAGATGAGTGTTGACGGTGGCTGGGTTAGAAACTCTGTACGCACTGCGTTACTTAGAGCTGAGACAAGCTTACTTGAAAAGTTTGTTAGCACCTTTGGTAAGTCTGGTAATATTCCAGGACGCATTGTTGTAAAAGAATTTACTGAGTCTCAATTACCTGAGAACTATGTATCACGCCTTAACAAGAACTTAGACTATGAAGAGTCTATTGCTCCTTATGTTAAACGTGCTGGTAAAGACGGTATTGAATTGACTCTTGGTGGTGAGCGTATCTTGCGCTTCACTGACTATGATGCATCTGGTGCTGAACAAGATGTACGCATAGCTCACGACAACACCACTGCTGTATCTGCTTCACGCAATGTGAACGCTAATGCAGCTGCGTTACCTGCTTAACTTTAGAAGAACTGCTGGCTGGGGATAAACTCCTCAGCCTCAGTTTTTTCCAAATAAAAATGTTGGGGTGGTTGATGAGAGGTAAGACAAAAACAACAGAACAGTTTTTTCTCAACCCTGACTCAACACCT
>Ga0222712_10003858_pt1 | contig 16053 bp, 11 predicted proteins | sample C33_657DmetaG_FD_165043 | JGI IMG/M metagenome (GOLD analysis project Ga0222712, IMG submission 165043) | Estuarine water microbial communities from San Francisco Bay, California, United States - C33_657D | ecosystem: Environmental > Aquatic > Marine > Unclassified | place: USA: California... | reverse complement strand
GCGGTGGTGGGGTGTGGTGGGGGTTGTGTGGGGGGGGGGGGTGGGGGGGGGGGGGGGGGGGGGGGGGGGGGGGGGGGGGGGGCGTGGCGAGGCGTGGAAAGCCCTAAAAAGTCAATCAACCATCGGCTTTGAGGTTTTAGGTTTGTGTCGGTGTGTCACAGACCCTAAAACCTATCTATAAACCCCTAAAAATCGCCCCCCCCCACGCGCCCGTCGACGGATGGCGTCATTCATTTCATTTCATTTCATTTCATTCATCCACGCGAATGATGTCGCTCGTGGCGTCGCTCATGGCGTCGCCGCGCGTCGCCGTGCGCGTAAACGCGAACGATATCGCGTGCGCACACTTCCCGAAATGTTCAGGGTGCGCGTTCGTGCGCGACGCCCAGACACCGCCGGTTGTGGCGCGCGCGGACGCGTGGTTCGCGCGCGCGCGTTTGGGCGACGCGAACGTCGTCGCGCGAGGCCTCGCTTCGACGCGGTGGCGAGTGAAAGCGAAGATCGCAGCGCGAAAACCTCGAGGTCGAGCGAGAGGGGTTGAATTAGGGCTCTTTCGCCGAGGCACGCACGACGTAGAGGCGATCGAGACGTGCGCGGTGTCGCACGAGGCGATCGACGCGGCGCTCGCGACGGTGCGAGAGGCGTGCGCGAAGACGAACGTGGATGGATACGACGAGGAGAGGGGAGAGGGGGAGTTGCGGTACGTACAGTTCGTCGTCGTCGATGAAGACGATCTGGACGGGCGTGGAGAGGAAAGAAGAAAAGCGCGATGCGCGATATCGCTGGTGTTTAACGCGGCGGCGACGAGAGCGCCGACGGCGCGACAGCGTTCGGTGTGCGAGGAGATCGCGAGGATCGGTGGTGATGCAGTGCACGGCGTGCACGTGAATTTACAAAACTCCAAGGGGAATGCTATATTTAATCCCGACGGGTGGCGCTACGTCCTGGGCGAGCGCATGACGTATTCGCGTACGCCGAGCGGGCGAAAAGTGTATCACGAGCCGGGATCGTTCATGCAGGCGAACGCGGAGGCATATGTAGAGCTCTTGCGCGCGATCGCCGCTCGCGTGCCCATTGGGTCGCGCATCGTCGAGCTCTACTCGGGCGTGGGCGCCATAGGGTTTTCCTTAGTCGAGAACGAGGCTTTAGACGTGAGAAGCGTACGGTTCGTGGAATCGAGCGCCGCCGTGAGCGAGGCGTGGTCAAGAACGCGAAGCGAACTGCCGAGCGCGTTGCAATCGCGCGTGAGCTTGCAAATCAGTAAAGCGGAGGCGATCGCGCGAGAGTGCGTGCTCGATGCGGACGTCCTCATCGTCGACCCTCCGCGGAAAGGATTGGATGAGAAACTTCGCGCCGTTTTGACGGATACCGACGGGTTGAGCGAGGATTTAACGACGATTTTGTACGTCTCTTGCGGATTCGATTCGTTCACGCGCGACGCCGATGCGCTCGTGGCGAGCGGAATGTGGCGCATTTCGCATCACGAGTCGTTCGTCTTCTTTCCGGGAACTGATCATTTAGAAGTGTTCGCGGTGTTTTCGCGCGTCGCGACATGAAGTCAGCGCGCCGACGCCGTTAAGACAGAGCGGTCCAGCGCGCGATGTCGCCATGTAAATATGTAATACTATTACACCGACGCGGTTTCACGACGAAGATTGCGGCGAGCGATGAGCTCTAGGGGAAACGATGCCGTGTGGTGGTGTCGGCAACGGGCTACTGTACCGTAAAACGGGACATATTTTCTATTCTCGTCGCGGTCGCAACACGAAGATGTTCGGATAAATTCCGAGGCAACCGGTTATTTGTGCGGATAACGACGCGGCGCGATTCAACAAAAGAAAAAGCGCAGCACCAATGACGACTCCGCTCGTGAAAATGTCGCCCTCAGGCACGAGCGTGGTGCAGAACATGACGACGAGACTCAACCAATTTACCAACGGGAAGTCAGGATCTGAAACGCGAATGCTCATCACCCTCGTCTCGCTCTCCGTGAACAGCACCGCGCTCGCCGCATGCGCGAGCGCCAAGTTCTTGGCGTGATACAAGCACACGCCATGAAAAATCTCGTTTATCGCGCAGTAGAGAGCGATGGACGCTGGATTACGATGCGCCGGCCAATGTATCGGCTTGATCGGGTTGGCGACGAGCGTGCGATACGCCGTCGTCCCGCGCACTTGAATCCCGTGTAAAATCGAAACCGCGATGAGAATGTATCCCAGCGGCTGCGTCCCCAAGTATGGCACGTTCGCGGTGATGTCGTACAAAAATCCAATCCCCGTGAACGCCACGATGGTCGTAAATATATGCAAGCAAATTTGCATCTCTTGCACGTCGAACCAGTTCACCGGCAAACGCCCGGTGTACGTGCTCGAAACGGTATCGATCGCAAAGAACACGCGTCCAAATGTCATGATCCCGACGCAGCACGCTCGATTCAACGAGCTCGCGCCGTATCCGACGCCGACTAAATCGCACAAGATGATTCCGTACACGCACGTGCACGCCGCGTCGCACCCGTGGTCGACGACTTCGCCCAGAGGCGAACCGCTCTTCGTTCGTCGCGCTTGTTTCCCGTCGCACCCGTCGAGGGTTTGATAGGCGAACATCAGCATCGCCACCGCGACGTAGGCCAGAGAAGGGGCGTCGTGGGACAACTCCGGCGACGTCGTCCACACCGTCGCGTAGGCGACGAACACGAGCGCCAACCCACCGCACGTCAGCGCGTTCGGGGCGATCCACTTCGGTATCGCGCGCTCGAGAACGAACGTCCACCACCGCTCTAAGAAGATGTTTTCGAATATCGACGGCGTGGGCGAGGTGTAGGCGTAGGAGCGCACTTGGGCGCAGCACTTGGGCGACGCGCCGACGTGCGTCACGCTTCGGTCGACCGCGCACGTGGCGCATCGCGACCCATCGATGCCGCCCACGAGGAGGTCAACGCGAGATTCAGCGATGTATCGGTAGAGGGAAGACATCGCGAGGGCGTCGCACGGTGACGAGGCGGACGTCGGCGTTCGCGCATGGGTCGTCGCGACGCGACGCGGAACGAACGGGATTGAAAACTATCTACCACTAGTACAGTACTCGCTAAGAAGACAAACTCGCGAGAGCGAGCTGAGAGAGACACGTTCATGCGCGGATTCGTCGTCGTAGACGCCACAGAACGCGGCGTCGCGCGCGCTCGACCGAATCCGCGTCGAACGCGCTCGCGCCTACGAAATTCCGACGACTTCGGCGTACGCCGGACACAATCGTCGACAGTGCCTGAACAGTCGCATCGCACCCATGGCGTCACCGCTCGACTCGAGTTCCATCGCGCGTTGATGCAGCGCGTACGCCTCGAGACCGAGGGCGTCGGTGAAGAGCGGTTCGCATCGCTCGTACATGACGTCGGTGCGAAGGAGCGTTTTGACGCGCCCTCGCCCCACGGGCGCGCCCTCGTGGGGAATCTCCTGACGAAACACCAGCGCGTTACCGGCAACGCACTTGACGACGTCCGCGATCCACTCTTTTGGCCAACGATAGCGCTCTCGGTCATCTTTCACGAACAAATTCCGTTCCGCCCCGACCGGCGGCGCGTACATCACCGTCTCCCCTCCATCGTCGCAATCGTTTAAATAGATCAACACGCTGTACAACGATCGAGTGTTAAAATCAACCACGGTCGCACCGTCGGTGTGCGGGGAGAAATGCCCGCCCTCGGTGTACTTGGCGAACAACGCGTCGGCGTTCACGCCGATCGCGCGCCACGTCCCCGAAACCCCCGGCGCGTTCAACGGATGTTCGTCGTCGATGTGTTCGATTTCAGGAACGTACGCGCTCAGACGTCGCCATAACTCACGCGCGAGCGCGTTCGAGCGCGCCTCCACGGTGTGCGCGTCGCGATACCCGTAGCTCTTCGCGTCCTCGCTCGCGCGCGCCGAGCGCGTCGCCGCCGTCGCGGACGCGTCGACGTCGCCGCGTTTCCAATCGTCATACCCCGCCTCGCTCGACGCCTCGCGAAGGGCATGGCATTCACGCGAGCTTAACACGTCGTCGATGACGATCGCGTGAGAGTGACAACGCGTGACGCGCGACGTTCGAGCGACGTCGCGACGCTCCAACGCGTCGTCGAACGCGCGCGCCGCCGCGCCGTCGAGCGCGGGCTTCGTCCGCGGTGTCGTCACATACGACGATACCGGCGTCGAGGCGAAGGCGTTGGAGCGTTGGTGCTCGGCGTGCGCGATCATGCATAAAACGACGAGAGACGCGCGATGACGCGCGATGACGATTGAGGATTGATTGAATTGAATGGAATGAACGAATGGAATGAACGCGAACGCGGATGGATGAATGAATTCGATTGAATACATGAAGAGCGTTGAAGGAGAGCGCGATGACGATTGAGAGATGATGAATGAATGGAATGAACGCGAATCGTTCGATCGACAATCGTCGTCGTCGCGGTCGTTCGATCGATGAGCTCGAGAAGCGTCGGTTATTCGGTCGGTCGGACATGGATGCCACGCGGCGCGTCGGTCATTCGGCGCGCGATGCGATGCGATGCGATGCGATGCGATGCGATGCGTCGATACGACGCGCGCGCGAGTGCGTGCGTCATTCGTTGAAGAGCGAGAGTCGACGCGAACGCACGCGAGGGAGTGGTTGAAACATCGCGCGGAAGCAAAACATCGCGATGAACCGTCGCGTTGAACCGTCGCGATGAATCATGGCATTCAAAAATCGCGTCGAAACATTCAGTTGAAACATTCCATGGAAACATTCAATGGAATCACGCATCATGGAAACATCGCGATTGAATCACGCATCATGGAAACACGCGAGATGGAATCATCGCGTTTCGCGCGCCTTCACACGTCGACGCGGCGACGCGGCTCGCCTCCGTCCCGCGCGTTCGCCATTCGCGCGCGCGCGATGGCAAATCTCGCATCACCGCTTTCGTCATCACCGATGCCGTTCAAGCGGGCGTTCGCATCGTCGACCGCGAACGCTCGCGCTCGCTTTGAGCGTCGCGCGCCCGCGCTCGGCTCGCGTCGCGTTCGCGCTCGAAACGCGCTCGCCACGCCGGACGTCGCGTTCGCCGTTTCGAACGCGGTGGTGATGCCGATATACGCGGCGATGATCGCATTCCCACGGTCGAGAAACGTCAAGGCGTTGATCGAGGCGAAGACGACGTTTTGGGTTTTGGCGGCGTGCTACGGCGCGGCGGCGTTCGCGTCGTTGGCGAGCGCGGATGTGTTCGCGGCGGTGCAAGAAGCGATTCGAACACCAGGTCAAGGGGCGATAGCGAAGAGCGTGACGTTGTTGTGTGGGTTTTTAGCGACGCCGCAAACCGCGGCGTCGGCGTGGGTGCACTTGGTGTCGTTGGATTTGTTCGTCGCGAGATTCGTGTATTTGGACGGCGCGGGCGACGGGAAACGGGCGCCCGTGCCCGTGCGACACAGCTTGGTTTTGTGCTGCATGTTCGGTCCAATTGGTTTGATGAGTCACGCGGTGACGAGCGCGGTGTGGAACGCGTTCGTGACGCGCGACGTCGCGTGAGACGCGCGACGTCGCGCGAGTCGCGTCGACGGGACTTGTACTTGTGCCGCTGTACTTAACGTGTGTAATGGAATTGAAAAGAATGAATGATAAAAAATACCTCGGCGCGCGTCGTGAAGGGCATGCCGTGAGGGCGATCGCGCGCGCGCCTCACTCCTCGGCCTTGCGCTTAAGCGAGGGTTTTACGGTGAATAATCCCGGGTTCGCGACGGCGTCCGTCGATCCCGCTTTCACCGCCTTGACGAGCGCGTCGACGCGAGCGATGTACTCGGGGATTTTGAACTTTTTCGCGCACCCGTGGTAAGCCATGTAGCGAATCTTACCGAAAATCGCGCGTTCTCCCCATCCTTGATCGTGCACGCCGACGATGGACCACATGCATCCGACGTAACCGCTCGGGTCGCGTCCATCCAACGAGTACGTGTCGTTCAACCAAATCGCAAACTGAAGCGCTTGCTCGGGAGACGTCGTCCACTCGAGAATCTTCTTCGCCCAGTACATGCGCATGAACCCATGCATTTTGCCACCGTATCTCAGCTCGCGTTGAGCGGCGTTCCACAAATCGTCGTGCGTCTTGGCGCGTTCAAACTCCTCCAACGTGTACGTGTACTCGCGCTTGTCGCCCGCGTGCGCGCGCAGCGTGTCCTTGGCCCAATCGTACTTTTGTCCTTCAATCTTGTCGTAATTTGGGCTGTAGTAGCAGAAATTGTCCGCCAACTCGCGACGAACGACGAGCTCTTCGATGAACACGTCGCACGCTTTCGCGGTACTCGACGTGACGCGCTTTCGCGCCTCCAACGCGCAGCGCTGCGCCGAAATTTGCCCAAAGTGCAACCACGGCGACAACCCGCTCAGCGCACGCGACTTTGCGGGATCGTTCCGACTCTCATACAGCTTCATGCGATTGCTCAAAAAGTCCTCCAACACCGCGTGTGCCGCGCGCTCGCCCGGAACCGCCCACGCAACCTCCGGGACGTTTGACCCGCGCTCGACGGCGTCGCGAATCAACGCGTCCCAATCCGTGTCGAATTCAATCTCTTTTTTATCGTACATCGGTAACCCGCTCGGGATTTCGGGAAACTCGCACAAAAACTTATCGTAGTGCTTCGCCAATCGTCCACGCAGCGTTCGCGCGCCGACTTCCAACTTATCGCTCGCGAGCCAACACGGTACGACGTTGTGCGCGTCGCACTCCTCGACGACCACCCCGACGGCGTCGCACTTCACCGCTAACTCTCGTCGCCATCGTAAGCCATCTCGCAACGGACTGAAATCACATATAATCGCTCGAGCGCCGATTTTCGTTGCAAACGCAAACACGCTCGACGCCGGGTCATCCCCGGTCACGACCGCGAACGCGCACCGAACCTCTCTCAACGCCTCCGCGCACTCCCGTAACCCTCTGAGCATGAACCCAAACTGTCGCGCCCCGGCGCCGAGATACTTTGTCATGACGTTAAACACCACGACCACTGGGCTTGAGTGTTCGTGCGCGACGTCGATGGCGCGTAAAAGCGCCCAGTTATCTCTCGCGCGTTGGTCCCGGGACATCCAGTACGCCACGGGCGCGCGCGCGTCCGCGCGAGCTTTCGACGACTTCTCATTCGTCGTCGTCAACACCCGCGTGCGTTCGCGCAAAGACGGATGATTTTGATTCTTTTTCATTGTCATTTCAGAGAAATCACCGCGACGCCCGAGCGAGAGGGCGGTGATGTGACACCAAATGACGACACATCGCGCCGCGCGACGATGGCGACGACGCGCTCGACGAGCGGCGTCCGCGCGACGCGAGGCGAACGATGCGTCTTTCGTCGTCCTCGCGCGCGCGATGCGACGTCGCGAACGCGAACGTTTTATTCGCACACGTGCGCGTCATCGCGAAGAGGTGCGATCGATCCGGAAAGCGACGAGTTGCGAGGCGAAGCGCGCGGGGACGCGACGTACTCCCACGCGGATTGGTCGCGCGCCTACGTCGGGTACGAACGTGATCGCGAGTACGTCGCGCGAACGAGCGAAAACGACGGAAGTGGAGGCAAAGGGAAATGTCCAGTAGATCTCATCGGCGGCGCACTGGTGAGGTGCGGACCGGGGAGGTTCGAGCGCGGCGGACGGAAGTACGCGCACGTGTTGGACGGCGACGGGTGCGCGTACGCGTTTGAATTCACGAATGAGCGTGAGATCGCGTTTCGCGCCAAGTTTATTCGCACGGAGGCGTTCGTGAGAGAAGATGAAGCGAATGCGACGCTTTATCGTGGGGTTTTTGGGACGAAGCGCGAAGGCGGGGCGCTCGCGAACGCGCTGGACGCGCGGACGAAGAACGTGGCGAATACGAATATTCTGGCGTTCGGTGGACGCGTCTACGCGCTCTACGAAGCGGGAAGGCCGGTGAAGTTGGATTCGAAGACTTTAGATGCGTTAGGGGAGGACGATTTTCAAGGAAGGTTGGAGAGGGGCGATGCGTTTTTCACCCTCGGGTTGCCCGAGCCCGTCGGGAGCGCGATCGAAGCGCTCGCGGGCTTCGGCGGGCGCGCGTTCACCGCGCATCCGAAAGTGTGCGCGCGAACGGGATTTTTGTGTGGTTGGGGATGGCGCTCGCGCGTTCGCTCCAAGGCGGTAGAGATTACGTTATGGGAATGGGACGACGATTGGAACGAGCGCGGGTCGCGCGAATACGTCATGAACGGCTGCGAAGCAGCGCCGCACGATTTTGGCGTCACCGCGAAGTGGTACGTGATGATTCAGAACCGACTCGGGATCGATCCTTTGCCGTTTCTCATGGGTGTCAAGGGCGCGGGCGAGTGCTTGATTTCGCAGCCCGAACAGCCGCTGTTAGTGCACTTGATTCCGCGAGCGACGACGGCCTCGCTCGAGGCGAATCAAACCAAAGCCCCCGCGCCTGTCGTCTGCGTCGGGCCGCTCGCGTCATTCGAGATTCACATTGCCTTTGCGCACGATGGTCCGCCGCTGCGCGACGGCGACGACGTTTCCGCCGCGGCGCTCGATGATTGGGTCACCGCGTACACCGCTGGATGGGACGCGCTGGCCCCCGGAGTGTTCCTCGGCGAATGGGGTGCGAGCGCGGAATGGCCGTTCCCTATCGCCACTGAGCTCTCGCCCGATTTCAACGTCATTCCTCGCACATTGCTGTGGATGTATGAGATAAATTCGAAAACGGGCGAAGTGCGCCGCGAACCGGCACCCGGGTGCGAAGATTTGTGCATCGATCATCCACACGTGTCGCCGCTGTACGAAGGCAAGCGCGAATGTCGCTACGTTTACGCTTCGCTGTCGAATGAAGTTCGCGTGTCCGGTCCACCTCTTGGATACGTGCGAATTGATTTAAAAACCGGGCAGTTACAAAAGTGGTACGCTTCCATGCGAAGCTTTTGCTCCGAGCCGGTCATCGTGCCGAAACGGGACGGCGCGAGCGAGACCGATGCTTGGCTCATTGGCGTCATCGCGGACCACAGCGCGGAACATCCCGCCGGCATATCTCGCGTCGTCGTTTTGGATTGCGCGAACATTGATCGAGGACCCGTGTATAGTGTGAAGCTCAAGGATCGCGTCCCGCACGATTTGCACGGAACGTTTATTCGCGCCAACAAGTACAAGCTCGATTTTAGGAACTGTTAGCCGAGCGAAAGAGCATCTGTCTCGCAAAAGCTCACCGTATATATAATAAGTACACTACTGTAATTGGCTACTTGCCGTTCATTTCGGCGCTGATTTGTTCGAGACTCTTGCCTTTGGTCTCGATCACAAAGTTTCGCGCGAACGCGTATCCGATGAAAGAAAACGCGCCAAAGAACAGGTACACCACGCTCGCGCCGAACGTCTCCACCGCGGGTAAGAACCCTTGCCCGATGCAAAAGTTGAACGCCCAGTGGGACAGGAAGCACAACGACATCCCTTTCCCGCGCACGGCTGGGGAAAAAATCTCCGACGATAACAAACCCGGCACCGGTCCCGCGCCCATGCCGAAGATGAAGACGTAGCCGACGACGGCGGCCAGGGCGAGCAACGGCGCAAACGCCATGGTCGGGAACGCCGTGCTCGCGGCGAGCCCGACGCAGCAAACCGTCATGCCCAGAAACGAGTATGCGAGCAAAGGCTTGCGCCCCATTCTATCCAGCAAACTAGTGGCGATGACGGACCCCAAGATGTTCACCACGCACACGAGCACCGACGCGAGCACGCCCAGGCGCACGCCCGCGCCCTCGAAAATGCTCGTCGAAAAGTAAATGATCGCGTTGATCCCCGCAAACTGCTGGATTAAAAACAGTGTGGGACCGGTGAGAATCGCCCTTCGGTTGCTCTTTCCCTCCAGAACTTCGGTCCACGTCGCCGTCTTCGCGCTCACCGTCGCGTCCGCCGATTTGCTCGTCGGCGCGCCGAATAAATGCGTCTCCGCGGCGTCCGCTTCTTGAAATCTCCCTTTCCCGCGCAGCCACGCTGGACTTTCCGGAACGAAGCGCAGTAATACCCCAAGCGCCAACGCAGGCGCGCACGACAGCCAAAACATCACGCGCCACCAATTCGCGTCGCAATTCGCGTACTGCAGCGGCGTCCCGGCGAGCGCGGCGAGCAAAATCCCAATCCCGATCGATATCTGATTCGCCGACCCCAACACTCCACGGTGTTCGTCCGGGCTCACTTCGCTGACGTACATGGGCACTAATATCGACACCGCGCCGACGCCTAACCCACTGACGAAGCGAGCGAGAATCATCCCTCGGGCGTCGCTCGCCGTCGCGCACGCGACGCCGCCGACGAACAACGCGACCGCCGCGCTCGCCAACGCTTTTTTCCTCCCAATTCTGTCCGCCATCGCCCCAGCGCCTACCGACGCGAACACGCACGCAAACAACAGCGCGCTCACGATCGATGCTTTGGCGTTGATATCATGTTCGATCGCTAACCCTCGCGCGATCTGCGTCAACGCCGGGTTCACGCACCCTAAATGATACCCAAACGCGACCGCCCCGAGGCACGCGACCGCGACCGCGTCGCGCGCTCGACGAAAACTCATTCCAGATCGCACGACGGCGTTCGATTCTTCGTCCGCGCGTTCGCCTTCAGCGACATACATCGACGCCGACGCGCCGTCGCTCTTGGCGTCTCGCGCGCGGAGCCGCATCGCGCGCGCCTCGGCCTCGGTCGTCAGGCGAACGACTTTTGTGACGTCAACGCGTTGCGTCGTCGCGAATTCGCCGTTCGACGCGCGCGCGCGCGATGCGCGATGACGTGCGACGACGCGTACGCCGCGAAAAGGGTGAACCGTCGTCGTCGAGAGCATCGATGTGACGATCGATGTGACGATGCATTCGCGACTCGTCGGTTGATTGCTGCATGGATGGATGGATGGAAAGATGGATGGATGGATGGATGGATGGATGGCGGTCGTGAATTCAGTGCATTCATGCCCGTGTGTACCTCGCTCGTACGGGTGTACGGACAATGCACGACGTACGCGGTTGATGACGCGCGCGATTGTTTCTTTTCACCCCCGTCATCATCGCGCGGATTGTTTTTTTCATCCATCGATTGATTCATTCACGCAATCATTCAATCATTCACTCCCCGTCGCGACCGCACAGCGCCGCGCGTCATGACGACGACGCGCGTGAGGACGTTCGTTCACCCAATGTCCATCGCGCGCGCATTCGCCGTTCGCTTCATCACGTCATCGTCGCACTCGGCGTTCGCCAAGGCGAAGGAAAAAAGTAAAACAAGCAAAGAGAGTAAAGGCGCGTGATGATTCGTCGGTCGAGCTCGTCGCGCGCGCGCCGACGTCTCGCGTGACACGCGTGTGATGACATACGACTCATGAATGGTGATTTCGCGCGCGCATGTCGAGCGCGCGTTGAGCGATGAACGGTGTGACTGACGACCGACGCGCGACGCGACGGATGGACGCAGAGGATGGCAAAGCGAACGACGCGGCGCCGGGCGTCGCCGACGCCAAGGTGGCGCGCGGGTTGAATTACATGAAGAAAGGTGACGACCCCGCGATCGGGAGCGACGACGCGTATCCGCAGTGGTTACACGACGTGTTGACGCCGAGAGAGAATTTAGGGGAGTACGAACGTCGAGCGGCGAAGGCGAAGGCGGAAGGGAAGGATTGGCGCGAGACGTTTACGGCGGATGACGCAAAGAGGTATACGAAATTGATGCGCGTGGCGAAGATGAAGGCGAATAACGCCGAGCGCGCGAAGAAGTAGTGGGGGTGGATGTGGTGAGGATGGTATGTGATTGTGGGTGGTTAACGTAGCGCGAGAAAGGGTTTCAAGGGATTGCGCGTTCGAAGCGACGGGGTTCGACGACGGGCGAGGGCACTCGCGATGGTTGTAATGAGCGATCGCGATTGATGCGTAGGGTTTGATTACAACAAATCGGTGTCGCGATGCGAGCGAGCGCGAGCGTCACGCGGCGATGGCTTCGGGGGCGTCCGCCACGCGAGCGTCTTGCGTTTGCTCGGCGTGCGCGGCGACGAGCTTTTCCCACTTCAACTTGTCGTACTCTTCGGGGGTTAAGAAATCCGGATCGGAGTACGAGCGCCAGCTCCACATGTGACAGTCGCAGCAAATCGTCTCGGATTCGAATTTCTTCTTACCTCGACACCACGACTGCGTGAAATGGTGCTCCTTCGTGTTCGTCGAGCCGCACGACAAGCAATCGGGAAACCGCTCATTCTGTTTCCATCTCGATATCCATTCGTCAACGGTCATTATTTTCATCCCGCATCCAACGGAGGGGTTGATCTCCACCGGGTCGCCTGCGTCGCGTCGTCGAACGGTCGGTCAGTCTGTCCCGTCGGCGCTCCGTCGCGCGTCGCTCGTCGCGTCACGCGTCGAGCACTCACCGATCATGATCTTCCGCCATTCCGTAGAGTGTACTTTCGCTTTTGGATTGGCGTTGACGTCGGTGTAGATATCAGCTCTCAAATCCTCCGCGTACGCGTGCGTGAAGTCCTTTTGCTCGTCTTCTGCCGCGGTCGCGGCTTTCGCGGTCGCGACCGCCGCGGTCGCGGTCGCGGTCGCGGTCGCGGTCGACGACGACGAGAGTTTCGACTGCGACTTGGTTTTAGATTTAGATTTACTTTTTGTCTTCGTTTGCGCGCTCGACGCCGGCGTCGCGGGCGCCATCGCGCGAGCGTTCGAGGCGACTTGTGTCGCCCATCGCTCACTTTTTTATGCGTTTTTTGGCGGAAAAAAGGCGTTTCTGCCTCGACGGCGCCGCCGGTTTGAAAAATACTTGGTACTAAAATTACAACGAAGAGCCTTCTTCGCGCGAGTCGTCGACGAATTCGAACAAACGAGTGACCTCGTCGCGGGCGAACGCGGTGTATGCGACGGTACAGAGCGTCGCCGGGACGAGGTACACGAGCGCCGGCTGCCCTTGCCCCGTGACGACGTTGGCGGAGACGGCGAGGAGCAGACCGATGACGTACGCCTTGAGCGTCGCGCTGAAGAACGCGCGACCGGATAAACTGCTAGGGACTAATATGGTGTCCTCGCTGGACTCGGCCGCTGCGTCGTACGCGTCGACGGCGGCGTCGCCAGCGCGATTTCCTATACCAGTTTTAAACCCATCCTTCTCGTACTCGCCGTCTTTTTTGCCGTCGTACATATTTGGCCCACTATCGCGCGCGATGCGTTCATCTTCGAATATTCCCATGAACGCATCCGCGGCGGCACTCGCTCGCGCTCGTAAATCCGTCGCCCTAGAGGCGTCGTAACGCAACATCAGGCTTATTAATAATCCCGGCACCGCCACGTCGCCCAATCCAACGAGCGAGAACGGAAACGCGTCCATCGGCGGCGGGTTCAACACGTCCTCGAATCTCGGAAATAACAAACGAAACGGGCCGTTAAATGATTGATTTGTCGCCACAGACATCATCACGTTCTTTCCGAGCAAGGCTTCGCTTTTGAACACCCAAAACGCGTCGTATACCAAAAGCCCTCCGAGAAGCGCCGCGGCGGATTTGAACGATCCGAACCCAATCACTGATAAGAAATCAGTCACGATGAAGCACGCGATGGCGTTGTTCAACGTGAAATTTAAATGTCCCGCGCTCGCGTCGGCGCTCGCCGCCACCACGCCCGCGACGACGCCTACGATTTGCGCCGGCGTCACGCTCGCCCGCGCGTCCTTCGCCACTTCCCCAGTCTTCGCATCAACCGCCCATCCCTCGGGGATCGCCAGCTCAAATAAACTCATTTTCCACCACGCGCCGAGCGCGTTGAGGGGCTCGACCGCGTTCCCGCCGACGGCTATTGCGCCTAAAACAAAAAAGTAGACGTCCACGACGGCGCTGATGTCCAAATGGAATACCTCCAGCGCGAGATACGCCCCGAAGAGCGCGAAGGAGAGCACGAAAGGTCCGGCTAACGAACTTTCGAAGCTAATCGTCTCGCGAAACGCTCGAGTCAATCCTCGGTGGCTGCCTATATATATGGCGCTCAACGCCAACGCCGAAAAGTACGGCACGTATCCAAACTGCACTTTGGACAGCGCATCGGACTCGCCGATGGCCAAGATCGCGGCGAACGTGCCGTAGGACGCGAAGACGTCGAATCGGTCCCACTCGAACGAGCGCTTGGGAGGTTTTGGGGCACCTTTGGTGGCGACGTCGGCGCCATTGGCGGCGGCGCCAATCGGGCGAGCCGCGCGGCTGAGCCTCCTCGTCTTCGGCGACGGAGTCCCGATCGGCGAAGACGCGCGCGAGAGACGCGCATCGCGCTGAGTTTTTTGCGCGCGCGCGAGGACGCGCGCGGTGAGGGTGAGACGCATGAGGCGCGTCGCACTCTGCGGCTTTCGGCGGTTTGGTTCGATTACTAGGCTACGGGGCGCAAAGGATAAAATTTACGACGGGACATTCAAAGCAATACCGAGCGCTGGCGACGCGGCGCCGTGCACCCGGTGACCGCACCGGTGGCGCGCGCGAGCCACCCCGAACTGGCGAGCTCGGGACGAAGTTGCTTCTCGTCGTTTTCGGTGAGCATCGAAATTTGCCACGACAGTTCGCGGTTGGCTTTTTCAACGTCTGCGAGTCGCTTCTTCGCCTCCGCCGCGGCTACTTCGGCCTCTTGTGCGCGGCGATTGACCGCGGCGAGAGACACGGTCGAACGCTCGCCGATTTCCACCTTCAGGGAGTTGAGTTCGACTCGCAGGGCTTCGATTTCTTTGTCCTTGTCTTTGTCCTTGACGTCCTCGGCGGCGTCGCGCGCCGCTCGCGCGCTTCTTTTTCCCAATAACGCCTCGACGCGATCGAATAGCGCGTCGACGGTAATGTCCTTTCGTTGCGAGCTCGACCCCGCGTCTCGCTCGTCGTCGGCGGCGACCATGCCCAGCATTCCCCAGATCGACCCGGAATCCTTGTTCGCCGGCGCGCTCGCGCTCGGCGCGCTCGCGCCAAGGCGATCGATGAGCGCCGCGAGACGCTTACGAATAGCCGAGTCGTCAAACGTTGACTCAGGCGGCGGTTTTGAAGGTTCTGGTAAAGGTTCCGTCTGCGTCGAGACGGGCTCGGTCGGCGGCGGCGCTCGACGCTCCGGCGCCGACTTGCGCAGCGTCGCCATTTCTTCCAACACCGTCAATCGCGTTCGAGCCTCGTTGGCTTCGGCTTCGACTATTTCGAGCGCGCGCTCCGCGCGCTCTGAACGTTCGGTGAGCGCGGTTAACGCCGCTTTTGTTTCATCAGTCTCTTCTCGCGCCTCGGCGACGATGGCCTCCGCGTCGGCTTTCATTCGCGCCGCTTCCTCCGCGTTCGCGCGCAACGTCTTCAACTCAACCTCCATGGATTCAATTTTCTCCCCGAGCTGTTTTTCCCTCGCTTGAAACTGCGCCTGCACGTGCGCGAATCGTCGATTCCTCTCTTCGTTCTCCCGCGTCGCCTTCTCCGCGAGCGCGCGCGCCTCCTCCGCCGCCTTCTCCGCGAGCGCGAGCTTCGCGCTGTCCCGCTTCGACGCCAACTCTGCTCGTTCGCGTTTTTTATCCTCCGCCTCGGCGACGCGCTCTCGCGCCTCCTTCTCGCTGTCGCGTCGAACGCGCTCGGCGAGCTCCGCCTCCGCCTTGGCTCTCGCTCGTTCGGCGTCGCGCGCGACGCCCTCCGCCTTCGCCGCGCTCGCCGCCGCTCGCCCCGCCGCGCGCTCTGCGTTTTCTCGCTGCGCTTTCGCCTCCTCCACCTGCGCTCGCAGAATCGCCATCTCATCGCTCGTTCCCTCGCGACTTTCGCGCTCCGCGTCCTCGTCGTCCTCCTTCTTCTTCTTCTTCCCGTTCGTTCGCTCCGCGTCGTCCTCTGTCTTCACCCCTTTCGCTCGCGCATTCGCGCTCGCCGCCTCCGCGCGCGCGATCGCCAACGCCTGTCTCAACGCTTCGACGTCATCGTGCGTGAACTCTGACGTGGTTGTTCTCCCGTCATCCTTCGCCCGACGTCGCCGCTCGCGCGCGAAGCGCGACGCGCGTTCGTTCTCGCGCGTCTCTTCGTCCTCGTCCGTGTCGTCGTCG